>Ga0209052_1000942_pt1 | contig 10162 bp, 5 predicted proteins | sample WorMetHEROISLAND_2_FD_187409 | JGI IMG/M metagenome (GOLD analysis project Ga0209052, IMG submission 187409) | Marine gutless worms symbiont microbial communities from Max Planck institute for Marine Microbiology, Germany - Olavius sp. 4 HERON... | ecosystem: Host-associated > Annelida >...
CTCGCCTGCCTCACATGCATAGTTTAGCATTGCCGCTGCACAGGTCTACATGTCCAATCCCCTTATAACGTCTTTTTTCAAGGTTAACCGGTCAAAATGAATGGGCAGTCTTAACAACCCTAGTTTAGAGATATCCACCTTACTATCACATTAGGCCTACTGCTAGCATTCTACAGCAGTTGAAACGTGACGTCACTATAGCACAGGCATAGGTCCGTTGCACGGCCGCGATTATGACGTCACAACGGTAACGGTAACGGTAACCATTTTCCAAGAAACGGTTACTGGTTTTGATATGCTACCGTTTTAACATCCTTACTACATGCCCGTGCCCAGTGTCTTTGCATACTTGCTAGTGCTAGGTGCATTTATCCCCATTCCCCACTGAAAAAAAGTTCAGAAGTGACTTCTAATTTACACTCATTGCAGTAACGATTTTTTCACTGAGATTAGATAGTACATGCTCTGTGGCACTATACCATGGACTTGAAATCAGTGTGACACTTTCTATGTGTAAGAATTTAAAAATCATGTTTGTATCTCCATTTTACCAAACAGAGACAACACTCAGCCGAATATTCAGCTTCGCAGAATAGTAAAATGTGACCTTTGGCCCATCTCTAATGAACAGAGCTTGTTATTAGTGTAGGCAATGTCCATCGTAAATCACGTGGGCTTACGTCTAAACTGGGAAACCTCATATGTCTACAGGTTTACATAGACTTTGGCCCTATCACACCGCTTTAAATGGAGTATTGGTGATGGTTTTGTGCTTAAATTGTTGGACGTTGTTGTGTCTTCTGATCATTCCTGTGACAGATGTCGAAAGTTGTGAGTACATTTTGTATGATGGATTGATGGTTCTGTGTATATAACTGTGTAGGATATGTTCGGATTGTACTTGCATTGATTTCCTTCTACTTCATGCCAACAAACCATGTCATTGCTACATGGGCTTATATCTTCAGCGCTCTGCTTGATGCATTTGATGGATATGCAGCTAGATTCCTTAATCAAGGTATATTGTCTTTAAAGGCCTTAAAATTGGTCATATTTTTATTTTTTGAAGAATGTAAGGTGAGTTGTCTGTTGAACACTTTTGAAAGTCACTTGCGTATCGTGCAGCAAATAATTAATTTGTGATGCTTTGTGGTGGAAACATATTGCTTACCGTCATATGCATCTGGAATTAGTGTTTTATTTAATTATAAATAGTCATAAGGCTATTGAACTGTTGCCTCTGATTTTGGAAAAAAAATCAGCTGAATGTTAAATGTCTTGACACCGTTTTTTTTTATAAAATGCACGGAACACTCATCCTCCAGTTCTTTGATGCAGTTGGTTGGATGTCAGCAAAGGCATCCGGCATCCGACCTGTAAATGTTCTGCTAAAACAATTTTGCAAAATTGTGTACCGGCCTAATTGTAGATGTGAGCTGGTTAAACATGAAACAACTGTATGTGTGTGTAAATTGAAAACTGTTGGCCCAGTTTAAAGTGAATTTTCTGTTATTTTTATCTCTAACTGTGAGCTTCGACCTTCTGCACTGAAAATTGGCACACCAGTTACTATTGTCGTGGGAAATGTTCGCAACAACTTGCGCTTTTCTATATCTTTTGGTTTTTGAGTTAGGAGCACGTACAGGTCAGCTGGATGGGCAGACTTACAGGCAGGCAAGACTAGTAATGCATCTTGTTTGGATGGCTGCATAATGATGTGATTGTATGTGTTTAGTAATGTGGTGGTGTGCAGGGTCCAAATTTGGAGCATTTCTTGACATGCTGACCGATCGGTGTTCAACAATGTGTCTGTTGATAGTGCTCTGTCAGCTTTATCCTCGTTGGCAGTTTCTGTTTCAGCTGAGCGTTATCATCGACATTGTCAGTCACTGGATGCACTGTCAGAGGTGACTCTCTCACTTTTATGTTGCTTTTATCTGCTTACAGCGCCGTGTTTAGTGACCTCGCGGCCCCTCTGCAAGATCTTGCTTGCGGCCCCCTTCCCTCCGCCCTCCCTGCTCTCCCTAGTCGTTAGTGCCTCCTATCCCTCTCCTCTGCATAACCAGTCCCCAGTCCCCTGTTGGCTGCAAAGCGGCAAAAAAATTGGGGCTTTTTCTTTCAAATTTTATTGTGACAAAACGACAGGTATCTAGGTTGCATATGATAGGCCAGGCTACTTCGGTGGACAGGAGTTGTGCTGTAAATTGACAGACAGACTCGACACACTTATAATAGAGCTGCACTGTGATGCTGGGTCACGTATTGTAATTTGTAAACCTGCTGTAGCATTTCACAACTAACAGTTTGATGTTTCATACCAGTTACTTAACTTCTTTAGATATATAGTTTCTGCGATCTGTTTTATTCTGGCTAGAAAGCTTTGATTTTACACATTAGTGTTATCGCTGCATTCACTTACTGTTAACATTGTTATGGCACGAAATGGTCTTCACTGTGCCAATATACCTAAAACAATGTTTTTTTTTAAATTTTCTTATGTCAATTTTTGTTATTTTGTGTCTGACAATGTATGGCCAGCATTGATGGGAATCTACCCTTCTGGCCACCCTCCTATATGTTATCAAGTAATTGTTGTCATTATGTATTTGTCGTTATGGTGAATAAACCGTCTCTCTCTATTATGGCACAAAATGATCTTCACTGTGCTAATATGCCGAAAACAGTTTCTCTGTGGAACAAGTATGTGAAATTTATTATTTGCTTTATGACACAAAAATGACTCAGATTTGGAGGGTTACCCGTGCGCTGTACAAATTTTCTTACTTAAATTTACTTAAAATAACTGCTCACTCACTCATTTACATGGTTGCCCTTACCTCAGCTATTCTGTTGTATCTCACATTAAACCCGATCATGAAAATAGTGTCGTGAGTGTTTGTGCTTTTTATAATAGTTGAAGTGCAACTTAAAAGCCAGGTCTCAGCAGGCATCTGAAATATTTAGTGTAATGTGATTTTGTAACTTCTATGGTTTTAACTCTGTCTCTGTACTTTCCAGTGCTTTGATGAAAGGAATTGAGAGTCATAAAAGGATTGATCTGTCTGGAAACCCCATTCTGAGACACTATTACACCAACAGAGTAAGTTCACTGCTCTGTTAAACTTATTTTGCTGCTAATGTAGTAAATTGAGTGACGTATAGTCACATGCTCTTCTGCTGTCATTTTTAGATTGAATCGTAGTAGTAATTCATAATTTCTTGTTACGTGTAAGAGTAACTGAAAATGATTTAAACTAAGAAAAAGTTGGGAAGTAATAGGGTAGGCTGGGAGGATGTTCATATGAAATAAATGTCAGTTATGTTAGCATCGACCCGCATTGGATGACATTGAACCACATGAACCCACATCAGATAGCATTGAACGACATCGGATGGGGATATGTAAGATGTTACCGATGTACCTATGCTAAAGGTGGTGATTTGTGTCAAATGTATGCAGGTTTTGTTGCTGTGCTGTAATAGGGTTTATCCATGTGCAATAAAATGAAATAAAACTGTAGTAAAAACAGTTTGTTTTGTCGTATTGCAGTATGAGGAAGCCGTCAATGAAATACGTGTTTTCTGTGAGTTTGTAGTGCTATGTTCTGCTGTGTAATAAACAGTAATCGGAGTTCTCGGCGACCATTTTTCAGTTGTTTTACTGTATTCAATTGCGCATGGTTTATAGTTGCAGCATTGCCGTCCGTTATGTGTCTCGTTGCAGAAAATACTGTTTCTGATGTGTGCTGGAAATGAGCTGTTTTATTCCATGCTGTATCTTACATACTTTACTCCAGGACCACAAGGTTTGTTCACAAGTGGAAACAGAAATGTGTTCGTTAATTCTTTCCTCATATTACTGGAGAACATCATGCCATTTACAGTATCCGCCTTCAGTATTTATTCATGTTTTCTCTTCATCTGTGGTGGCATGGTGTAATGGTAACATGTTCTTGTGTTATTCTATGCCATCCCAGTTAGTATGCGGACGGTGACTTTCTGCAGGCAGGTAAACCATTACCATATATATCCAGCCGCCCTGGTCAACTCAGCCTGGCCATCCCTCCATGGGTATGAAGGTGCAGAGTTCTTTTTGCAGTGTAAGCAGCTGTCTATGTGAGGGCTACGGAAATGAGTTTTGTGGGCCTCGTGGCTTAGGAAGGATTCTACGTTTATGTTACATATGATAGCATGTTACAAGTACAAAGTTCCTGAGTATAGGAATGCACAGACAGGTTGGGTTTACGAAGGCATGATTACTGATGACGGAAGCATCGTGTGTTGATAGCTGTTGTCAGACAATATTTGAATGTCAGGGAGCAGTAGAAGTGATGGAACATGTGTTTGAAGATCATGGAAATAGTTGTAGAACTTGATGATGTGCAGTTTGGATTTTGACCAGCAATAAGGACCAGGACCTACTGGTCAAGTATTACAATAAGGCAATCAGACACCCTATTTTAATGGCCATGTTTCAGGTGAATCTGGGTTAGTCCACCTGGTTCTCAGTCTCCACAAATTCCTGTCGTGGTCATGTTCTCGGGACAGACCAGAACTGTCAATCAATTGATCAGTCAAAACACATCAGTATAGCACATTATGTCATGAGAGAATCACGAGTGCATAACAGCAAAAACTACATGTAAGCTATACACTGCGAGGCATAAAAAACACACCAAAATTTTTTGGTCATAACTTCTACAGTACTTTGGTCAGGAGTCTTCAATTTGTTGAAGTCTGACCATACTCCGAAGAAGAACTTGCCGATTTTGACAGAAATTGATATGCAGTGTCCTGGATAAATTAGCCACTGTGTACGATAGAATTTTCCAACTTCACCTAAATAACGTCGCCACACTACCTTGGAAAAACTTAAAGTAGCTGTTTTTGTCAAATTGACATCGAAGATGTGAATGTTTGCCTTTTGCTACAGCTCATATCCCTTAGCAACCGTTTTAAATAAATTAATAAGTAAATTTTATCGTACTGTGTGGGTAATTTATCCAGGACACTGCACACCAATTTCTATCAAAATCGGTCAACATTTGCTGAAGTTATGCACAAAAGTATTTTGGTGTTTTGTGCCCCATAATGTAGTGTGTTGGACATAGTACAGACATAACTTGGACTCTGGTATATTTGATGTCTAATAAATACAAAATTGATGTTGCAACTTGCAATGAATTGCTGTAATTAATCGTTGTGTTGCAGTTGCTCTGGGTCCACTGTCGTTTGGAATGTTCACAATGATCTGCATGGTTTGCTTGCCGGTGGCTCTGATCAAAGTCGCTATCAGTCTCCTCCAGTTGTATGCTGCGTGTGAGAATGTGGTTGCCATCGACGTTGCCGATCGACAGCAAGCCAGAGCAGTGTCAACAGCTAAGCAGCAGTAGCCTGACAGTTTGTCAGACCTGCCTGTGCACGGACCGGAATTATTCGTTTTCACTGAGTCTATTTTGCAGTCTGGCCCGTTTTTGCTTAAAAAACAGGCCTGGTCCATCCTGGCCCATTTTGCTGCCATCACGCCAGTTGGATTTTTATTGACATTTCTTCAAAATCATTCCATAAGCCAATGGTCAGGTGGGAAATTCTTGAACTGATATCATATGAACACAATTAATGGGCCGTTGCACCTTTCAGGCAAATTTGAGAGTTTGGGTGGGTGTCGTTCCAGTGGGGATAGAATGGAGATGTTGAATGCATCTCGGATGATTTGTTTTGAAGTTTTTTTCCATGTCAGTCTTCACTTTGAAGTTTGTTGTAACATAATAAACAATACACATTCATCAAAATTGCGATTTTTATTTAGCAATTTTCGAAGTTTGTAGGACACCTCATTGACTTGTTGTTGCTGATGTGTCAACAAAATAATCCAAATTAGTAAACAAAGATAGTAATTTTTGTGAATTTATATTGCTTGTTAGTTATTGCTTCGAGACATGAGATATGGAAAAAAGTTGTTGTAATATAGTTGATCTATTTATGATAACTGGTCCAGACAACTCACTGCTGTCTGTTGATGATCTCGTCTGAATTCTGTTAATGTTGGGTCGCTGTCATTATGTTGTGTGCCAGTAGCAGTGTATCCGTGTTGCTATTTTGTACAGTCTGGCTTAAGTAAGATTTGTTTCTGCATTTTGGCTGGCTTAGTGGATTTACGATCAAGAGGTTGCGGGCTTTGACTCCTGGTCGGGTCGCTATCAAGTGGTTTAACTTGGATGGTGCAGACAGGTAAACCATCTGAGTATATAACCAACGACTCAGGTCAACTCAGCCTTCCATTCCTCTCTGGTAGGCAAATCAAGTACTGGCCTGCCTGGCTGTGGTTAAGGTGGGGCGCGTTCACCTATGTTAGGTGGCAGGTAGCACTGTGTGATCTCATATGGCAGGTGATGCGCCGTAGCTCTGAGATGGGTTTCCCATACACACCATTTAATTTTTTTTGTTAATTCTCTACCATCTGTGCATTTTGCAACTGTAGGGTCACTTTAGTTATTCTGTTTATTTTTGTTTCATCTTCATTCTTGTGCTGTCCATCTTGGTGTATATAGCACTGTGTCATTGACTTTGCTGTTTGTGATCGAAGAAAACATGTATTGATGATTTGGTTGACAAATTGCAGTAATGTCAACTGTGGACCATATAAGGTCCGAATATGAGGAAGATGGAATTTTTATGACAGACAGTATATTACCAGTAATGTGTTTCTCGTTAAGTTGTTATGCTATTTTCATTCTTTTTTATTAGCTTGTTTTGTTTGTTTGTGCGTAAGTTTTTATCAAGTGGCAAATTCTTTACTGCAATTTTTTCAACTTAATAAAACTACCAAACTCTTTGTTACGAAACGTTGACATTACTTATGTTGATAAACGACATACTGGACTAGTTTACTATAACTACTTTTAAATGATAGTTTTGCAGAGTTTAAGAAATTGAAGATTTTGACAGTTTTTTTTTGCTCTAACGTGATATCATCATCATCAGTTTACTGCATTTGAAAAAAATACTGTTTATCAAGTAAGCAAGTTAACGCATGCAATAAATCATGATTGTTGATTGATTTCGTGATCGATTGATTGATTGATTACAATCAGACTGGCTGTAATCAGCGTTGTAGAGTGCCACTAGTGAAGCAGAATGTCTGCAGGATTCAGATACAATAGTATCACCGATGTCAATGGACAAATGCCATGATATCTGCTGCTGGCTAGCAGAGTATGATGAGCTTCGTGTTATTATGTGACCTTCCTAGTATGGGTCTTGCCCATCTGTTTGTCTGTCTGTTGAAAACGAAGAGGGTGTAGAATAAACCAAAATCGCTCTGAAGGTGTCCGAAGGCAGGGGTAACTGGTGTGCCAATTGTCGGTTCGTAAGTTGAAGGGTAGTGTTAGAATTGCACAGTGCAGTGTGTGAGTGCATGTAGTTAGACTGACGGTCGTCGGTGGCGTAGCCAGGGGGCGGCGGTTGGGGGCGACCGCCCCCTCCAAGTACCGACCCATCCAACTTTGGTTGTGAGTGCAGATTTGTGCAGTAAAGTTAATGAAATTTATATCCGCTACATGCATTTCAGGGCTTTTTATGCCCGAAAATGCGTTTGCGGCCGGGGTTCCGCCCCGGAGCCCGCTGGGGAGCTTTCAGCTCTCCCCGAGATCCATAGCTGGTGGGGAGGAGCTCGCTGCCACCTCATCCAGAATCCTATCACCGCTCTCGGCCTTACAGCGTAGATATTCGGTAGATATTCGGCTCTTCGGTCCTCAGGCTGCCCCTCCCAACTCCAATTTCAGGGATTTCAGCGGTCTTGAAATTCCTGAAATTGTAAAGTTGTCCTGAAATTGTCCTGAAATTCGAAATTGTCCTGAAATGTCAGTCATTTAGTACAAATGTCCAGATATTGACCATTGTTGTCCGTACCCATTGACAGTTTAATGTATTCGTTTGAACTAACTGTTTTCAATATACTTATAGTAGTCGTGACTGCTTTGTATTGCTCTCATTGTCCCATACTTTGAGACTGTGACAATCATGGTTTCTTGTGTAACATTGCCTTGGTAATTGTAATGGCTTCTTTTGGATGTTTATGACGGATTTGTGGTACATAAAACTTAATGATTTTATACGCTTTGAGACCTTAAAATGTTTTGCATTGTCCTGAAATTTACTAAAACTGTCCTGAAATTTCTCACTACTTCCTGTTGGGACGCTTGCAATTTCTGGCTACGCCTCTGACGGTCGCATATCATGTTGTCACTGGGCCGACGTCTTCGTCTGTTGTAAACACTGGAGTGACTTGTCTCTGTTAAAGTCATTATTTAGACGCCTACATAGCTATTACTAGTTAGTGTAAATTCGTTTATAAAATTGATAAATAAACTAACTGTGAAAGGTTAAGTTAAGACGCGCATTGCAATGAAAATCTGGCGCTAAACATGGCAAATACAAAATCTTATTATATTATGTTACTTTGAACGAAATATTCAGACAACTTGACTTTGTATAGTGTTTTCTGAAAGCGATCATTATGTTACCAGATTCGATTTGCTGTGATACAGTGATGCAGTGTTTGAGTTTGCGCAATATGATATGGGAAATTTCGCTTGTTGTGTCTGATCATTGTTGTCATTGTGTACATGTAGTGTTCTGGAAACAAGAGTTCCCCTTTACTTGTCTCATTTTTAACGGCCCTCAAGTCAGTAGTCGTTATGTGCTGTCGTGTTGTTATTGTTCACTCGCTAACTTGCACTGACGCACACACGTTATGTCAATCATTATTTTTACGTGCGACAGCACATAGTGCTAAGCGCGTAGCCGCGTACTAGATGTCGTAATTCTATCCGTCCGTCCGTCTGTCTGTCTGTCTGTCACGACCTGGTACCGATTCAAGCCCATGTGAGATAGAGACTCCTGGTTCCTGGTTTTTACCACATTATAGCGTAGAGTCTCTAGTTTCTTGTGAGCAAATTTCGTGCTGCCGGGTGAGGAGATTCCCCTCGAACGACGGCATCAAAGAGGTGCACCCCTTCTAAGAAATCGTAATGTTACCACTATTGGCTCGTCTAGCGTGACAACGGTTTTTTTGCAGATAGACACAGACTTGCTGCGTATAATAACAACCACTGTCGACGATCTTTCCGTTGATACCAACATCGATGACCTTGAACGATCTTCAACTCCAAAAATAGGGGTTTTTAGTGAATTTTTCGCGATTTCATCCTGCGACACACATTTTAAAAGTGAACGGCGCCGAAATCACTGGAGATAAACCAAGACAACCTGCATATGAAATATTCAGCAATAAACGTAGATTTTAACAGTGTAAGTTGTGACCTCCTAGGTTCAAGGAGTCCTCCGTACGAGTGCATCAAATTTAAGTACCCCCTTCAAAACGCGCGATTTCTGCTACTGTCGACTAATCTAGCACCGAGAACTGTTGCAGGTAGACACAGACATGCTGCGTATGAAATTAAACTGATGCTGTCGCGCGTCTGGTGAGCATTAGCTCAAATTTCTTGTTTACTCCAGCGATGTAGATTGGTGATGTTGAATCATGAATTGAATGCGTGTATATGTTGTGCTGTGTATAGCGTCAAATGGCGTTCATCGGTGTTTAATTGACATTACCGGTAGTTTGTAAGCTGCTGTGCAGTGTAGTATATTTCCAGTCAAACTGTCTTGTTTGTACAATGCGTCTTGATCTTAATACCGTGTAGGCTACTTGAAGTAAAATGGTATTCTGCGCGATGGCTGGCTATAGGCTTCCCGCGACCGAGAACCCGGCGTTACCCGCCCGCCGATGACTTTGCAACGTAATTTTTTGCAACGTATTTCCTGCAGTGTCGACACTTCTTTCGTACACCGCTTCAGTAAAAGTCGCTGCTACCTGAAGTGTTGTCGCAGCTAAGATGTTACCGAAATGCGTTTGCAGCTGGACCCCGCCGGTGAAGCTTACGGCGATTTCCCAGACCAATTCTGTCGGCGCAAGGACACGCTGCTTCGGTACTATAGTCTCAGCAGCGATGTCACGCACGAGTATGGCTACTTGGCCATGGCCATGGCACTAGAATCTTGCGGTGGCCACCAGTTAGGCATAGTGTGTTTTCACAACTGCGGCCAAATATACTAGATTTATGTAGTATATTTGCTGAGACCATGTTTTCCATTGCGA
>Ga0209052_1000943_pt1 | contig 10159 bp, 6 predicted proteins | sample WorMetHEROISLAND_2_FD_187409 | JGI IMG/M metagenome (GOLD analysis project Ga0209052, IMG submission 187409) | Marine gutless worms symbiont microbial communities from Max Planck institute for Marine Microbiology, Germany - Olavius sp. 4 HERON... | ecosystem: Host-associated > Annelida >...
TCATTAACCTTGAAGTAGCTCTGCTACTAAGGCAACCTCGATTGATTGATTGATTGATTGATTGATTGATTGATCATCATCATCATCATCATCACCACAAGCATGCCCCGGACTGGAGCGTGGCCGTTTCAACGAGCTGCTTCTATCGACCTCGATCGCAACGCTGAGTTTAGACCATGTTTGAGAAACTTTAGTTTGGGACCTGCAGCCACGGATCTCCTGCTGGTTCGATCAGTGCTCTGTCATACTATTGGTGGCCAATCCATGGTAAAAATATCGAAAACGATTGGGGCCTGGACTGAACCTTGGGGAAGTCCGATTTTTGTTTGTGCATTCGCTCCTCTTGTATATAGTTGAAATGTACACAGAACTGGCGGTTTTGTAACAGCCCCATAATAGTTCTTATGTATGCTTTCAGTGTTGCTGGTCCAGTCTGCTGGAACGGTTTAGCTATGGAGTATCTAAAGTCATGAGACCTTTCTTTTGATTGTTTTGGCAACAGTTGAAAACATTTTTGTTTTGCAAATAATGACAATTAGCACTACTCTAACGCATTATAGAGACATTGTAGACGCGCAATATACAAATGCATATTTGATTGATTGACTGATCTTGTGCTTAATTCATATAAAGGAAAAGTCAACAAATGACAGCCCGACTCTGGACCAAATTATTAATGACGCAAATATCCTAGTTCCATTGGCTTTTTAACTTTCGTGGCGCGCTTCAGTGTAAATAAATTACGCAAGCTTGGTTTTTGGCCCAAGCTCTCGATACGAGCCACCGAAATGGCTCAGTGGTGTAGTGGTTAGCGCACTTGGAATTCGAGCTCGGTGTCCCGGGTTCAATTCCCGGGTCGCGCCACTATGCCATTGGGTTGGGCAAGTTGTTTACACACTGTGCCTCCCCAGTTTCTCAGCTCTAAGAAACTGAGGTACAAAAGGGAGTTTTCGGCGCCTAAGTGGTTATGGTGATTAAGTGCGCTAGATTAAGCTAAGCTTTAGAGCGCACTATAATATAGGCTAACCTAACTTTACTTTACTTTTTAAATGTTTTTATCTAGACTTCTTATGGTGCGAGTATAGAGAACCCTTACTTAAACTGATATTAACCTCTTAGCTCTAGCTCTAGCAAAGCATAGTTAAAACACACCAAAAAATGAACGTTATTCGCAATTACCGCGATGTGTTATTGGGCGCTCTGAGTGCACCCTAAATGCGTCTGTGGCCAGGACTCCGCCCAACTCTGTTGGAGGGCTTACAACGCTGCCCCAAACCATCTAGCTGTGTTGGGGGGGGGCGTTTTGTGGCATAAAAGAAAAGGCAGAAAAGAGAAAAGGGGGCCAAAGCAAGGGGGGAACGAGCACCTTCTGTTAGTAGCCCATACTCCCAGAAGCAGAATCCCGCATGTATAAAATGCATGAATACAGCAGTATATAGAGATAGCAGCCGCGAGTGCTGACGAACGGACGACTTCTGACCTTTTCACTGCAGCTTTCATACTCGTCGACGTGTGTAGGCGGTGTGGCAATAGCACAAATACCAAAGTTGAAGAGTTGTTGTATGGAGTTTTTGGCCCGTAACGTGACCCAGTCCAACTCATCGTTTCACGCTGTGAAACACGGATACCTTTCGCAAAGTTCTGATGAGGCACGACCGAATTTTCAATGTGGGGTCCAACGGCACCCGATTTTGTGGGTTTCTGGGAAAGATGTAATTTTTGGAAGCATTAACTGCTAGGAGGTTCATGTTATATCAGTTTATTAAGAATGTTGTATATATTACGTTATTTTCTCTTTGTGACGCATTTATGCTTCAGGTCACGGTTACAGTGAATGGCATAAGGTGTGTTTAAACCGTATAATAAATAAATAAACACATAATTTAAACGAAGCCACGTTAATAACGTTAACAAAAATGTTCCAAAACATTCTAATATACTGGAGATAGACCAAGACAACCTGCGTTCGAAATTAAACCGATGATGTCGCACGTCTCATGAGCATTGCCACACGTGTTTATTTGCGTTTGTGTTAGCCCTTTGTGCTGTGTTTTTTGTTGTTGTTATACATGTTGTTAACCACGTTGTGAATAAAAATGACTATGATATGCATAAAATTGCTTAATAAATTACTTAATAAATAACTAAACAAATAAATATTTTTCATTTAATTTTCATTTATTGTCGCCAAAATGTATAGCTTTGCATGCATTTCTAATTTTCATGGAATACATGGAATATATAACTATGCCAACCATACTGTATCTAAAAGACCGTTTTCTTATTACGAATATTTACTACAGTTACACATTTTCATATTTTTGATCCGTGAAACAACACAAAATAAACAATAAAATTAATTACATCAGCTCGCGCCATAATTATTTGGATAATATAGGCTCCTGAAATTGCACTAACATCTGTACACATTGTGGATTAAAGGTTATATTTTTTTCGTGTAGTCTAGCTCAGCAAGTTTGGCACAATATCAGTAAGTTATGGTAAAGTAAATTGTAATTTAATGGTTACATCACATTACTAGCACTGCTCTTTTATGACATTTGAAACATTACAAACAAAGACATACTACAAGCTATATATATATTCAACTTTATTCACCAAACAGAATGGTAACACAAAAATGAAAACATGAGAAAAATTAAATAAACATAAATGACACGGTTAAATAACAGCAGTTCGGACAAGCACCTTACGAATATTAAATTTCTGTCGAAACTTGTCTATCCTATTATACAACACAACGCTTGGGAGAAATATGCGAAAACACGATCGACAAACCTTTACAGTTTCAATAGTAGGCTATGTATTTTAAATAACTTCATGAAAAATCTATTAAATGCAAAGTCAATCGTCAAAGTCAATCTGACTTACTGAGCAAGCAGGCTTAAAGCCCATAAAGCAATATAGGAAGACATTTACTATTAAACAGTTGTATCGTAACTTCTTCCGAAGCGACACGTCCAACTTAGCCAAAAACGCTGTTTGCAACACGATAGAACGAACGGCTTATCGATAAAAATTTTGAACCGAGAGGATCGTACAACGTGGACACCAAGATAGGCCTACCGAATCTTATCCGACCACTGCAGTAATGTTCCACAATACTAATGTTCCAAATATTGTCACAATACTCGTGCATCTATGCCATTTATACTCTATAGCATTAGCCCGCTAGCCAATGCGCAAACAAGTTTTCTTTGCGTTGATAGACATGTCTAGATTATCCAATTCACGCTGACAAATTTCCAACATCTTTTGCAATACACTATAACAGACGACGTTACTGAAATAATATTATCAGCGTACACGACAATATCAACTTTCAGAGCTGAGAAATATAACAGGTCAAACATTCAGTACTTAAAACTTAACGTTTAAAACCATGAACAAAAAACGTTAGTATAAGTTACATAAAAATACAATTTAAACCGGCAACATTGTAAATTCAAATTGTGATTTGTTGTGCTCAACCAGATGCATTTTTATTTATGATAAATGAAGTGTATAGTTAAGAAAACATGAAACTATTTCTATCAAAAACAAGTTTGATGCTTAGCTATATTTGTTATATAAACAGATGAGAAATATCTAACTTGCAACAACATTGTAAAAACACAAAGCACGTTACGCACAGGTTTGCGGTACCGTTTTTTTTCTCTAGCAATGATAAACTAAAGTTATAGTGCGAACTTAGTATTTAACGCAACGTTTTTTTTCCAGATAACATAATTTTTATGAATCAACTTACAGCGCATTAATTATATCGTTCAAGTGGATCAGATGATAATGACAGCCAACGATGTCATGCTCGTACTGTCAAGTGTTTTTGACAAGTGACATCTAATCCATATACAAGGTACGCCGATAAAAACAATCCCAGAGAAAACTTCTGTATATCAGCAACAACAAAACGAAATTAAGGCAAACTGTCTCATTTTATACAAAAAGGTTCGCTTAACATATCCTATACAAACTTTATTAAGATACGTCATATGGTTCAATAAACGCAATGGTTTGAAATTTGAAGTCTACTTTTTAAAGTCATCATACAGTCGTGCCGTGAATATTCACCAAAAACGAATCAAACTTTGCAGAACTTTTCCGTTCAACAGTTTAAACGTTTCTGCAACGTGCTCAAGCTCCAGTCTGTCGTGATAACCAGCAGTAATCACATTAACTTCAAGTCATTTCATGCCAAGTGTTTGAATGCGCAGTTTGTCTTCGATGCTCAGTTTACCACGGGCCATGAAAAAACACGGATCTGCAGTAACAGCAAAATTGTCCCCAATTCTAATAATATCACAAAAACTAGCAATGACGTCGAAAATGAAATAAAATTTAAAACAATATGAAACATGTAAACAGTAAGAAAGTATGCGTGTGAGACTTAAATACCATTGCTGCTAGTTATAAGTCAGAATTGTAGTTTCATTGCTTGAACACATCGAAAAATGCATTTTTAGTTCAAACAGTTATAACTTTTTGACTGAAACAAAATGTGGTAATAAAACTCAAAAAAATATGTGGCACAAATCTTTTTCGCCAACACTGCAAATTTAGTGAAAAAATATATTAAACTCTGGATATATAGATTTTTGTCCTAAGGAATTGTTTTTATTGGTGCACCTTGTATACAACACAAGTCGGCCATGGCTGTAGCTGTCACTTACGGTGCTAACAATCTATTATATCTTTCAGACACCATTAAACTCAGAAATCGTTTTTTTGTAATTTTTTTGTGTGTATATAGTAATGACTCTGTACAAATGAAGTATGTTTATCTTAGATCAGTATCGATTTAAACTATTTACAATGAATCGCAGTTTTTTTCAACCCGCAAAATATCAACGATCTAACATTATGACTAAGGTTACGCGTATTTCTATATAGTTTTATTTTATCAGATTTAAACCATTTCAACTATTTCGTCTCTAGTGTAAAATTATAGACGCTAAACATACATTTGTTTTCACATTATGCAGCAATTCAGAAATCTACGCTGCAGTTTTTCGAAAACAGTCCTGCATGTTTGCTTAGCATTATGAACTATATTTTTCATATATTCATTGTATAGATTTGCGTTTGTTAATTAAGTATATCATTTTTTCACTTTGCAGTTGGTTATAGATTTATAGAATATCTCGAACATGATTGCTACAGTAAAGTAAGTAAGTAAGTAAGTAAAACGTGGATTTATAGAGCGCACAACGTTGAAAATAACCTCTAATGCGGTAACAAACGCTATTGCGCTACAAAGCAAAAAATTTAGCCTACGAGGGGCGTTTAATATTTACTCATATACAAATTATGAGAAAAGTTTTAGTTTAGGCTACTATATAGGTTGACTACATCGATTCTCATTACATATTGAACAATCCTCGTTCATAAGTCGTATCAAATATTTTCACTTATTTTTTTAATTTATTAAAATAAACTTGCATTTCGATCTCATTAAAACATCAGCAGCTAATAGGTAACTTTGTTGTAGCCATAAAATTTGGTAGTTTTATATAATTAAAATATACAAATACAGTATAACACGTTTTAATAACAGTATTAAATAAATTGGTTTTATTGTTTTGTAATAAAAAAAATCACAAAACTAATTTTAAAATTATTCGTTACACTTACTTTTCTGAAAAAAACTTAACGTTAAAAGTTTAGGTTTTGCTTTGTCTTTAGTTTATCTTCAATAGAACAGCATTGCCATTTATTTATGTAAAGATTAAGTTATCAGAATAAAAGTGCAGATTGCATACAGATTGTTCATTTGTCATAAGAAGGCTATTATAATAGTAGTATTGCGCATGAACTATCTTGAATGTAAGCTTACACCGACATTTTTGCTGCCTGTGTCATTTCTGGTTTATATTTTTGTATTTTAGTACCATTATTTGGTGAATAAAAGTCGTATATATAGTTGCGGTAAATGAATTTATGCATATTAGTTTCGCAAATTTGTAGCATGCACCTGCATGTATCTGTTATCACACAAATACCTTTATATTTAACAGCAATAATTAGATGTTTTTTATTTGAGTATTATTACAGATAGGCTAGCTTGTTTAAAATATAATGTACTTAACTTATTTATGCATATAAAGAAAATGTATTACTTTTTTGTTGATATATACACTGTGTCCGGAAAAAGGACCTACAAACTTCCCTGAAAAACGTTAACAAATTTAAACGTATTTTTACTATTTTTGGCACACATCATCCCCATGAATCGTGTTACTAACAACATGTAAAATTTGCTTTCAAAAAGTACTTATCACTATGTAGTGTTAACTTGTCAATTATGACGTTATGGAAAATGACGTTTTCTCTGGAAGGTGGCATCTATTTGAGCTATTGCAATACAGAAAACAAAACAATTGTTGAAAACATTGGCAATAGCAGATTTGGTAGATTGGAAACATAGGAATTAATTACTTTTTGCCAAAAATTTTAATGTTAAGCGTGGCCGTCGCGTGCACTACGGGAACGTCGTTGTGTAGCTGCAGCCGTTATCAGCGGCAGCGTCGTCTCTGCAGCATGCCTATGATGCGTTAGCGTCCTGCGTCCCAGCAATGCACATTTTGAATTAAGTTTTTGGCCCCAAAGTTAGTTAATAGCACGTTTTATCACTGTTATTCACAACTCAAGCAGCTACGATCCAACAAGACTATTTTCTGTATTTTTGTTGATTTTCATGTGGAGTTGTGTAAGAATTCAGGAAATGTTCTATTTTACACGGTAAAGTGGCATCACTAATTAGACGAGGTTGATTATCGGCACATTATCAGCTGCATAGTACTTTTTTAACTCTGCCTACCAAAATTGTAAACGTGCGCTTAAATTTGTCATGGTCAGCTAACTCAGCTTTATTCAACTGGAATACAATAAAAATGGCATTTTCGATGACGTCATAATTACGTCAACACTACATAGCGATTAATAATTTTTGGAAGCAAATTTTACATGTTTATAGCAAAACGTATCATCGGGATAATGTGTGCCAAGAATAGTAAAAATACGTTTTAATGTGTAAAAGTTATTCACGGAAGAATGTAGGTCCTTTTTCCGGACACGGTGTATATGATTGCATAAAGTAGTGAGCACAGCCATTTTACATCTATTCCGGAACAAAACTCTGTTACTGACTTTTCTGTTATTTTGCTAGGATTTGCCGCATGGAGTTTTCAAACTTCAAAGTACAGGGTGGCGCATAAAAAGTAAAACTTATATTACGTAGATCGCTTGTTCAAGTGTTCCACGTGACAACCCTTCACTGCAATGATCGTTCCCAAACTGTCTGATTGCTCCATCTATATGTAAAGCATGGATGGGCCACTTTTTATGCGCCACGCTGTATAACATATACGATATTGAAAGACGGAAATTATACCAAGAAAGAAATAGCGAACGGTGCTGTATATCGCTGTATGGGCGCGGAGGATTTGATCATTCTCAGATATACTGGGCACGCTACATTAGCGACCGGTAATAGGCCGATCTATTATTCACGAGAGACTCAGTCGATTCGCTCCAACGGCCCGGCCAGCGATAATTATCCGGAAATATTTTGATTTATCGTCGATTCGTCGTCGAGCAAAGCACTGCAGCTCAGCAATTTTCCCGTCAGTATAGCGATGTCTGTTCATGCATTGCCGTTCTGATCAATTATTCAGCATCACCAACTGCTGCTACTGCTACTGATGCTGCTGATGCTGGTGGAGCTATTGATGCGGCAAGCGATGGATGCGTGCACTGCAGCATCGGACACGGACAATTATTGATGCGCACCTTCAGCTGAAGCATCGTTTAAACGCTGTGCAGTGGAAAACGAATTTTAAAAAGCTATATACATTATAAACAACTTGCGTATTTTACGCAGATATATGTTGCAACATAAAAATCGATCGCGAGTACTATGTTTTTCAAATAAAGTGATTAATTGATTGATCGACAAATACTGCAGCAGCAGCAACACGACGGTAAACTAAACCACAATTTTATGGCAGCCTGAGAAAAATAATCTACGAATTGCCCTGTATCATTTGCTTATAGAATTATTTCTCGTTGTAAAGTTATTTAAGTCTTAGTTAAGTTTCTGTGTACATGTTCATTATTGCTTTTTGCTTGCAGTTTTTTTTACTTTATTAAATTGTTAATCATTTTTTAAATAAAGGTGATATACGTTATTATAATATCACAGTTAACTGCCATATAACGCAAACAACATATCGTTATTACGTGACAAAAAAATTACGAGAACTTAAAAGGTTGCACAAAGTATGTAGCCGTGTCATTTCATTAAAATATTTCACCTGCAATGGCAATTTAAACTTAACTACTAAATTTATGGATTCCCATTGATAATCTTTATTCACCACAAATGGTAGCAGAACAGCAAAAAAAATAACAACTACGTCTTAACTAACTTAACTAACAGGAACACAACAGGCTAAGAAAGTCTTTCTCCTTTTCGCAATACTAGGCAACTCAAAGTTAAAATAATCTTGGCAAATTTTTACCGTGTCCATAACATGCGTACAAAATAATTTCATAAAGAATCTGTTTATAACAAAATCCAATGAACGCAAGTCCGACACAGTTAGAGGGCACACTTCCAAAAGCCATATAACAATTTAAAAAGGCACACAAAGTCAAGCGTATCTGCGAAGCTTCGGCAAGCTACAGGCCATTAATTATATTGTTAAAACTGATCAGATGACGGTGACAAGTCAACGATGTCATACTCGTATTGTCAAGTGTTTCTGATAACTGACATGTAGTCTATATACAACAACACACGTCGATCGGTAGCATACAACACACACGTGTCAGTCGGTGGCTGCAGCTGTTACTTATGTACTAACTGCGTATGCTTGACAACATTGTGTTAAAAAGAAACGTTTACTTTTTTTATTCTTCCGGTTGATGTATACAAATTAACTACATGTAGTACAAATTAAAGCATATTTATCTTACATTAAAACGGTTTATGATTTATTTCATTTAGGCTTTATATAACGATAACGTATAACCACAGCTTGTAGCACTATCTGCAATGTTTTACTCTATATATAGGTAAGACAGTATTTGTACGACATTTGCATTGTTGATCCAGCCTCCGGGCTGCCAAATACAATAAATGTGTGTGTTGTGTTTTTCTAAACCAACGTTCATAAATGTTTAGGCTACTGAACGGTATACCTGGCTATAGCCGCTGACACAAACTCAAAACGAAATATGAAAGAAAACGATGCATTTCACGCTGGTGCTACACGGTTGGGTTGATCTTTCATCTTAGCAAAGTAGACGTGATGAATCGCACAATCAATTAACATTCGTCGCAAGGGCGGCCGGTCCGCAGTTTGTCATCCTATCAGTTATCCACGACGCAGTCATGCTAGGCGCGGCAATTAATTTGCTTCTATTCAAGCGTGAACGCAGCATAATCGTGCATAACCATGCACGCGGCGTCATGCTGCTGTAATTCGCTCTTATATAAGACACTGAAAATCTTCAAAAAAGTAAAGTATAAATAGAAAACAAAAACTTCGAGCACGATGTTAATGAAAAAAAACTTGCATGAAACGTGATTAACTTACTATGCGTCTTTTTCACCAAAGAACGGTAACAATAACAGTCGTGCAATAGACACAAGCATCAATAAAACACACAATACACTGTGATACAACATAATTATGAACTTTTTTTAGCAATTTATAGATTCTCTGTGCAGTAGTTATAACAAACTTTGGATTCTCTGTCGCATTCTATACTAATTGTGTTCTAATTTAACAAACAATCGATGAAAGATCAATCAGTCAATGAACAAACCAAGATACATTCTGATTACCCACTTCATTTTAAGCAAACTGCAAGCATGCATGGCCAGTAAAAAAGTAACAAAAATAAAAAATAATGTTTTTTTTCTATTTTTAATTTTATTTTATTATATTACTTTATATTATGTTATATCAGGTTTTGATTTTTCTAGATGAAGGTTTTAGCTATCTGAATATGTAAATTCAAGTTAATCAACTGCAAAAAATAGCACCAAAGATGCACCAAAACTCGCCTTTTTGAGCTCAAAAATCGAAAAATTTTCTGCGGAGGGGGCACAGCCCCCTCCCCAGACCTCTCC
>Ga0209052_1000944_pt1 | contig 10158 bp, 3 predicted proteins | sample WorMetHEROISLAND_2_FD_187409 | JGI IMG/M metagenome (GOLD analysis project Ga0209052, IMG submission 187409) | Marine gutless worms symbiont microbial communities from Max Planck institute for Marine Microbiology, Germany - Olavius sp. 4 HERON... | ecosystem: Host-associated > Annelida >...
TACTGTTGGTCCGCGGTGCCTTATTCTGTATTATTCGGCACAACCCTTCAGAGTCACCTCGCGAAGGGCTTCCTCCATCCGCCACCCGGAGGACGCGCCTCAACGCCGTAGTACCCCAGCGCGAGGTGATGCACTGTTAATAACTCATGAACCGCTGCACTTAGCTTGATGAAATTTCGCACACACATGTACCTTGACAACCTCTAGAAACCTGTTGAGTTTGAAGGTCATCAGTAAAAGGTCAAGGTCACATGGGTTTCTTGGTGTTTTTCTGTGTGCGTGATACTGCGGCTACCCGCCAACAGTACTTAGCCTTGAGCAAGGCTTAATGATCTTGTTTGCTTGTTAGTTTTGCTCAACACTGATTGCTTACATTAAGAAGCATTGAATCACCGAGCATCTGTTTCTGTTGTCTTTAAATTTAAGTTTGGTTTGCTGCTGACGTCTGTGCAACTAAAAATAGTTTTCAGTTAACATAGAACTGTACGGCACTGTATGCACTTTAGTGAACGGTAAAACAGATAAACTTATACTGGCCTGATGCCAGGGTTAAACAAACAATGAAAGAGCAGAAGATTTTTGTTACTGGACACTGATGTTAGCTGGTACGGGACTGCAATGTTGCATGCAGAATAAATCTAGTGATGTTTTTAAGTAAGTTTTAATATTTCAATAGCGACATTATCACTAGATTACACAAAATTACAATGTAAAATATCCAGTGCAAATTATAAAGTCCAGAAATGTGCAGTAAACTACTGGGTATATGAAGTCCATAATATATGATATAATATACAAATTCGCAGCAATAAGACATGATAAAATGCAATACATGCTAATGAGACAAAAACGGGGTGATGGAGGGGTGGAAGGTTATTGAAATGTAGAAGATAGTACTGGATAGAAGATGTGAATCGTTTGGTTCTAGTGACAGGACGGGGGTAGGTGGATGCGCATCTCAGTCTGTAAGTAACAGCTCCGTCTCTGGGTGGTGGGAGGAGGAAGAAAATACAGGAGGAAGGGTCGGACATGGATTTGAAAAATTGTTTATTGGCTTCTTGATGGCGAGAGTGGAGAGATGGAATTTGGGCATAACCCAGAGTGAGAATGTGTGGCGTACTGCAGCTGTATGTGGAAAGATGATACAGAGAGCACGGCGCTGTATAGCTTGTTAAATGTCCGTTGTGCAGGGCAAAGTATTTGTTTCGTCCTCGTCCCGGAGAGTCTCTGAAAGACCATCAGTACTATCGACAGCTCTACCCAAAAATAGTCCGAGACATCAGTGTAAGCTTCAAGTAGTTATTTTCTTGTTTTTGTTCGACGGTGGTTGAAATATATCTTAGGCCTTAGATCCTGCTAATTTCACAGACATTTTGTGCAGACTCCAAGCGTTGATTATGAGTATAATTGTATTAATATGATGTGGCACTTTGTATTGTTCGTTTTTAGGATTTTTCAACAGTGCAATTACTGGAATGCATTCAGTAGTCTGCTTGTCAGTAGAGAGAGACTCTTGCAGTATTATTTACGTTCCTTTAATGTAGTATAATTCTGTACGCAGAACAAACACAGATACAATCAACAGAATGAAACAGAGAAACAGTTTATGTGTAGCGGGAGTCTTTTTTGCAGTGTTGAACAGATCTGGTTCACAGTCAGTTTAGCGGCTGATTTGAGGATGAGTGGAGCGTAGTGATGATAGTAGATGAGTGGAGCGTAGTGATGATAGTAGTCAGTGCTTTTTCATATTTTTCACCGTGACAACATTTAGTGACGAACGGAAATCGTTCAGAACAGGCAGCAGCCATTTCTGATGCGTCGACAAATCACTGAATTAACTCTGTGATATGGAGTAGCTGAAAGTATGTTTGTAATAACTGTTGCACCTCAGAAACTTAATTGTTCCCATGGGAGAATATATCCCATGAAGGCAGGCATGAGATTGAGGCAAAGCGGCGTGGCGGCGTGCCCTATAATCTGTGACCGATAGCGACTTCAAAACTACAGCATTATGACGCCGTACAAGTTTGTGTATTTGTTTATATTTGTATAACTTGTTAGTGGATCGACGTTGTTGTGTGCAGCAAATTGAAGACAACTGGCGGACGGGTCAGTGCGGCATGCAGCGCATCCAGTGTAAGAGTGAAGCCAGTAAAGGTGTCTACTGTCTGCAGTACGATGACCAGAAGATTGTCAGCGGCCTCCGTGACAACACCATCAAGGTTAACTACATTGGGTGACTTCACCTTTTGACTTAACTTTCATTGAGACAATTCGCTGAGCAAAAATTCAGTCGAGGTACATACTTTAGCCAAAAAGTGAAGTGATTTCGCTGAGCAAAAGTCTAATTCCAAGAGTATGGTCTAAGTACATACTGAGGCCGAAGTTTGGTTGAAGTCTGGTCTAAGTAGGTACAACGTTGTTAGTGGCTGGCTGTGGTAGATCTGGGACCGTCAGACGCTGGAGTGCCAGCAGGTGCTGAAAGGACACACTGGCTCCGTGCTGTGTCTCCAGTATGATGACAACTACATCATCTCGGCGTCCAGCGACTCTACCGTGAGGTCTGTCTGTCTGTCTGTCTCTCTGTCTGTCTGTCTGTGTGTCTCTCTGTCTCTCTGTCTGTCTCTGTCTCTCTGCCGGTGAAAGACATTGGAAAATTGGTTAATATTTTGCGTAGATACGGACAAAGACATGTGGTGAGTTTTTTTCCGTTGAGAACTTGAGACGCTGTGTAATTGTTATCGGTGATCTGTGGCCCGATTCACAGATGATCTTAGCATAATCTTAGACAGTTTTCACACTTACGATGATCTTAAGACAACGATCTGATTCACAGAACGCTTACGGCATGTCTTAAGAGTGACACATCTTGCAATCATTTAAGACAAGTTCTGTGAATTCGCTTAAGGCATGTCGTATAATCATCTTAGGATATCTTAACTTGTGTGTTGCGATAAGATAAATCTTATGACAATGTCTGTGAATCCGGCCGCTGGTGTGGTAGAGTGTGGAGTCTGAAGACTGGTGAGTTGGTCAATACTTTGCAGCATCACAGTGAGGCAGTGCTTCACCTGCGCTTTGCCGATGGAATCATGGTCACGTGCTCAAAGGTAAACCCGTACTGCCATTCCTTGCATGCTGCTGCTCCACTCCTAGCGTTTGTCAGCAAACTATACGTAGCATTATCATCTATGACAATATCATCTAAGGGCTGCAGAAATGAACGATTAATTAATCAATTAATTAATCATTAAACTGTACTGCTTCTCCTTGCATGCTGCTTGCTCCACTCCCAGGGTTTATCACCACCAAACTCTAGATAAAGTAAAATTAGGTTATGTTATAGTGCGCTCTAAAGCTTAGCTTACAGCTTAGCTTAATCTAGCACATTATCGCCTACGACATGAATTTTATTAGCGCTGCGGAAGACTTTCGCTTAGCGAAATCACTTCACTTTTTGGCTTAACTAGGTACTTAGACCGAACTTTCGCTCAGCGAATTGGCTCAGCGAAAGTTAAGTCAAAAAGTGAAGTCGCCCACTGTCTGTTATACAAAGCAAAGCATCTGTGTATCCGTGTGTTAGGACCGGTCGGTGGCGGTCATTGTTGTAATCCAGCCACTGTCTGTTATACAATACAAAGCATCTGTGTATCCGTGTGTTAGGACCGGTCGGTGGCCGTGTGGGACATGCACTCGGCGTCTGACATCAGTCTTCGGCGCATGCTCGTCGGTCACCGCGCCGCTGTGAACGTGATCGACTTTGACCGTCGCTACATCGTCTCGGCGTCGGGTGACCGGACCATCAAAGTCTGGGACATGTCGTCGTGTGAGTTTGTGCGCACGCTCAACGGTCACAAGCGCGGCATAGCCTGCCTCCAGTACCGAGACTCACTCGTCGTCTCAGGCAGCTCCGACAATACTATACGGTCCGCCGCTCGAGTGATAATTTCGTCGGCACTTTTGAGTGTAGCTTAAAAACTGTACTGTTCGATATTGCATGCTATCGTAAATAGAAGTGCACCGATAATGCTTTGGCCGATTATCGGCGCCAAATAATCGGCCGATTATTGGCCGATTGTTTATTTCAGGACGCATCTTCGTTCAATAAAAGCCACGGAACGATGTTTGAAATTGAATAGCATCCACTTATTTACTCTTTCGTCTTTACTTTGTTCTGTTGAATGTTGAAGATGATACGTGACTGGTTACTGAGTCATTAGTTACCTCATTGTCATCAATGTGAACTCCAGTTAAAAGCATTTTTGTTGTTTTGCTTACTAAAACAAATAATCGGCCGATGCTGATAATCGGTGCACCTCTAATCATAAACCTGAACACTCAGCCTAGTCTCTGCCATTAAGCAGTGCCTCTGATTCGTTCGCGACTCATGGCGCTATACAAATGTGTTTTGATTGGTCGATTGATCAAAAAACCGGGTTCGGTGGGAGTTTTCCGGTTAAACCCCGGTTGTTTTTGAAAAGGCCGACTTGATGTGTTTTACGTTTTTTGCGGGTTTTAGTTATTTGGTTTTAGTTATTTGGTTTTAGTTATTAGGATCATTACACATCGAATAAATATACAGAAATATTTGCATTTGTTTTGAAAACTTAACCGTAACAAGGGTTAAAATATTTTGTTATTAGTGCAACAAGGAACAAAAATTGGATTAATTTTGGGATGGGTTTAGGGGGGTCAGTTTTTGATTTTTTTCAGGTGGATTTACCCAATAAAACCCAGTCGGTGTTCTTGCCCACCTACATATTATGCTTCAGATAAATTTCCAGCGTATCATCATTTTAAAGATGTCTTACAAATTATTTTGAACTGCGTCGGTGAAGTGTCAGATGAGTTGGTATGAACAATGAAACAGGAAGGTCTCGAGATGCTTGCTGCCTTAAACCAACAGTGACGGTGCAGAGGTGACGGTGGTGTTTACAGCGTCAACAAGAAATGTCACGGATTTCCGACGTAATCAAGCAATAATTATACGGCAGTGAAAAGACTGTAAGTTATAAGGCTGGGCGTAGAGTCCGACGGAAAGGCAGACATTTATTCACAACGCTGTGTTCTGTGTAGTGGTCAACGTTGTGTTTGTCTGTCTTGCTGGTGTCAGCTACGAAGAGGCGTGTTCTACGCTTGGACTGATAACTTTGACAAAACATTTTTTGAACAGCTCGCACATCCCGAGAGTTGTCTTACACATTTAATGCCACCGAAACGCGATCTCTCCATTTATTTGTGCCATACTCGTCTATACGAACTCCCCAAAACACGAACAGTTCGTTATGCGAAATCATTTTTACCGTATTGCTCGTACAGTTTTACTTAGGCCTAATTGCATGTACATTATTCTTACTTTTAGGTTGTATTTTATGTTATAATCCAGCTATTGGCTGGAACACTCAGTAAAGATGTTTTCATTCATTCTGTCAGGCTGTGGGACGTTGACTGCGGCTCGTGTCTGCGAATACTCGAAGGTCACGAAGAACTCGTGCGATGCATTCGCTTCGACCACAAGCGCATCATCAGCGGAGCATACGACGGGTCAGTCGGAGTCAACGTAGTCGTCTGTTTGTTTCAATAATTGTCCTGGTTTTCCTATAGCAAAACTCCGGCAGATGTCACCTCCCGCAGAAACGGCATAATTACGTCAGCACAACGTAGCTATAAATACATTTTGAAAGCAAATTTTACATCTTGTCAGTAAAAAGTATCTTCGGAATAATGTGTACCAAAAATTGAAAAATACACTTAAATTTATTAAATTTGTTCCGGGAAAATGTAGGTTCTTTTTTCCATACACGGTCTAGATGATATGATGGCATAGCGGTTGAGCTTCGGACTTATAATCAACTGGTCATCGGTTCAACTCTCAGGTGCATCGCTGTCAAGTGATTAGTGCTTGGATGGTGACTGTAGAAGACTATGAACAGTTCAAAAACCTGCTAGAAACACATTTGTTCGATTAGGCTGGGGTGCCTTTTTGCTTTTAGGCGCCGTGTATAAATTGCCTTTATTATATTATTATCATTATATTCTGCGGACAGGTAAACCATCTCAGTATATAACCAACCACCAAGGTCAACTCAGCCTTCCATCCCTCCGGGGTAGGTAAATCGAGTACCGGGCTGCATGGCTGGGGTTAAGGCAGGGCGCGTTCACCTGTGTCGGGCTGCAGGTAACCCTGTGTGATCCCATATGGCAGGTGACGCTCCGTAGCTCTGTGATGGGTTTCCCATGAAGAGCAGGGTCAGTACACAACGTGAGCGTTTCAACTCGTCGTCTGTTGGTTTGTGGGTGGTGTTTGACAGGAAGATAAAAGTCTGGGATCTGGCAGCTGCACTGGATCCCCGAGCGCCGACCGGCACGCTGTGCGTCAGAACTCTGGTGGTGAGTACAGCTTCTACTTGTAGTCTTGTACTGACGCTGCTGCGTACTGTACATAGCGAACGCGTACGAGATGATGAATGAATGAGTTTATTTCACACACTTGCGGCTATGAAGATAGCCGAATAGCTGAATAGCAGTGCAGTGCAAACAGTGTAACAACAATAATAATAACACAGTCCATAAATGCAAAATAACAGAGTCCATAAGTGCAGAGAAGTACATAAGTGCAAATGGTAACAATAATAGTCCATAATAAGAAAACAAAAATACAACTGGAGTTATAGATGGAATTATATAGGTGATTGGTACTTACTGAGGGCAAAGTTTACAAATGATTGCAACTTTTTTGTTCGTGAGGTTGGGCGAGGGAGAGGTGTACAGGAACGTAGTCTGGAAGTTACAGAAGTGTTACGATGGGGTGGGAGGAGATGATGTAGACATGAAGCCGGGTTAGACATTTTTTGGAAGAAGGATCTGATTTATCGTACCTTGCGGCTGGGAAGTAGTTTGCATTGTACAAGGCGTGCATTGTTGCTCTGTCGCGTGTTCAGGAGCACACCGGTCGCGTGTTCCGGCTGCAGTTTGATGACTTTCAGATCGTCAGCAGTTCACATGATGATACGATCATCATCTGGGACTTCCTCGACGCGTCGTCGTCTGCGCAGCCGGCCTCGTCTGAGTCTTGAGTGTTGCGTACGTGACAGACTGACGGTTTACTACGTACTCAGCTGTGTGTCTGCGTGTCGGCATTTGTTACTCTTAAGGGCATGTCAGACGATTGATATAGTTCACCAACTTTTGTGGGCATGGTTTAGTTTCCCAGGAAAATTGGTCGATGAAATCGTTGAACTGTGACTCACGGCCGATTTTATCGTTTGCAACTTTGTACGATATACGAATACATGCAGCTCACTGCCACGAATACACTACAGCAAAATGCAGATCACAAAATGATAGTTGCGTTATTTTTTCTGCATCTAATGAATGAAGATAAACGTCGTAGAGTAGCAAACAGAATAAACAACTGAAATAAATATTTATCTGCCACTAAACAATCACCATAGTGAACGATATCCAAAAAGTTGGCCGATTTTATCGTTGAGAATAGAACATGTTCTACATTGGACGATAGAATCAGACGATTTTATGGGCAGACAAAATTGGGCGATTGTAGCACGGCAGACAACGTATTTTCGTCGGCCAACTTTGTTGATCGTCTTACGTTCCCTTTAGGCTGCTGTTTGTTGTTGTCGCTGGCTTGAATGTAGCAGTGATTTCGAGGCTGGCCACTTGTCTACAACGCCTGGAAATGTCCGGGAATTTGGGAAAACTCACGGAATTTACCAAACTCGAGGGAACACTGTTCATTGTCAACCTGACGTTTAGTCCAACGCTGATGCTCAGTGAGGTGTCGCCACTTGTCTGTAAAAACTGGAAATGTCCTTGAATTTGACAGCTGTCTGTGAATAGTCTGAGAATTTGCCAAACGTTGGGGAACTAACTAGAATTGACCGCACGTCGAGGGAGTGTCGGAGGGAAAATGGTTATTGAAAACTGTGCATTGCCTGTGCTATTAATGTACTGTTATTGCTGTCACGTGTGGTTATTGTGCTGTGAGTATGCGTGGTGTGGGTTATCGCATCACGGCGTGGCTAAGAGTGCAGGAAATGTCGGCGTATTTCACGGTTGTCGGAACGTGGTCGGCGTCGATTCTGTCGTTACTGCAAGAGTTCAGCTTGGGTGTGTGTGTTCCGTAGTGGCTAGACAAACCACGCTACGTTCCGTAGTGGCTAGACAAACCACGCTACGTTGATGATTGTAAGAACAGTCTCCTTTCATTGTGGATGGTGTGAGTCCAGTCGGTCGTAGAGATGTGTGGGAACAGAGTTATCGTACCAAATCCCTCCCATTTCAGTGACTATATTCCCATGTGAAACTTAAATTCCATTCCCGTTTTTCCCATCAAGCAATTCCCAGTTCCTTCCCATTCCCTTTTGGCAACTCTACCGAGACATCTGAATGTTTATGAATATTTGTTTAGTCTGTGGGTGGCATGCCTGTGCTGACCGCCAACCAACAGTGTTGGACCAGTTAAAGAAAGCAAACTAACGATCAAATGAGTTGACAGCACGCAGTAAATGTCAACTGGAAAGAACGATAACCAACTAATATTGCTATACAATACAATTATAGCGTGTGAAATTTTACATCGTATTATGAGCACCCCCACTTCAACGTCTTAATTTTCACTTCCATGCATCTTATTCCCATTCCCATCCCGCGACTGATCGTATTTCCATTCCCGTGGGAAACGCATGGCATCCCGGTCTTTCCCGTTCCCACGCACATCTCCAGTAGGTAGTCAGTCACGTCGGGTTCTGTTAAACATCGCTTCCATTTGCCAGTGTTACTTACTCTCACAGCACAGCAGGAAGTTAAATGATGTCGGGAAATTTTGGTTGTCTGGGACGTTGTGTTAACAGGGTTTCCACGCCTCCGGGAAAGTTCTGGATAATCACTTTTCTCCTGGAACGTCCTGGAAATTAAAGCTCAAGGTCCTGGGAAAATATCCTCGATATCGTGTGTTAATAACGTTTCACATTCGGGATGACCGCAGCATGCAGCAGCATGGCGTTTACTTACTGGGGGAGTTTGCTGAGAGATGAGACTACGTCGTCGTTTGAGTTAGGACTGTGCTGGTACCAGACATGCAACTGGGTCACTGGGTCACATTGAGTGACCCAGTGACCCAGTTCCATGTCTGGCTGGTACCGAGTGTCACATCAGTATTGACAATGCTCGGCGTTTTCTTGCTCTGTACACGGTGGCATCAAATAAGTTGGAACATTTCATTTCCGTTCTTCATAGCGTGTACATGATGCACGTGAGTCAGTCATGTTGACAGCACTTACACAGCTAATCAGAACAGTGTTTAACATAACCACACTTCACTGCCGTGGTTGTGGCTAATCATTTCCGAAACTGTCCAATAGTACATAGTTGAGCAGCTACGCAATGCGTGTTTGTTCCACTTCTTTATCTGCCCCCCCCCGTGTTTATCTATCTTTTACTCACTAGTTGGTTATCTTGTATCATCAAGGCTCTGTCCTGGATCAGCAGTAGGACGTTGCTAGCACGCAAGCTTGCTGTCAAACATACCGTAATAATAACACGATCAGGTACCGGCTTAGTGCGGCCAACTAATCAGGTATTTTTTGTCTACGGCTGCCAATGATTAGAAACTCTGCATAATTGTATGTCATCTGTTACGCTGCTGGCTTATCTGCTATTCAGCCATGAATATTATTGTGTATTCGTAGTAACCAAGATATAGTTCTAATAGAGACTTGCACTGAAAACCGAAACGGATGACTAAATACCAGTTTCCGTGGTCGATTAATTTCATTTAGCAGTTGCCGGGATGGAGCGCGGCTGTTGAAATGTGTGTGCATGCACAATTTCAGTTAATTTAGCAAAGCAGATAATAGTTCTCCTCCGTGAAATTATGCAGTAATTTCAGCAGTCAGTAGTTCACTGGTGTACTATCATTACGTGTGTAGTCTGCCTGTGTGTTCGTTTGCAATCTTTCAACGTGTCGTTTGCCATTTGCAACGTTTCTTTTTAGCCGACCGTACTGCGTAGTATGGTTGCGCTTATGGTACGATGTTCTGTCCGTCTGTCGTCTGTCTGTCTGTAACGTTTTGTATTGTGGCTAAACGGTACGTCGTAGAGGGTCGGCGATGGTAACGTTGGATAGGGCGTTGGTAA
>Ga0209052_1000945_pt1 | contig 10153 bp, 7 predicted proteins | sample WorMetHEROISLAND_2_FD_187409 | JGI IMG/M metagenome (GOLD analysis project Ga0209052, IMG submission 187409) | Marine gutless worms symbiont microbial communities from Max Planck institute for Marine Microbiology, Germany - Olavius sp. 4 HERON... | ecosystem: Host-associated > Annelida >...
CAAATACCTTTCTATTTTGTGACATAAAACTACAGATATAAGGTACATCTCCTATTAACAACAAAAATTCACATACACACTCACAAACACGGTTTTTGTATAACTAAACCATCCCTCACAAGGAATAATTTTTCAAAGATCCAATTCCTGTACAAAACAACAGAATTATCAGCACAGTCGCTGTGTATGTTACATTCATTCATAGTTTACCAGAACTAAATTAATGAATAAAACCATTTTGCTAGAAGAACTAACGTCAGACGTCAAGTCCATCTGGTACTTCTCAAGAAGTCGGGCAACAACGATCGCTCGGTGTTCTCCGGTGCGCTTGGTGCTCACGGCCCACTCCAGTAACAGGTTGATCACACCTTCATCGACCACTGCAGCCGGCTGCACCACGCCACACCAACAACCAGTCTCACTAGTTTCTACTTATTATACTTGTTTATTCATTTAACAGAAAGTGCAACAAATTTGTCTAACTCGATGACGAGAAGGAAATCTGGTTTGTAAACAGTTCCGTTCAGACAATTCCAAAAAGTACACTTTTGGCAATTCAAAAGTCAATTTTTTTGGAACTCAGGCCTAATCTTGAGTAACTCCAGAAAAAGTAATTAGTCAAACCAAAAAAAAACTGAAAGCACAAGCAGCAACAGTAGTAGAAAAATAACGGCCAATAAACATCTGCATGCGAAACATAGAAAACTGAGCATTAAAAAGTCAGCAGAATGACAACTGTATGACTGTAAATGTTTATCACTGAGACTAGTGGGACATGTATCAAGAAATGATGAGAGCACGTACTCGTATGTTGCACGTTTGTATACGCAAGTGAACACATGTACTTATGCGACAGCATTTCTATTACCAGTCACCTTCTAACATACAGTCAAAGAATTCAAACAGACGTATGGGCAAAACTAAGCAGCTAAAATGTACACGAGACAATCCCATGTGCATCAGTCATAATCTCATAACAATAATGCTAATAAAAAGCAATGGATACCTCACTGCCATCTTTGTTGGCCTGGCTGCTGGCAAACAGTTTATGATACAAAACGTCCAGCGAGTTGTTTGTTTCCACTTTCTCAAAGTTCTGTTTGTCAATGACCTCCAAACAGCTGAGAACGTGATTTATAACCTGACCTACAAAGTGATACAGACGTGAACTGAACAATATGTCAGTCAACAGATTTAACAAGCTCAATCCTAAAACTGATCCACGCAGACCATTTCTTAGGGTAAGCAGAAACATAATTTAGATAACAAATAATACAAGGTCGACGACTGAATGTTTATGCAAGCAAAAACACTTATTCCTATACTTTTCCACAAGTACGTAGCCTGTTATCACTCTGCCCATTTGTTTTTGACAAGAAAGACATTCAAATCAAGTAAATAACATGATTTCAACAATCTCCAGAAGCTGCCCTACTGAAACACAGAAAACAAACTCCAAAAATGTCCACCAAGTGGTATATGTGTGCATCTGTGTCTATCTACAAAACTCTAACTATCCTGTGGTTGAGTTTTCTAATGACGTGCTACCACTAATCAAAATTCAACAAGTAGTTCATAACATATGCAATTAGTATTCTTATTCTAATTAGCAATTATCCACTATTCTCAGAAGACAGCTTTGATGACCCTTGCGTTCAATGAACTGCAGATTTTAACGAGACAATGACAGAAAAACCTAAGCAATCTGAAATGTTACCAATGTGAGAATTTTGTGCTGCGACCGCATCTGGGCCCCACGTTGGGCGCCAGTTGTGAGAATTCGGTCACGCTGTGACCCCATGGGCGACCGGGTCCCACCCCGGGCCCCAGCTGTGAAGTCGAAGTCATCATCCATGTTGTTAGGAGCAGCTGATGCTAGACGTCCGGACTTGACTGTAGTCGTTGCGTTGTCCTCTCTAGCTTCTTCTTCATGAGAACCACTCGCTCGGCTCAACATCTTCATCTTCTGTTGTACGTTGAGTTTGCCGCTTGTTCCTTGGTCGCAGCTCAGCTGGGGATGATCCTTGTAGTGCTTCGTTCACCTTGATCATGTCGCGCCCCAACTCTCCACTCACAAACGAACTTATACGAGAACGCTGCCTCAAGGTTGTTTCTGAGTCGGGCGGACCTAAAGTGCAACGCCTGCATGTCCCCGCGACAGGGAGGCCCATCCATGTGCTGTTTAGTATCAGTGATTGAATATGAAAGTGAGAGAATGAACACGTTTTAATTATCGAGACAGATTTTCTTAATAAGCCAACATGCATGGCAACAGGCAAAAACAATTAATAACTTTCGATCAATCCCAGCTATAGGTCTATCTATACCATAGGCGTCTCAAGCAAGGCTTATTAGGTCCCGGGGAACCAGCCTGAAGCTTCTAAGTAGGATCAGAAGAAATTCTCGAAATCGCAGAAGCCGCGATTTTGACAGCCTGCCGCGATTTTTCACAAATGCTGCGATTTTGCAATGCAGCCATGAATTTGCGCGATTGTCCAAGAATTAGTGATTACACACACCACTTAATTTACACATTTTTACATATTAATTGAAAATGACTGAATGACAGAATGAGTTACATGTTAAAATGTTTACACCTGAGACACGACAGAGGGACAGTAGGCCTAACACGGTCTAGGCCTAACACTGTCATCTTAACAGAACCAGTGTGAAATAACATGCTGGTGATCCTGTTACGTACATCGTAGGCCTAAATGATGTTATGATGACAAGAAACTAAGAAATTTAATGCAGTTATTTTGCCGCAATTTTTGTCACTTTTTCAGTTGTTTACCGCAATTTTTGGCATTTTTACCGCGATTTTCTTCTGACCCCACTTCTAAGGTCTGACCCCATCGGGTCCAGCTTCCCGAATGGCGCTGCTCGCTTTCTTTTATAGAGTTTGGAATTCCTCCCAGTTTCCTCTTAATTAATTCTCTTTAGTTTCCTCCTAAATAATATGCAAATAATGACTGTCATCAAGGTCAACAGTGAGGCTAATTTCCCGAAGTTGCGGGAATATTGCCCAAGTGCCAAAGGCACGCAGGCAATATTCCCGCAACTGAGGGAAATTAACCTCACTGTTGATCGATGATGACAGTCACTATTTGTTTTGTTATACCACTGATCGAAATGGAGACGGAATTAATTTAATTATTTGTGTTATTTTACATTAGTTTATTTACACAACAGCAACAATAACAAATCTTCATCTGCGGATAAGGTCACGTGACGTTGTGAGGCTGCGCGGATTAATCGAATTTATTTACTGCATTAAACGTCATTTAGCGATAACAAGTGAGAATCAACTTTTTTAAAATTAGCAATATATTTAATTTATACAAATTATTTGACATTTTCACCAAATACATACGCGTACTGTAAGAAAGTGTGATTTTAATTTCTTAACGGAGTGGTTCTACCCGGTGTTTAAAAAGACCATTCTGACTGGTCAATATGTCAATCGGTCAATATGTCGATCGACATATTGACCGGTGAACCGGTCAATACCCCATATTGGCTTACGCCACGTGACGCGATTTGAACCAGTCACAGCCGCACATTTCGATCAGAGGTATAACAAAACTAAATATAACACTGCTACAGCACACTGTACAGAAACGGACAAAGAAACATATAAGAAGTTACACATGCCTTTTACGGACTGCTGATATTTATCAGACGACCAGCGCATCTCGACCGATCGGCTGCGTAAAATGATCTGCTCTTCTGCAGCTCTCAACTGCAAGCGAATCTATTTACAAAACATTCTCACATAATTGTCAATCACTCAATGACTCAACCACTCTTACCACTTAGTTAAGCAGCCACATAAGTACTACTTCTGACTTCTGTTTGATCTATCAATTCTCCTGAAGCTACTAAAGATTGGGATGGGTTCCCAAAAAGCAAAGGTTTTTGGTTTTGGATTATCACAAGTTCACAACATGACTTTAACAGGCTAGCTGAATGCCCTGTCTGTCACTCAACCTACAATATCAATGCACTGAAGGGTTAGTCATGCAACAGAGCCAATAAAAGAATAACTTGCACTTACTGGAGTGACTGGTATTGCCATCATATCACTAGTGTTCGCTAGGCAATAGGCATGAAAAGTATTCTGTGACAAAGCACTACATAAATCACCATACACTTTACATGTTACTTTACAAATATCCAAAGAACATAAAGGAACAAAAATAGCATCAAATCATGAAGCCAAAGCAAACTAAATTGCAATTTTGCATGATACATGCAGTTGAGTCTTATGATAACTTTCCATATTGATAATGGTATCCGTTTTATACAGCTGCACGTAGATTCATGTGGCGATAAATGCAACTAATACTTTCATAAAACTGGCCTAATTTTCACAGTTAATCAATCAAGGCTTCTGTGTCAAGTTAGGTTCTGTTGTGTGGTCGGCTTTTACAGTGCAACTTTTCTAGCCTTACTCTCCCGGCCTAACGTCCATGTACAATGTTCTATTTGCTATCACGTTATTTTTGGCAAATAAATGATGATTATTACGGTTAAACCAACTCCTTAAAAATGAATCTTTCGGAGTTGCTCCAGCAGTATCAAAAGGCCAGATGCCTTCCAGTCATCCAAACAACAAAAGTAATAATAAATCACGAAGCAGAAACTTTCTGACTTACTCGGTGGTTATCTGAACCGGCAGGCATTGGGAGGATTGATGGAGAGCATGGCAAGAGATCAAGAGGCGAGCCATTGAGTGAAGATAACGACTTGCCATCACCAAGACTGTGCCAGACCAGTGCACTCGGGCACGAGATGACAACGGCTTGAATGACGGCTGAAAGACCAAGAATCAGACTTCGGTGTTGAGGACAATTGCACAGTTCCGTGTACACAGTCACGGCCGTGCTGACAGGCAACGCAGTGGTTGATGTCACAGTAGCTGACGCTGAACTTGTACTGTTAACACTGTCAAATAGTGCACTATCAGTAAACAAGCAAACCAGTAATCTTAGTAAAAACTGAAAAAAACTAGCAGCTAATCGATTAACATGCTATACAGAAGTGGTACACCAAATATGAATTTTTCCATGGCCTTCAGTTCTCAAGTTATAATCGCTGATGTCACATGCAAATGGATGAAGATACGGTGACGAAAAAATCTTAACCTATCATTCAAGGATACTTCCTGGCACCAGGTTTAAAAACTGTACGATGACGTACTCGTGACGTATGATCCCAAACAGCACGATCATCACACATGGAGATGAATATTAAAAATATTTCTATTTACAGTGTACTAAATATGAACTTTCTGCAACTTTCCTTCCATGAGTTAGGAGCCGGAATGAAACCAGTAAATGGACAGACACATCATCGGGACCAAACCTTACCTATGTCTCTTCCTTGTAGATCTAGAGTAAAATTACATCTGTCCGATGATTAATTTTTTAATCACGTTAATAGCAGGATTAATTATAATTATTTCAATCACAGTTTTAATGCATACCTGGTTTCTGTTGCAGAAACAACTGTAAATTCTAAGTATATATTTGTGGATTTCTGCTATTCCACAGAGAATCTGATTCAAAGGGTGAGCCAATATCACTGTGTACATAAGTTATCTAAACAACGTACTCATTTGATGCGGAAGACGCAGCCACAGCAGGTGACTGAGAGCTGGGAGATGACAATGACGCTGCAGACGAGTCAGCACAGACCTGTGACAGCTTCTTACAGCAGAAGTACGCAAGTCGGCGGGACAATAAATGCGACTGAACAAACTCTGACGTGTACTGCAAATGCACACACAGATAATCCTAAGCACACACACAGACTTGCTGATCACTGTAATGCATTAGCTGCAGTGCAGGCCTAGTACTGTAACACCTAAAGGGACAAAATAATAATTGACGGCAATAACTTCCATAAATTTCAGATGCAAGTAGTAATTTTAAATTCTCACAATTATACCATTCAGTACTTTGACATGTTGGAAGGGCATCCAGCCTGCAAAAAAAAACCTGGACAAAAGACAATATGCTCAAATACACTAAAGACATGCAAAGAAACAGATCAGCGCAAAACTCACTCGTAGCACTTGGCCCATGATGAGCTTCAGCACCGTATCATCAGCCACTCTCACCTTCTCCAGTAACTCGATGAGCCAGCTGAGGAAGTCATGCCTATCAATCAGACCTTCGTCGTACATGTGCTGAACCAGCAGCATCACATAGTTCCACTGGCGTGTTGCAGCATCAACATCAACCACCGACGTCGGTCCTGCAGTGAGGAATCCCACCGGCGCACCAGTTCCCTTGTAATGCTCCATGATCTTCTGCAGCTGTTCATGCAGGAACTTTGTCACAGCTTGGGTCCACTCTACAGCACACACCAACTGCCACGGTCCACTCACTTGATAGTGACTCCTAGTGACTAAAGTATTACTATAAAAATAAGGCATCCATGTGCTTCGGCCCTTAGGTTGTCATTCTAACTAAATGGTGTCATATTTGTTGGAATATTTCTGCTTTTTTCTAATATACGTTACATTTTTATATAACAGTGTTCTACGTTTATTCAGCAATCACACCAATGGTATAATCCCTGCAATATCTGATCAGAAAACAGATTACAATTTCTAACATCTACATGCTAAACTGTTGATGCTGATGAGGTGTACTATGGTGGAAATTGCTGATCAAACACAACTGGCCTCCAGAAAATCTCAGGTACTTGATTGCTTCTGCAAGCTTTCAAACGATGAATTAATAAGGTTCTCTTCATCAAAGTGTGCATCATCTTGTGGCATGCATTCTGACATGAGTCATACCATAGTTCCATCAGCTTGGTTGCACCTCAGACATGTAGATCACGATTATGAGTGGTTACCATCAGCATCATCATCATCATCACAGGCTCATACAGTAAAAAATGGGCCACTGTGCAATAGTGGCAAGTCAAAATAGCCTAACATAAAAGTTAGTTAAAAACAGACTTACTAGCTAAAAGTGGCATCAATCAATCAATCAGCAATAAACCACTTACAAAATTGACCAATGATGTGCAATATTAACAAGATAGTGATGTCCATTCTGCTAGTGTGAGAATTCAGGACCAAGTGTTTGATTCGGAGCAGAACAATAAGTTATCAAACTGTCAGCCAAATACAGTGACATTAAACATCATTCTAGCTAATATGCAACAGGATAACAAAGACAAATAAAAAACACCAACCAAGAAAAGGGTCAGACGTTTGGCGCTTCTTTGTCTTCTTCTCTTCTGACAACACTGTGTAATAAGCATTTGTCATCTTGATAAACCAAGCAGCTCTCATCAGTGGAACATTTTCGTCCACCAACTTCTGAAACAATTCTTCTTTTTTGTTAAATATGGGCACCTGCAAAAAGCAACAGACATTAGCACAATATGGCACAGCAGTCAAAACATCAAACAGTTAACAATCGCCAGCAATGGCAGCACTGCAACACACTGATGTACGTAATTGTTCACAAACATCTATGACATGTGCACTGTCAGCAGTCACATGTCACAATTATGATCGTCATCAACATTCATGATTTGGCTGACGGCTTCAGTTCTTAATACTAGTGATCACATCTGAATGAACTTAACGTGACACACAATCAAAGTATGAAATTCAAGTTTTAATGAATGCCATGTTATATGCAATCAGAAATAACACTTGAAGCAATAGATTTAAAAATAACTAACATAACTAGATTTCATAATTGGCATAGTTGAGCAACATGCAAATTTTCATTGACCACTCACAAGTTTCAAAGGACATGCAAATACATGATGCAATGCATACCTTTTTGGCCAGAACACTCAATGGCTTTGTGCCTGCCAGATCCTTAATCCATGCTTCCGGTGACAGCTTACATGGAATGCCAGCCTTCAAAACAAAATTAAAACATATCATAGCATGCACAATATATGTAAACTAAAAGGCATGCTTCTCCCCTGGCTATGGAGATGAACATTAGAAAGATTTCTATTTACATTAACCAAGGAAGCCAGAATCAGTTCTAATGAGTTTAAGTTGGAAAAGTTTAGTATACCAAGAGCCCAGAACTGTCAGTGCTCAGTCACTTTGACCGGCTCATGATGGCAAAATGTGGCCGAAAATCAGAAAAATCCATTAAAATATCTTTCCTGCCTGTATAACTTAACTAACTATCTGTCATAAAAAAAACAAGTTTTTACATAAGAGGCAAAACAATAAAACTGTATTTATCGCAATATAATGTAGACCATGTCTGGGAAAAAGGAGACTACGGTTTTCCCTTAATAACTTTAAGAACTGTAAATGTATTTTTGTAATTTTTGGCACACATTATCGCGATAATATGTTTTACTAAAGACGTAAAATTTGCTTTCACAATTTACTTGTCACTAAGTAATGGTAATGTAATCATAACGTCATCAAAAATGACGTTTTTGTGGGAACATGACATGTAATTGAGCCTTTGCAATACGAAAAACAGGACAACTATTCGAAGAAATTAAAACAAAAGATTTATTAGATTCTAAACATTAGAAATAAATTACTTCTTGCCAAAAATTTCTAACCTTAGTTCTGATTTTTGCCATGCTAAGCGTGGCCGTCTTGTACACTACAGGAACGTCGTTATGCAGCAGCTGTTATCAGCGGCCGCATCATCTCTAGAACATGTTAGCATTGCAGCAGTGCACACTATGAATAAAGTTTTTGACTCCAAAGTTACTTAGTAGCATGTTTTATTGCTGTTGTTGACAACTCAAGCAGCTATGAACTAACAAGACTATTTTCTGTGAGGTCTGTTCATTTTGTGTTATACTTTACACGGTAAAGTGGCATCAGTAATTAGGCGAGGTGCTCTATGGGTATTCTAGCAGTTGCACATTGCTTTTTTAAATATTACCTACCGAACATTATATAAAATTTTTGGAAGTTATTATCCTGAATGTTGTTAACTTTTTCACATTGGATACAGTAAAAAGGCATTTTCGATGACGTCATAATTATGTCAGCACTACATAGCGATAAAAAAATTTCAAAGGCAAATTTTACGATTTTAGTCAAACATGCCAAAAACTGTAAAAATAATATGTCTAAATTTGTTAAAGTTATTAAGGGAAAACTGTAGGCTCTTTTTTCCAGACATGGTGTAAATAAATGTTACATACTGCCCAGAAATTGTCTTTCGTATTTATGACCAACTTCTTTCTATTCTGATCTTGGAAGGTGTTGATGTCATGCTTCTTGTCAAGAACGGCATTGAATGCAGCAGCAACCTTTGACAGAAGTTCACATCAACACCAGACAATACATGAAATTGAATACTGCAGTCAGCATGACAGCAGTGTGGACTGTGGAGTTTGAACAATATACTCACGACCAGCAGTACTACACTTCAAGATGAGGTACTACAGCAGTACAATTCAAACTGAAACCATCTATCAGAAAAACTGTAACAGACATATCATAACTAGTCTCCAAACGATGTCGTTTTGACGAAAAACTGATGAAATGATGAAAACTGGCTGTCGTGACGAAAATATAGACTCTTGACGAAATTCGATGAAATTGGCGAAATTCTGGATTTGTGGCAAAATTTTTGATGAAATATGCACTTCTTGGTGAACGAAAAATGGCATTTTTGGCGGCAAAATCTGGCAGAGATCTAGAGAAAGCATGAGTTAAGTTTTTAAGTCATAAGTTTAACCATGTGACATTCTAGAATATAATGATTATAATCTGCCAACTCACAGTGTGATTCCAAGCAAAAAGCAACTGTTCAGTATACCAAATACTTAGCAGTCACCTGCTTTTTTTCTTGAGAAAAGTTGAAACCAAAAGCCTCGAACTCTTTTGGCAAGACTTCGTAGAAAAAGCTAACAGCAGTAACAGTTATACACTGCTGAAAGGGCATCATTTTTCGGATGGTGAAAAACTGGTGAAATTCGGGATTTGTGGCAAAATTTTTGACGAAATTTGCACTTTTTGACGAACAAAAAAAAGGTATTTTTGGCAGCGAAATCTGTTGGAGCCTAATCACAACACCTACATACAGTCTGTTTAACTGTAAGACTTTGTTTTCTGCAATGATATCTGTCAGTGACTGTTAAGTGTTGACACTGAAGCCAGCTGCTCAGTGTTATCAACAAC
>Ga0209052_1000947_pt1 | contig 10138 bp, 4 predicted proteins | sample WorMetHEROISLAND_2_FD_187409 | JGI IMG/M metagenome (GOLD analysis project Ga0209052, IMG submission 187409) | Marine gutless worms symbiont microbial communities from Max Planck institute for Marine Microbiology, Germany - Olavius sp. 4 HERON... | ecosystem: Host-associated > Annelida >...
GCTCTGCGCCGCCGCTCTGGCCTACTACCCGGTTACAGCAGCTGGCGGTGAAAAGGGATGCTAGTTAACTCGCGATATACTGTAGCTACCGTACGTTCTGCTTACGTCGACGAACTGACTCCGAGTCTGGCTAGTCGTCGTCGTCATGCGTCACGCAAGCAGTGAGTAGCAGATACAGCAGCTGAGAGTCAGTGCCGACCGTCGATGAAACCAGCATTCATCCGAGGTTCGTCCACGACGCTTAGGAACTTGCGCTACCGGCTTCTGGCACAGACAGCAGTGCCGTCGTGTGAGATCATCAGTACATGCTGATTTGACCTGTCAGTCATTGTTCGATCTCATATGGATCGCCGTTATCATCCGCGTCGTCGTTCGTTATCGTGTTATCGCTGCCAGTTTCCAGGATTCTATCTCGCTATCAGCCAGCCTGTCTATCGCGGCGTGATTTCGTACGTTGTCGTCGTCAGCTGATTCTGCTCGCGCTCAGAGTAGGTCACGCCGTGTGCCGGATAGTGAGCGATCCATCAGTGACTGACTGTTCAGTCGTACTCCAGCTGGTGAGTGGCCGTCAGTGTCTCGTACTTGTAGAACGTGGCTGCCGTCATACGTCTGACTGCAGTGCATGGACGAGTGTCATGCTGGTGACGTCCCTATTGGCGGTCGCTACGGACGCACGACAACGCATCAGACGTCAGTGAACCAGTACTAAGCTTACTGCCGTCACGGTTGTGTCATCATTTGTGTGCATGTGGCATCAGGTGAAAGCTTCGTGGTTTGCCTGCAACGTTTTGCTATGAAAAGAACGTTTAGCTTGACTGTATGCGTATTAGCGACACTGTGACAGTGTGACACGTCTACGTATGCAGGGTGCTCTTTGAGCTGGGAACGTGAGTGTCCAACTGGTCCGGTAGATTTCTGTAGCCGTGACAACTGAGAAGTCTTCTCGTCGAAAGAGATGAGTGCGTCGTCGTCTGACACGCACGTGCCGGTCGCTGCCGACAAGTTGCGGGGTCGTCACAGCGCCGTCGCTGACCGGAAGTCCAAGTGCTTGGATCACGCGGAGCCTGACCGTCATCCACCGCGACACAGCAGGCCAGCAGACGGCGACGAGGATGGACGCGGGGAGGTCGCGGTGCGCGCCGGCGCTGGACGACGCCGACGTCAGCGAGCTGCCGCTGCACACCGGAAGTCACGCCAGCAGCAGCAGCAGCAACCGGAAGTGATGACGTCATCGTCGTCGTCGCTGCGACGCGTGGACGTTGGCGACGACGACGACGACGATGACGCTGGCAGCGTTTGTTCAGGCGCGTCGAGCGCCAGTGAAAACTCGACAGCAAGCCGCGGCTCAGCTGGCGGCCGCAGGACAGGGCGACGAGCTCGTGGTGGTGCGTCGCGGTCCATACGGACGTTCAGACACGACGGCGGCAGCCGCGACACTACCAGGCAGACCACCGAACAGTCGTTCAAGTGCCAACCTGACTGTCGCACCCGGTCGACTAGCGCCTCACCGCCGCCCGCTGATGGCTCAAGCGTTTCCGGTTCCTGCTTCGGCGTCGAGCGACCTGAGCCGGAAGGCGGCGTCCGCACGGTGCCGTGCAAGTCTTCGACGTCGGACGAGTTTGAGCGGCTGATCTACGGACAGTGCGAGCCGCTGTTCTCTGACGGCGGCGGCGAGGACTGTCTGGACGACGACGTCGACGTCACCAAGGACCGTGCAGTCACGACATCCAAGAGCGTCCGAGCTTCACAGCAGCAGCAGCAGCAGCCGAGACGACGCTTCACTGGAGCAGTCGGCAGCAGCAACGTAGACGAGTCGACCGAGAGTCTGTTCAGTGCGGCACAGATGATGAGCACGAACAACATGATGAAGTTCGCCATCATCCAGATGGAACTGAAGAACGTCAAGGACATCTCGCTCAGACGGGTTCGTTTCAGTTGCTGCAACTGATACTTTGTAACGATAGTGCGCTATATAAATGTTCGCTTAATAATAGTAGTAGTAATAACAATACCGTTAGTTAGCACTTGTCACTATGAAGCAGACGTGGACGTCATTGTCTTCACGCAGAAGAAGTCGCATAGACCGCGGTCCGCTAGGTCTCCCTTTTTGGCGCTTAGAGCCGGCGATAGTTAAACCCATTTAAGCAAGCATATATACAACCTATATTCGGCCGAATGGCTATTGACAGCCGATGAACCGGCTACTGTTACCCAGAACTCAACGTTTCTTCCCTAGCAACGGCCGTACTTACGCACGGAGGGATGGGTAGGCTGAGTTGGCCCGGGTGGCTTGGTCGAATGGGAAGAGGGTATATCCGCGAACGGTGACCCTTTTCGGTGCAGACGTTTCAAGATCGCAGAGCTTCAAAGGCATAAGCCACGACTAACAATTTTTCTGTACAGCCATCAAATAAATACGAAAAGTAAATGGATACGAACGCTGATGAGTAAGCTTAATCGACGTAGTGGTACGACCCGTGTTGTCATGAATTACCTACAGCTTTAAATGCGCTTCATCATCACCCATCACATCAGCAGGGGAAGTGAGCTATACCGGTAGTTAGTTACTTGCGGTAACCTTGATTTTTCGTCGAGAGGCCAACAACAAAGTGCCGAAAGTTCTCGGTCTGTAGCTACAGCGAGGCAGACGCGCTGCGTGCTTGGAGGTGGTGAGATTCCTGGCCCGGTACCGTTCTAGATCCGCACCATTAACTCACAGCCGTTGAGTTACTACTGCCGCAGGTGCCGTTGAAGGGCTGTCGTAGCTGACTGAATGACGGTCTGCTGGGAAGCGTTCGTGAAGCCTTGTTTATACGCACGATCGGCGTCGCGTGGATTGTTTTGAACGGCTCACGTAGGGAGTCGCACCGAACTCTGTATCAGAATCAGGCGAATAGTTCACTTGAACTTGAAGACCAACCACGGTATAACAAACAGTTAGTTTAATTTACCGGATAATCAAACTAGAAAAAATGCTAGTTATTGTGAGCAACTTTTAGGAAATTGCAGTGCCATGTTGAATAAAACTTGAAGTGTTTTTTTCGGCTGGAGCATACCCGCAATTTATAAATACAGTACTTCTGAAAGTACAGCATATTTTTATTATCATATCACCTGGGATAAAACTATTAGCGAATACCATAGGATATCATGCGTGGAGTTATTTGACAGTTACTTTCGAATCGAGTGGCTAACTGTTCAGTCATTCAAGGTCAAACAAAAATCAACAAAGTAATTTACGATTAGCTTAACATCTTTTATTATGCGTACTTTATACTGTTAGAAATTTTTAATCCAGCCTGCTGGTTGCAATACTGCAATAAAATTTTGATTTCATTTATGTAATCGACCATTTTGCTCTTAGCAAAACGAAGTATTTGAATGTTTGTAAATTCGTCGCTGATGATGTGATGAATGACACAGTGATGCCCCGCAGTTGACATCGCCAACCAAAAACCGTTAGCCTACAGCACCGCGATACGTGCATGCGCATCGCACATTTGAAACCAATTTGAATAGTTAATTTTAACGTTTGTCCCATTATTGTCTGATTTGTGCAGTTTGTGTTTCTTCTTAAACAAGGTGACCATAATATTTCGAGGTCAAACCGGGCGACGCCAGAATAACTCCAGTCTTAAAGTTCTCGTCGTTTGTATATTGCCTTGCATTGTGACACTGTCCCTGTCCATCTTTCTGGCTGTTCGTTGAGCGAATGAACCTGTTCGTATGTTAGTTTATTTCCGAGTCGACAGAAGCGACCTGTGTGACGTGCTGGTGTTCTGTTAACAGATGGAGAGTGACGTGACGGTGCTGTGCGGCCGACTCAAGGCGGTCTGTGAGGCATGCAGTCAGACAGTCCCTGGTATTGACAGTGCCGCCGAACTACATGCCGAACTGTCGGCCCAGCTCAAGCTCTCCTGGTTTGCAATCAGCTATTATTAATTCTTCACATTACAGTGGCCCAGCGGCGGTAGGGGGTGACTGCCCTGCAACTTCAGTCAATCAATCAATCAAAATCTTTAATAAACAGTTGTCAGACTGCAACTGAACATATGAATCGCACGAATAAAAACAACGATAAAATGCCGTATAATATCCTAATTAATAACTGTCTTTAAAAAGTAAGCGTGTTAAAAAGTTGCAGTCCAGTAAAATCTTTAGACTGTTTTTATAAGACAATCTTCCAAAAAATCACGATGTTCTCTAACTTCATGTTGCTGACGTTTGATCTCTTGACTTTGAAATAGAATCCCGGAGTTAGACGCAACGCAACACTGCTTACCGGTATTGGCAGCGTGAATCTGTGGACGAAATTTTAACTTTCTGTTCTTGAATTCGGATGGACGGACAGACGAACGCATTGCAATTTGCTCAGTTCAGCATCGTGGAGCTGCTTAAAAACACGACTGGCAGTACTTACACGTAGGCCCTATATACGAGTATATACGCGGAACAGCTGGCAGATAATGACAAGACACGGTAAACAAGACTTGCTCTGTGCGATGCTGCATCACAGTATACGTAATGGCTAATACTGGAAGAACCTCTGACATATCTGTCCATCGAGCAACAGCAAACAAGCTGCCAATGCGAAAACATCACAACCGGAGAAACATCGCCGCATATTAAGATCGTCGGACAAACTTTTTTTCTGTAGGCTATTTCGGATGGCGCTAGCATTCTCTGCGATAGCCTTTAACGTTAGCGCTCCTTCTGTCTGGAACTCACTGTCGTGTAACTGTATATCCGCCGAACTTCTCGGCACTTTGAAACGTATCTTAAAACTGAACTGTTTGACGTTGCATTTGCCTGTAGTAAACGTGAACACTCAGCCAAGTCCATGCCATTGTGCGCCTCTGATTTGTTCGCGACATATGGCGCTATGGCGCTTTGGATTTTTGATCGAGTGATTGAAATGGTACCATGCGAAATTGGGTTGTGCTAACACAGTTGAAACCGGTTGGATAGGTTTTAGACTGCACGCGTTGGTCTGTTTCGATTTCTTGATTGTGACATATGAGAGTCAAACTTCTACGTCTTACAAGGTTGACAGTGGGCGACGACTTCACTTTTTGACTTGACTTAAGTTAAGCCGACTCGACTTAAGTCAAGTCAACTGAACTTCGGTCTGAGTATACATGTACTTAGACCAAGTTTAGCCCAAATAACCTAACTAAAGTCGGTCGAATTTGCATCAGCGAAAGAAATTGTAAACAAACAGACGGAATCGTGTATTTTATTTGTAAACGTCTAAAGTACATACTTTGGTCCAAGTATGTATACTAGACTTAAGTTTAGTTGAACTCTGGTCTAAGTATACCGGTAGGTACTTAGACCGAAGCGAATTGACTTGACTTAAGTCAAATCGGCTTAACTTGAGTCAAGTTAAAAAGTGAAGTCGTCCAGTGTTTCTGGCAACGTGTGTGCTAGTGCGAGTCCGTGCATGATGCTGTGGTTCGTTGTGATTACAGCTCGGATGTGTCGTCGGACCGTCATCATCATCCCAGCGCTAGTTCATCGTCGTCAGTTGATGGTCGTACTCGCCAGCTGGCGCCACGAGGCTGTCAGTCGACCACATCCTACGCTTCTACTACGCGACATTTCATCGTCACAGACGACGACGTGCATAGCGCCCAGACACGTCTCGACCAAGCCGAAACGTACGTTCCTCTTATTATGCGGCCGTCCTGTAGGCCGCATTGCGCGTCTTGCCCGTCCGTCCGTCCGTCCCCACAAAAAGTGGGTCCAAGAGGCCAGCAGCTCGACATTTTCTGGCTGGTGATGGCTCTTTGTGGTGTATTGTGAATTACTTGATGCAGCACGAAATTCTCTGGCCTGCGGACTCTGTTTGCCGTATTGTGAAATCTGAACTTTAGGACGTTACTTATTTGTTTACTTTATGACAGAAAAATACGTCGGGCCCCACATTTTACCGAACAGGACCTAATCGGGTTTAAATCCGGCATGGGGATTAATTGATCATTAATTTTCGTGAAGTTAACTATTAGCATTTTTTTGCTCGGTACCAGCTTTAATTTCTGCGTCTGCACGGATTCCACATCTTCCGTAAGTCCTTTGATGACGAAACAGCATAGAACTAAAGCTTGTTCGCTAGCCTTCAGACCGTCCTGTGGACAGTGACAAAATGCCGTTGTTTCTTAACTCCGACGCCGTGTTGTAGCTTCATTCAGCCTTGCTGTGTAGCTGGTCTAGTGCATGCATACATGGCAGGTTATATCAGTGTAGTCTTGGCTGTTGTTCTGTAGGCGTGTCGCTGACTTGGAGACGGAATTGAAGTCGGTTGTCAACTCGATGTCTTCCAATGTCTCAGCCTCCGACCACCAGCGTGTAATATATCATAATACACAACATATGCATGCATGTGGTATTTTGCATAATGATTTAAATCTCCTACTAATCTCACCTACGTTAAGTAAGAATGCCACTTTCACAGGTGACTGTCATAGTATGTACGGCTTGTCCCGCAGGTGCGGATTAATGCAGTAGCAAAAGTAGCAAATGCTGCAGGCCCCACGCCTGCACGGGCCCCGCAGGTCTTAAAGTGTAATATTTATTGTTAGACCAGGATGTGTTATTTATTGTTACAAGTATACCTATCTTACAGTTCTCCATTGTTTTTGAATTGTATGAGAGAGAACTTCGTCGTTTCAGTTCGACTGTAACGGGGCCCCGCTTTATTTATTGCTGCACTCGAGGCCTAAAAAGTTCCTGTGCTTCCAGTTGCAATCTGGCGAAAAAGTAGGGATAGGGAATTAATTTTTTTTTTAATTTTTGTTATTTTTATTTCATGACATTCCGTGTAATATTACACGACAGCTCATAAAAACAAAGTCACACACTGAATAGTACCCAAGAGATCTGAAGCAAAAGTACTGCAGCATAACAGTTTTGTTTTAGTAAAACTTTGAAAGCTAACAGAAAACTGCATCAGTGGCACTTTACTACCGCCTTCGGACAGCTGTGGCCTTTCACTCAAACTGCTGATTAGTTTGCCGTATATCTTTATATTATGTGATGTGTATATGTTTTATTTCTGCTTTTCTTTTACCACTGTTTTATTGCTTCTATTGCTTTTATTATTTTACCTATGTACTACGGACGTTTTTCTGTCTGAAATAAAACTTGATTGATTGATTGATTATTTCACGAATATCGGTATTGACGTAAAAACCTCTGATAACAGTGTTTGCAGCAGTTCCCCAAAGGTTCTGCCGCGGAGCGCCGGATGCATAGGAGGTGAAAAAGTAGGCTGCATAAGAACAAAAACGTTGTAAGAGCTGAGATTGTAGGCTATACTGTTGTAATTACTGCTCCGTAATTTAGACAACAATTGTGTTATTATTGTTTGTTTTTGTTCTTTCTACCATTTGTGGTGAATAAAGATTTTTTTCAAAAACAGTATATAGTAGTAAACTGCTAGTAGTAATTCTGCAGTAATCATTCAGTAGACTAATTCTGCAGCGTAACGGCAGTGACGATGTGTTGTTGTCTGTGTTACTGATAGAGAGACAAGGCGATACGTGACACAACGTTGCGGCTGAAAGAGGTTGGTTGGCTTGTCTTGCGCCGCTCATGTCAGTTTTATGAAACCATTGTTACGCGGTCCTGCTTTAACGAGGCAATAACCTAGCCTCCGTGTCCGTGCTCAGCCGGCTGTGCTGTGCGTGTATTGGGGTTACTCGGTGTGACAGTTGTGTTACGGTGCTGCTTAGCGCTGACCCAGGCTGTTCGCGGCGACGCTGAAATTGCGGGACTGGACATTGTAGGACCGGTTTGGCAATTTAATTTAGCCTGACTATTCCCCTAATAATTACTTTGTGCATTACATTGACATTCGCTACACGTAGCCAGTCGACTGTGTGAGTAATTAGTTTTAGCGTATTTCTTACGATTGCTTAAGTATATCATTAGCTTGCGATTTCGATATTTTTAGAGTCATTTTTTGTCATGATGATATTGGTTATTTTTCTGTATTTGACGTCCGTAATGTGAAATAAATGATTACTTTTTCATTCTGCTTGCCTACTGATCCACAGCATCTATATATAACAAGCCAAATTACGCCAGTCCGTAGTCCCCAATGTCCACCCTAGTGCCAAACCGGTCCTACAATGTCCAGTCCTGCAATTTCAGTCGCCCCGCTGTTCGCCAGTGGTTTGTTCATCTTAATACCTTACCCGTCCCATACGCTGCATAACGGACGAGGAAACGAAATTTGTGTGCACCATGAACCGTGCATAACACTGTAAACCTTGGCTATTTATCAGTCTCCCTGTAAGTGATCATCTTTGAGCTTTGCATTACGACAAACATGAGACTTTTCACTAGAGGATGGAGAAAAAATGGCGAATAGGTCCGAATTTGACACATGCTCAGAAATGTCATTAAAGGTTTTTTTAACGTTGTGTGCTATATAAATTTACGTTTTACTTACTTACTTTCTATTTAATACAGGCAACCGTGATAATGAGTGGAGTGGCATATTATTTAATTTTAGCTTCTTCTCCAGAGCTTGAGCGCTTTTTCTTTGACGCTAGGAATGACGTTTGATTCTTTTTTAAAGCGGTTGCAACGAGCTGGTTAAGACGATGAGACCTAAAAATTTCGGTGCTTCCAATTTCCGTCCGTCCCTAAAAAAACTTGTGTCCGTGAAATTTTTATTGGACCCTTAAAAATATTTTTGCAGTTTTTAGTTTGCTTTCAAAGTTTTACTGAAAAAACTGTTTGCATTTAGTCTGTTATGCTGCAGTGTCTTTACTTTAGTTTTCATAGGTTCTATTCCGAGTGTCAGTTTGTTTTTTATGAGTTGTTGTGTAATATCACCACATTTCGTGTCCCTATTTTTCGCCAGACTGCAACCGGAAGCACAGGATTGTTTTAGACTTAACTCTATATACAGTAGCGGACAGGTGGTAGTCAGCTTAAGGATGATTCCTTGGACTCTTAAATTCATTCCTGTCATCCTGTGTATTATTTAGTTTGACAGTATACGTGATAACTATACAGGCATAATGACAAAATGTGACATGACTTAACGGTGATTATCAGTGGCGTCGTCGCAAAGGGGAAGGAAGGGCGGCAATTGCCCCCCCCCCCTAAATTTTGGGCTGTCGTAAAAATTGTCGTAAAGTCTTCTTCTTGTCGGAAAATTTTCGTCCAAAAATGCAAAATTCTGGGCTGAGAAACCCCCATTTTGGGAAACTTTAGTGGCAAATTTGAAATTTTGAGCGCCCATAATTTCCTTTGTCGGAAAATTGCAACTTCCTGCCCCGCCTAGTTTCTTTAACCCACGACGCCACTGGTAATTAATTAACAAATGAATGCCTACTTCTGTTAATGAATTATTATTTAGTAACACCGAAACAACACCAGCAACACAAACTTGAAACGGATACGAAATGTTTATTAACGTGTCTGTGCTGTAGGCCGAACATGCGGCCAGCTTGGCCGAGTCCGAGTTATTACGCCTTCGTCGGCTTGAAACACGCCATAGAGGTCTGTGCAATCAGTCAATCAATCAATATTATTTTATTGCGGCATGGCAGAACGCAGTGGCCACTTGACAGCGAACCGCATAGGAACGGCGTTTCCATTGTTATTGTTAAAACGTCTACCTATCTTGACCCCGTTACCTACCTCTGTTAACTTTGTTTCACTCAAGTTCTTTTCATATTGTCAATAGTTGCGATTTGTCACAACGACAAATGTCAGACGAATATATGTTATGATTTGATATATACCGTATTAAAAGTGCATGTCGCAGACTGTAGTGTATTAAAGTGCTGTTAGTGCACCCGGCAGCATTTCAAAGTTTCAAAATTTTATGATGTTATAATACCTAAAGTTGCCAAAGTGAGTGGCGACCTTCATATATTTGCATGCGTGGTGGGTGCACCAGTTGTTATCCGGCCACGCCCAGTCGTACCTGGCTGACGACATCCACCTCAACACGCATTAGAGGTTAATTTCAACGTTATGCGCTCTATAAATTCACGTTTTACTTACTTTGTTTCTTACTTACCTCGTGTCTGAAGCTGATCGCCGCCAGCTTCGCTCGTCCGCCGCCAGGACACGCATCGTTTCATACACGCAGGAACGTGTGGGTCCAACAGCCTGC
>Ga0209052_1000948_pt1 | contig 10136 bp, 7 predicted proteins | sample WorMetHEROISLAND_2_FD_187409 | JGI IMG/M metagenome (GOLD analysis project Ga0209052, IMG submission 187409) | Marine gutless worms symbiont microbial communities from Max Planck institute for Marine Microbiology, Germany - Olavius sp. 4 HERON... | ecosystem: Host-associated > Annelida >...
ATTCGAAATTTTGAAAATGCCATTATATGCGGGAAAATATGCGATATGCGCATTTTTGCAAAATATGCGAAATATGCTGCGATCGCATGATCGCTATAAACCGGTATCCCTATCTGTCAGAAAATTACAACTTCCTGCCCCCTGTATCATTTGACCCACGACGCCACTGGTGGGCAGCCGATTTTCACTCAAACGTTGAGTCAGCTTATCTTGCAGATTTGAGTAGACTTTAAAAGTCTGTTGCATGAAACCCAAACGTGACTCAGTCACTCAACTGGACTTGAACCTACTCAGAACTTGACTGACCAATTTCGTTGCTCAAATCTTCGCTCAACTTTTAAAATGGCAGATGAATCGAGTTTGTTGTCCACGTTAAACAACAATTCGCATGCAAAACGACAAATTAAGCAGCGAACATACCCACTCGACCACCATATTCAGCACGCCATCTACCAGCAGTTTCTGCTGCAAGATTGCCGCTATTTTCTTCTCGTGGTCATGCATGACGTCATGACTGGCGAATAATAATCGTCGTTACATGTTTAACCAGGTAGACTCAAATATGTTTGATGCGATGGAATTTGCTTGAGTGTGGATTGGAGTCGACTGAGTAAGTCTAGTGGACTCAAGCGAGTGGAGATTTCAGTGGCGTTCACACAATCGGCCTTTAATACACCTCACCGCAACCACTCCTGGAAAACGTGATTCGTGATAATATCATTTCTTCAAATTTCTGAACATTGAATTATGATTTGCCACAAACACACAAACTACGCTACTGATTAGCTCAGCTAATTGTTAGCATAGTGATCTCACTACTAATTAATTTCTCACTAAATTGCTAAAAATAAAGCTCTCTGGCAGCTAATGCCTGCTAATTTTGTTGTCAGAGAGCTTCATTTGCTCTCTCACAGTTGGCATTAATTTTTGCCACTGCTCGAGTCTACGCAGTTGTGTACAAACGTCACTTCACTGCCACTAATTTTGCTACTGACTTCTCTACAGTTTTTTTCCACAATCATCATTGTGAATTTTGGATTATACCTGGTGTGTGACAGTTTATCAGATAAATGATGATTGTACTTTGTCATATAGTATAGAATATTAGTATTTCTAGAGTAAACATACTAGTGAAAATTTTTTCAAAAGATCAACGTCGAAATTGCACATTTATGTGACAAAAATGTACAATTTGAACGTTTATTTTTTTGGAAAAAATGCATAGCCCCCAAACCCCATGTGGGGCTGCCCCACCTGTCTTAGAAAATGCCCTGAGACATGCCACTCCAGTTGACCACACTAGGTAGCTACTCCGTAGTTTGTTTGCTGGCGCACATTTCCCATCTTGCCGAGGTTAGGAGGCTGAGTTGGCTTGGGCACACACTAGGTTAGCAATATTCATACCTCAGCCTGAAAGGTACGAGTCTGTTACTGTGTTACATGCGCCTACATGCACTGTGCACTTGTATTATGATTGTAATGATTGACTTTAATGTGTACCGTGTTCATATTTGTATTGCTTGATAATTACACTGACTGCTGTATTCTTTTGCTCCTGTTCTTTTAGTTAGTGATGTTAGCATTTTTCATGATCTGCTCCATTCTTTAATGTTGTTTCGTTCCAACTGATGCCACCCATGATATAGAATCTTAAGAAACACTAATTTTTCCGGATTTTCCTGTCATTTTAAATACATATATAAATATTTCTAAGTAAGCCAGAGTGTTTTGTTTAAAACGTTGTAGAAACATAACACGTAGAGTATGGTCAGATGTCAAAAAAACGGCAGATTAGATTACATTATTCTCGTGGTTTTGCTGTTCTTTATCTGTCACTTAGACTTCAAATGATCACATCTCTTCACTGCAGCGTCTTGCAATGCGAATGGCTTGTAATTTTTGTTGCTGTCGTTTGCAGTTTTTTTATTTATGTCCTAAGTGTTTTGAACATGCATTTTTGAGATGTTGTGTGTTGATTTTTGGTTGTCTGTTGAACCAGAAAACAATTGATCTGGGTAATGTACAGTCGTGCTTGAAAAAAACGTGTTTAGTACATAACTTGAGGAATGCTATGGTAGCATAATATATTAAGTTTATAACGTTATTTGTCATGTCAGGGAGTTGAACTTCTGTTTATGGATGATGGTTGCTGATTACAAGGATGTTGGAGAAAATTGAAGCGCAAACTTGGCAGAGACAGAATTAAAAGAACATTTTGTTCAGCTTGAACCGTGGAATAGTATTATCAAATGCAGTACTACGTATAGTTACAGTACATGGTGTAGAGATTAACTGTAGAATCCTACGACTTACTTGGGGGAAAATACGAGAATACAGTATGAATGCTGCTGTCACGTAACTTAAGCAGCCAGAATTAAGAGCAGTCTTAATTTGTCTAACATCAAGTAGCACTGTTATGTGTACATGTAACTTCGTTTAAAACAAGTGATGAATTTGTAAATAATACGTTCACCGACTGATGAATTTTGACGACTTAATGCCCTGGTTCAGGACAGTGTTCCTCCATGCTTACCAATCTCCAGCAAGTTTCGTAGCTGACTACTATGTGCTCAGCCTCACGATGGATCTTCGCGGGTCCAATCGTTCGCTCTTGCGTAATGCGCCGCGGTATCATTAGCTCATGCCAATCAGCTGCCACTTCAAAGATCGTAAGAAGCGCTATAGCAAGCACCAGACTTTCCCTTTGTTAAGATTGGTGTTAACAATTACGGTCAGGAATATTAATGTGGTGATTCTATGAAGTTGAACAACGGTCAATTATAATTGCGAATACAAATACCACAAGCCTAACCAACTCGAAAAGATCTTCACAAGTTCACGATCACAAAGTTCCACAATCCACCAACTCCGCTGTCCACGCATGTCGCATATCGTGTTGGTCGCTGGGGTCGATAATTGCATCATTCGTTTAGATACTCTATGATTGTTTACATTTTTGTATTTCGATTACGTTGACGACGGTGGGTAATCAAAGTGTTTTCTTTGACTAAAGTGTATTTTAGCAGGTTCTTGTCATTATTTTCAGGTATAGACGTGTTGTTGTTGTGTTTGTATGAACGATAATTATATTTACTGTGCGGTACGCACGGTCAACAAGCGCGAGCGAAAAATGGCTATTGACCGTGCGCATTTTTTAGTTTTATACATCACCTAACCTATAGTATATACGGCTCTGATCTGGGAATCATTAGCCTCCTGCGTGCTCAGGTCAACTCAGCCTCCTACCCTCAACAGGATGGGAAATGAGTAGTAGCTTACGGGCTACGGGATGGTGATTGGGGTGGTGGTATGTCTGCTAGCTGCAAACTGTGGGTCCAATTGTTCTCTGGCGCAGACAACGGATGGCCGCATAGTGCGCTGCGGTATCATTAGCTCATGCCAATCAGCTGCCACTTCCGAGATTGTAAAGCATTTCTGGTCGCGATGACTCGCGTAAGAAGCGCTATAGCAAGTACCGGACCTTTACCATTTTTGATTTTAACTATTGTTTTGTGTTGTGGTGATTTTGCATTGCAGTGCAGCCGGTGTTGCTATGCTGAGCTTGCTGTGGTCGTACGTCTACTATGTGTGTCTGCGGCGCATGTTGAAATGGTGCTTGCGGCTACTGACTGGCAAGTGTGAGCTACAGAGAATCACTGAATCACACCACACTACAGCGGCATCACGGATCTTTGCTGTTGGTCAGTATTTCATTATCTCTTCTTCTTCTTCTACCCAATCCTATTTAAGTGTCAAGAACTTTACAACATTGTTCGAGTTTGTTATGCGATGAAAACTGTTTGTTGTAAAATAGCTCCACTTTTTCAGCTAACATGCTTCAACTGTTGCTTCTAGTCTTTTTTTTTGTTTTATCTGTTTACTTTCCTCATCTTTCTTGTCCGATTTTTCCTTGTTTTGTTATCGATGTTCTATTTTTGTTCTATTTTCATTATTTTGCTTCTATTTCATGTCAAAAGTTTTCTTCTTTGCACGTACCACTGTTCAGTGTTCACCTTCTGTAAGTGGTTATTGATAGACTTGATTAGGTCTGCTTGATTTGGTCTGATTTATCGTTTGATCTGGTCTTATTCAGTTTGGTTCGATTCGGTTCATTTTTATTACGACTTGGTTTGACTGTCTGACTGATACTTGGTTTTTGAAACCATTGGTAACCCAGGGGTAACCCACAAATCTCAAGTTAGCCCTGGGTTAAGAAAAAACAGCGTTCTAGAAACTTCTAACCCGGGGGTAAACTTGGTAACTCGCTGAAAGTTAACCCAGCATCATCAGTGGGGTAACCCCTGGGTAAACTTGGTGCAAATGAAATGGCTGCTCACTTCGACGATGATGACGACGATTCGTTAATCTCTTCGGCTGCCTATTCGTATTAATAACAAATTTCACATTACGTCCAGTGTTATGATCGAGTTGATAATGAAACGTAAATATTTTGTTTAACATCATATTTAGTGTATATTTTTACTCTTATTTCACTTAGCATCATCATTTTTGTTTAACATTATATTGTGGTCGTTATGTCTGCAAAAACATTTTATGGTTAGTAAATTGTTGCTTGTAAAATTGTAAAATATATCTGATTCATTCGCTAGGTGGCAGTGCTAAAACGACCAAACGATAAATAAACTTGGCTTCTCATACAGTCACGTGGTTGTTGTCAACCAATGAGATGCCTGTTTACAAAGTTTGTCGAGTTACCCCGAGGTTAGTAAACTTGCGGGTAACCCTAGTTGAAAAATGCCAAAACTTACCCTGAGATTTATCCTCAGGGTAACCATCCGATGTTGGGTTAAGTAACCCGAGATTTACCCCTCGTTTCAAAAGCTGGGCATATGTGCATGATTAATTGTGGTTTGCTAGAACACTCATTACGTCATTCCAAGCATCAGCAGCTCAACCGCATTGTCGTTGGTCCTGATGATGATGATGTCACTGATGACGTCACTGATGACGTCGTTCACATCATCGCTGCTGTCAAGAAAGTCGACGTCGCTGCCTGTCCGGCGTAGGTTGACTCTGCTGACGTTCACAACTTCACACATTTGGAATTATCTTTTCTCCTATTAATGTACTGGACTACTGGAGGTCAGTTATATCTGTACAAACTTAATCTACACCATGGTCCATAAAAAAACGTACCACCAATCTTTTGTCCATATCTTCACCAAATATTGACCGATTTTAATAAACTGTTTTACTGTCACACTCTGCGGACAATCTGCAATAAAACTATTAATAAAGTTTCCACCACACCTTTAACGCATCGCTGCACTACCTTGTGAAATACAAATGTTTTAAACTAGCATTTGGTGTGCACTCAGCCATAGTCTTGCTGAGATATGAACCACCAGAGACCTTGCATAACTTGCTGGAACTGTGGTAAGAGAATCAAGTTAGGTTTCATCGATATGAACTACAGGATCGACGAATATCACACTAGGATAGTCGAATTTTAATTCGCCATCTAACACCATTAGCGACTGACTGAACGTCATTCTTGCACGAAAAAAAGCATTTTTGGATGCCGTTCTCCATGATTTTAGTGTAATTAATGTGAACATCATTTTACCATTAAACTAAATGAAAATAACATCAATCAGCAACAGTTTTGAGCAGCTATGTCTCAGATAACAGTTTGCTTTGGTCAATTCTGTAGCAGGCATCTCTTTAAACACTTCAAACCAAGATTGCCATGGAAAAGTGATTACAATGACACCAGATTGTGCTATTTGGTGTATTGCATGATAAATTTTTGGCTGGTCTTTCTGGCATAATACCAGCTCGTCTATCATGATCACATTTTCTTTAGTTTATGTGCACTTCGTTTATATATTACAAGGTAGTGTAGCGACACGTTTTGGGTGTGGTGAAATCTGTAATGATAGTTTTTTCACACATTGTCCGTAGAGTGTGCCGGTGGAAGAATTTGGAAAAATTGATCAGACTTTTGCGCTGTTTTGCGCATTTACTTACTTACGTATTTTCTTACTTATTTATTGTGCGTGTAGGTTTGTGAGTTCGTTGAGACTGTACGTCAGTCACATTGTTGGCTACCAGCGACTCATGGTTGAAGTTGAACACAAACGTCGTACATCCTACTCATCTGACAATGACGAACATGAGGCCCTGTTGATGCAGGTCTGTGAGTGTGAGTGAGAACGTGAATAGGAGTATGAATGTGAATATCAATGTGTGATTGTCAATTCGTTACAGTGTACTCGTCTGACAATGATGAACACGAGGCACTGTTGGTACAGGTTTCTACATTATAACAGCCGTTTGCCATATGAGCCCAGTTTATCTGGTAAAAAAAGTAAAGTTAGGTTATATTATAGTGTTCTCTAAAGCTTAGCTTAATCTAGCGCACTTAATCACCATAACCACAATAGCCCCACTCCTTGATGTTTATCAGGCTGCTACAAGTTTCTGCAGTTGATGCAGTATGAACTGGAAGCACCAGGAGAGCACAAACCTTCACCCCTGTCTTGAACCCTGGATCCTCTGGGAACCTAGATCTTCGGGGAACTGTGGATACTCTAGGAACCCTGGATTCTCTGGGAATCCTGGGTCTGGCTTCTGATCTAGATCTCTCCCTGATGTCTAGTCAATTTTTCGCATTACGGGCTTTCGTTGGCGTTGATGCGCTATTTAATTTCACATTTTACTTACTTGCTCATGTCTGTATAGCAGCAGCAGCAATAAGGCCTACGTGTATTGTATATTGATGCATGTGTCTGTACAGCTGTGGAGCAGTTTACAGCCGGACGTAGCGTTGACAGAACGTCACAGTCCACAGTGGACTTTGATCGGTTTCCAAGGCTCTGATCCGGCAACTGATTTCCGTGGCATGGGTCTGCTCGGCCTGCTGAACCTGCTGTAAGCAGCGTTGTAACTTCACCGCCGGAAATATAACATTTTGGGATCTCATTTTTGGAATTCAGTACCCAGAATTGCTGGGAACTTTCTGGGAATGGCTGATGGGCCCACATAGTGGCTTAAGCCTATGGGGCGGCACTGGCTACCCTGCCCCGCATTGGAACTTGGAACTTGGGATAACTGATCTTGCAACTTCATACACAGACATCTGATTGGCCGACACAACTGTGTTGTTTTATTCTAGTTTCTAGTTTTAGAAAAGTTTTGTTAGCGATTTTCACTCTGTGTGTCGCATTATTTCATTAGCCATTTCTCTGCTCATTCTGCGTCTTGTATTTAATTTGTTTAAAAATTTATTGTAAAGATGAATAGTTTGTATGTATGTGCAGGTATTTCTCTAGTGAGTACGGTGCTGTAGCGCGCAAGGTGCTCTCTCGGTCTGCTCACCCACAGCTTGGGTAAACAAACCCCTGCATTCATTGTCATTGTCCTGTGTTATCATTGGAGTTGAATTGATGTTGTAAAGTGTAAACCCAGCTAATTACGGCTGATTTGTTTGCCGTCAAAGTAACGTTTGTCTGTTATTTGTTCTTATCGACTGATGGCTATTTGCAGAGGCGTCGATCTCTCTCCACGGTGGCCAATCAACCCCCCCACTACTGTCCTCCTCTCATTCACCTTCATTCTTTCCCCCCTTACAATTACTCCCCACAGAACTGTGTAAGGTCTCACAGCAGCTGTGGAACAGAGTCCCTGCAGTCCCTCACAAAATGTAATTTGGTGCTTTTTTAGATTTTATCCTTAAAATATTACATCCGGTTGAAAAAAAAATTTTTTTCTGAGAATCGTCTGATCAAATTTCGTCCCGTTTGCAGTCAAGGCAAAGCACTTGTGGGTCATTCCATGCAACGGCGACAAAATTATCAAAGAAACTTATCAAGAAAATATTGCATGGATAAAAAGTAGCTGATAGTACTCTAGAAATATTGAGGGGAACATTCGTGATGTCCCCCAGTCCAAATATTGGGGGGACATGTCCCCCCTGTCCCATATGGATCGACACCCCTGGCTATTTGTCATGACATCCAACGTGGGGTGCAAAGCACAAAGAATACATTTGGTCTGTAACTCATTCCTGACAGGGTTTCCACGCATCCTTGAAAGTCCGTGAATTTTTTCCCCTACATTCAAGCTTTGAAAGTACTCAAGAACAGGGTTGGTGCTTGAACGTTCTTGAATTTGAATTACTGGGTCGTTGAAAGTCCTGGAATTTTCTTACCTTGTAATACTGTTGTCTGTGTTGCAGTGATGAGCATTTAGTGACTGGAATACCATTAAAGTGAGAGCTTGTAAGAAGTAACTTAAATGTTACAAAAAATGTCCATTGACTGTCGATTTAATGATAGCTAGACTCTTGGTGACGAGTAAGCACATTGGATTAGTCGTGCAAAGGACGTACAGAAGGCGAGATGCACGCTTTGCTTAAAAGACATTGACATAATAGCAGCATGGGAGAAACACCTTGAAAATTAATGTCGGAGTCCTTGAAAATCCTGGAGAAGTCCTTGAATTTCATTTTCAAATGCAATCTTAACCTCACTATGTATGTGTTCTGTGTTTCTGTCTGCCTGTGTGTGTATGTTAGCTTTTACGCAGATATTCATTTCCTGTCGTCGGCATCAGCATAAACACGTTTTGTTCTTGTTCTGCGTCTCTTGTCTCGCTGTGTGTAAAGATGTTGAGATGTTCTTCTGCGTGTCAACTTGTACGCAGATATTCGTACGCAGTCGTCGGCATCAACATGACGAGCGTAGCGTGCCATTTGTTGCGTTCCGGAGCTTTGCGCTCACACTTCTACAACGCCGTGCAAGCAACGCCGCAGCTGACTGACTTCCATGATATCTATGGTATATCACAGACCTATGCTAACTTTTTTAATGTCTATGATATTCTGTATGTAAACTTTCTATGGAATTTTGCACTTTGAGAGTTCTCTGTGTATAAGCATGTTTCTGGCCAACAACTCTTTACTTCGTTTTTGGCTTAATCCATTGCTGACTTTTTGTATAGTCTGGCAGATCCACAGACTGACGGACGGACGAGTAAAAACATAATGTCATTCTCTCGTGTTGTAGGTCCACGCTGTATATCTGTGTGTTTCTCTGTTTCAGCTTTCAGTCTATCCGTTTTATGAGTGACAAGTTCTGTGGCCTGATTTTGATAAGTTCATAAGTGGAACTTATGCAAATCAGACACATGAAAATCTTACGAAAAAATTTGATTTCGAAAAAAAACAATCATAAGAAAATGTAGGAAACAATTGTGAACAAGTTACGAAAAATATGCAATACCTTATTAGCTGACTTTGGAAAACATCAAATGATCAAACACAAGTGCAGTAATTATTTCGATTTTTCATTTGTATATAATTTCCATATATTGCCATAATAAGTATAAATTTCGCCTGGGGTGACATCATTGGCAAACATGGTGTGGGAAATGTCGACAGCAGCGGCCTGTGCCTGCTCGACACGTGCTCTCTCAATTTGATCTGATCGTCACAAACACCATCTTCCAGCAGCGGCACCAACTGAAGACCAGATGGATGCGTCCCAGATCCAAGCACTGGCATCTACTGGACTACGTCCTGGTTCGTCGATCCAATCGCCGTGATGTGTTGCTTACCAGAGTGATGCGCGGAGCTGAGTGCTGGACAGACCGTAGAATTGTTCACTCGAACGTCCGCCTGCAAATACGCCCTCTCGCTCGTAAGCACAAGCCGAATAAAAAACTGAACGTGAAGGCATGTCGGGTTTCATCAGTGGAAGAAGCATTAAAACAGTCCGTAGCAGAGAAGCTTGCCACTATTCCAGTCAGATACCGACCCTTTGTCCATCAAAGACAGCCACGCTCACATCTGACTGGGCCAAAATTGTAAGTCAGGCTTTGAAAATTTTCATACGAAATTTGTACGAAAAACTCGTAACCTGTTGACTTTGGATGAAGATATGAACATCTTGCAAAGATTTTACGATAATACATATTGAAGTTTTCAAAATTAATCTTCTGGTTCGCTGAGAGCTCACAATGCAGGACCACACACACAGAATGTGGACCACACACAGAGTGTGTGTCTGTCTGTGTGTGTTTCAGTGTATCTGTTCTACGAGTTTGACAAGTTCTGGTTCGCTGAGGCGCCGGCCGACATCATGCAGTTCAACATCGTCAAAGACAAGTTTGTC
>Ga0209052_1000949_pt1 | contig 10131 bp, 5 predicted proteins | sample WorMetHEROISLAND_2_FD_187409 | JGI IMG/M metagenome (GOLD analysis project Ga0209052, IMG submission 187409) | Marine gutless worms symbiont microbial communities from Max Planck institute for Marine Microbiology, Germany - Olavius sp. 4 HERON... | ecosystem: Host-associated > Annelida >...
CTTTGGACATGTATCAAGACATAGCAGCCTAGAAAAGGATATCATGCTCGGTTTCATGCCGGGAACGAAAAGACAAGGAGGCCGAAAGCGCCAATGGATCGATAACGTCACCCAATGGACAGGAAAAGGCCTGGTGGACATAGTCCGCCTGGCGGAAGAGAGAGAGTTGTATCGACGATTCGCATCTGGCACCGCCTACGCTCGTTTACCGGGCACGGCACTATAACATGTAGCAGTGTATGAGTTTATACATTTTCTCTACTGTATTATTTAGTAAGTAAGTAAGTAAGTAAATAAATTTATAAAGTGCACAATATTGTACGCTTTATACATTTATTTACTTACTTACTAAAGTATATATTTGCACTAATGTTCATCCCCGCTAGCCGTCATTTGAAGAATTGAAGTTTACAGTTCTGATGGCTGGTGACGGTCGTTGTCTGTCTCCAGCTAAACTAGTTTGACTGACATGAAACAGTGAAGACCTCCAAAAACCGACACGTCGGTATTTTTTGAGAACCAAAACATCATGTTATAATTTGTTGTGAGTGTAACTAAAAAAACCTGTGTCATTTCTATTGGATCAGCTTCAACCTAAATGAGAAGACTAAAGCCGCCAATTTACTGGTAAACAGTCAATTTTTCGTAGCTGGCGGAAGGTGCTGAATTGTTGTGTTTGTTTGTTTGGCAACAGAACGTTTCTGATGCTTTGTCGTCATCACCGAGCACGTGACACTCTGCTACAGACATCAGTGTAAGGTCCTTGCACTCACTGTCTCTATTGTCATTACAACTGTATCGACATCCAGCTCTGCAGTTCTGGATCAAATCCAGCCGTTTTAGGCGAAATCGCTCTAGTCCAAGTGATTCCGCCTATAGCTACACGTTTCTCCTTGGCGTGGTCTGTCTGTCCGTCTGTCACATTCTTGCACTGTGCTCAAACCGCTCGCTAGGTTTAGATCCATTTGCCCGATACAGTGGTACACTTGTGGGGTACAATGACACATTGTGTTAGATGGGGGTCCCAGGGAAGGGGAGATTTGGGGGTCAAAACATGCGATTGCAAATTGCTGCTGCCACCTGGCGAACACAATCAAGGAGTTGGGTGGAGAGAGATTTTGCCTTTTAGCAAACTACTTTGATGCTCGTTACAAATGAAGCAATAATTTGGTTCCGGTCAAAATGTGGCTGCATTTCGGATTTCTGTCGGATTTATAAAGATTCTATTTCGGTGTGACATTGTTGTGAGTCTGGTTTGTAGGGTGGCCCATGAATCACTGGAACTGGAACGTAACATGCATTACGAAATGATTTGTGTGGATCATTGCATTGAAGAATGGTCATGTTGAATATTACGTTGAACATGACCACCCTTTACTGCAGCGAGACTATCTGATTGCTTGATCTTGTAAAGCATGTGGTGTTTAATTTTTTTAATGTGCCACCAGGTCTATTGTCCCATCTGTTGTTTATATTACGTGAAAATAAATTTTAATTCTGAAAAACTTTCATTGGTTGTGCTGTGATTACGTGTAAAATGGAAACGGTTTTTGCTGCGTCCTTCTGCATGTGCCACTACAGTGTGAGTCAAAAAAACATGGCACTAAGCTATTGTGCGTATCTTCGCCTGATATTGACCAATTTTCTAAACTCTTTCACAGACAGACTCGGCAAAAAATTAGCAACAAAGCGATTGTTAGAGTTTCCAGTTTTTCCACTGCACGTAAACGGTGTCGCTACACTACCTTGTGAATGCTAATGCTGTAAACTAGTGCACATTGCATGCATTGATTGGTTGAGCAAGGTTTAACGTCCCAGTCGACACAGTTTAGGTCATTTCGGAGATGATGTTTTTACAGGTCAGATGACCCAACCAACAGTGTCAAAGCACTGAAGGAGGGTGGTTAGTTATCCAGACAGCTCTAAATCTCACCAGGCTCATCTCACCATGTTACAATAATACAACATGCATGCACGTACAAGACAATGACACACAAAGAAATCTAAGCACAGTGAGTGAACCCAATGAGATGAAGCAAAATCTGGTAGACTAAACCTGTGAGCTGCTCCAATGATCGTGCAACTATAGGAAGCTACACAATACTACTACTACAGAGCAGTTCTAACAATATTCCCTCTCACTCCTGACCAAATCAAAGCTCAGATAGAGTTCGAGGGGGTTTGCACGTATTGAGCCGTAGTCTTGGTAAAATATGAACTATCAGAGACTTGCGTGTGGCAGGCAGCAAGTGTGGCGACAGAATCAAGTTGTTGCAAACAGTTTCTGCCTTGTCTGTCAGTGAGAGAATTTTGACAAGAGCCCAGCTGTCGCTAGGGTAAGCTGACCGTACTGCCTGCATCCAAAGGCCAGCAAATGTGAACGTAGTTTTTTTCTTTACTTCCTCACTTCTGATATGACATAAACTTCCGGCAACGCCCCCAAATATACTTCCGTTGCAAATTGCGGCCAAACCGCTGCAGACAGCGTCATGGTTACTACTGACAGCCTATAGAAACTTACCAACACCCTATCCAACGGTGCCATCGCCGACGCCCTACGACGTACCATTTAGCCACAGTGTGTAACGTTACAGACAGACAGACGGACGACACATCGTAGCATAAGCACAACTGTCAGTACGGTCGACTAAAAGGCAGTGAGCATCTGGTGAAGATATGGACAAGAGTGTAGATAGTTACTTGGCATGTGTGTTTGTATGGTGACAGGTACGTAGACATCATGCTGACTCTTACACACAGTGACTGACTGACGACTGATTCCTCACTTTCACACACACTGCTGCTGCTGCTGCTGCTGCTGCTGTCGTCTGATGCTGATTGGTATCGGTACTGATGCACATATTGGTTTTGCACTCCACACACAGCAGGTTGACGTCAGAGATGGGAATCGAACTGAGCTAGTACCCACATTTTGGATAGAACCAAACTGCACCATGTCCGGAAAAAAAACTTTTCATAGCGTCTACGGTTTTTACTGAATAACTTTAACAAACTTAAACTTATTCTTACAATTTTTGGCTCACATTATCCTCATTATACGTTTTACTGAAAACATGTAAAACTTACTTTCGAAATTTACTTAGCACTAAGTATTGCTAATGTAGTCATGACGTCATCGAAAATGCCATTTTCGCGGGAAGGTGGCATCTAAATGAGCCTTTGCAATGCGAAAAACGGGACAGTGGTCGAAAAAATTGCAATAAAAAAAACTTGACAGATTGAGAACATAGAAATAAATTACTTTTTGCCAACAATTTGTAACCTAGTTTTGGTTTTGGCCATGTCAGGCACGGTCGTTGCATCGGCGTAATCTCTGCATCATGCGTTAACGTCATATTTGTGCACATTTTGAATGAATTTATTGACTTGGCAAGTTTGCTTACTGTTGTTGACAACTCAAACAGTAGGCTTTTCTGTATTTTTCGTTTATTTTGGTGTGGACTTAAGTAAGAATACGAGAAGTGTTTCATTTTACACGGTGAAGTGGCGTCGCTAATTAGGTGAGGTGGGCTATCAGTACACTGTCAGTTGCAACTTGCACATTTTAAATGTTGCCTACCTCACGTCGGATACAGTAAAAACGGCATTTTTGATGACCTCATAATTACGTCAGCACAAGATAGACATATTGTAAGATAAGAAGAAAAACTTTCTGGATATTTTAGTAAAGTGGATTTTCAGGACGACTCTGGCAAATAATGAAGATATATTTAAATTTGCCAGAGATATGTCGAGAACAGCGTACTCTTTTTTTGAGGACATGGTGTGTAACTGGAAAGCAAAAATTGTGCGCAGCGCTTGAACCGAACGGAACCCGAACAGAACAGAACCCCAGCAATGAGGATTTTTTCCCATCTCTTGTTGAGCTAATTGTACAGAATAGCATGCCGTATTTCCCTCCCCCACAACGTAATGCGTATTGTATTTTGTGCTGTATGTTTGACCATTAGGCTGTTGGCAAGCGCAGACCGTCCAAACAGCCTGTTAGAGTTAAGGCGTGTACAAAGTGGCAGACATGAACTGAACTGAACTGAACTGAACTGAACTGAACTGAACTTGCTGAGTACACTTCGTGAAATGGAATGTGAACTAAGCCGCCAGTTCGTTCACTTTGTACAGTCCGTCAGTGCAACTGAACTGAACTGACACTTCAATTCAGTTTGGTTTATTTCTGTTGCGTTGTTCACGTCCTTTGGTAAATAAATAATCGTTAACGTAGTTGCCGTTTTCACCCGTGCAATGGCCGTGGTGTTTACAAGCAACGTGCGACACACGCTGCAACTGCATGTGGTGAATATGTACAAGGTGCGTGGTGATTCGAAGTATTGTCCACATTTTGGGTCAAAAACCCGATCACTTTCAACCGTGTTGCGACCATTTTGTCATCGGCCATGTTCTCGCACGGTAGCAGTGCGGTGAGTATGGCACTCACTGTACTGATTTGTACAGCGGCGTCGTGGCTTAAGAAAGTAGGGCCGAGGAAGTTATAATTTTCAGACATACGGCTGCAAATTTCCAACAGAGGAGATTATGGGTGCTCGAAATTGCACTTGTGCCCCTAAATTCTCCCAAAATGGGGATTTCAGCCCCAAATTTTGGTATTTTTGGAAGAAAATATTTTGACAAGAAGAAAATGTTCCGACAGACTAAAATTTATGGGGTGGGGCAATTGCCCCCCACCCCTCTCCCCCGCCACGACGCCGCTTGCTTTGTGAGTCAGCAGACTTTACATCAATAGTCTTTACCCCTGGATTCAGTCCATCTGCTCGCTGGTCTAGTCGTCTGATGTGTGTCATTGTCACATTTGTTTATACTAGGGCTGTACCGAATAGTAGATTTTACTGTTCGGCTGAATGAGAATAATTTATTATTCGGCCGAATACGAATAGAAACGAATAGGCCTAGTTGACACAAGTTTGCACAAGTTGCATAAAACCATGCTTTTACCGCTGTTCTGACACATAGCGTCTCATTGCACTGACTACCTCGTGACTTCACTGTTACTCCTACGTGTTACGTGTCCTTGCAGTCTTAGGACTTATGCCACGTTAAAGTTCATTCGTTCATCATCATCATCATCGTCATCACATATGGTGAAAAAATTCCAACTCAGTCCATGTTAAACGAATGAGACTAACATTAGCGACACTAACAAAAATGCACGCTATGCTCTTGACAGTAAGTGAGCTAAATGGCTAATGCAAAGTCGTAAAACATCACCCGACTGGCTGCTGAGACTGCCGGGCCGACAGCTGCTTTCAACGTCCATCTCCAGCTCACAGCAGAGCTCGCATTTAGGCCAGATACAGCAGAAACAAGCAGTGCTGACACAGCGCCTGTTAGTAGTATTTGGCGTATTATTTGCACTAATATTTGGTCGAATACGAATACACTATTTGGTCTACTATTTTGACTGAATAGAATACGAATAGAAATTCCGTTCAGCCCTAGTTAATACTAGTAGTTCCACTAATTGGTTGGTCGTGTTCATGTGCTCTTGTATTTGCTGAACTGTGAGGACTTAGGACAGGTGTGTGACTGATGCTATGGGGATGCTCAAACTTGTGGGGACAACAAAACGTCCCCACAATTTTCTGACTGGAAGTTTGAGACATGTAGACATATGAGTTGTAGTCCCCAGATAGTAGGTGTGGTCGTGTCACTCAGCTGATTGTGTATGTTGTAATCTGTCGTGGGATGTGTGTTAATGTCGCGGTGACCACGTCCTTTGGGTCCCCACAGTTGAGGTCCCCACAGTTGGTCAAAATTTCCGAGTCCTCGCAGTCTTGCATGTCAAAGTCCCCACTTCTGAGACCGATTCTGGAAGTCCTGTTGTTGTTGTTATCGTAATACGTGAGTGGTCGATGAGAAAGCTAGACGTAGCAGTGTTAGGTGCCAGTTGCAGCAGTGGTGTATGTAAACGGCAGTCAGTCTGTCTAATCATCTGGCATTGAATTGATTGATAATTAGCGACTTTGCATATGCAGTTGGAAAATATTTATGTTATGTTACAGTGCATTGTTTTGTTCATCGGTTTGCCAACTCAGTTTAGCTGAAAATATCAAATGCTCTGACAAAACATGCTAAATTCTCAACAATACCATCTACAATCAGATTTGTTACTACCAAGTTAATGCCAAGATTGAGCGCTACTGCCAAATTTGAAGAGTAACGCCAAGAAATGCCGAACTGCCAAACAAAACGTTTTACAGCTTAGTTTCTTTAAAACGCCAAATTTGACTTATTTGACATCTTACAATGTGGGCTGGAACCTTTCCGTTGCACCAGAGCGGTGAAAAAATGCAATTTTGCTGTGCTTTGACATTCTTCGTAGCTTGATACTGTTGGGTGACCTGAAGGGTGTCGAGACTCCAAATAGTTCTACTACAGTTCCAGGGCAGAGTGGCTTAACATCGTATCTGCAGTTTCCTAGCAAAACTTCCTAACTACAGAGTTTTTTTTATAATGCTACTTAAGTGTTTATCTCGTGACAAAATGAAGTATAGCAAGCGCATGCTTGTGTTATTTGTTACCAGACTGTAAAGCCACATTAAAACACGTGATAACACTGGAAATATTTGTCGTGTAGAAATTTTTTTTCAGATTTCTCGAAATGTCGCTGACAACAGGTAGGATGTTTTGCCATTTGTCCTTGAGTTCCTAGAAGTTTTCGGTGAATTTCAGTCACCATCATAACGCGGAGTAACTCTGAAAAACTGAATAGCTGGTTGAACAAATTTGAGTGTAGTGCGTGTGTGTGTGGGCGTGCGTGCACTTTTCTTTCGTTCGTGTTGCAGTTCAAGCATTGAAAACGTCATTCTCTTGCCATGATTATAATATTTTGTTAGCCTCATGTGTTTGTTTATTTTTGTATTTAGTGTTTTTACGTTTCGTTTTTTTTTGTTTTCAACGTGTCTGGCATTTTCTTGTCTTTATCGACATGGTGTTATTATTTCCTTCACATGTGAGATGATGTCTTAAGGTGGGCAGATGATCGTGCTGTAGACTTATTTGTCCTTCCCTGGTAGATTTTGTTTTCTTTAATATTTCTACACGTCAGTGAGCATAAGAATGTCATTACAGTTACACTCGTGTGTTTAGAGTTGCCATAAGCAGTGATATTTTAATTAATGAAAATTAGAATTAAAATGATTGCATTTAATTGATGAAAATAGAGATTTTGAATTGGATATTATTTTAAGAATGAAAATTAGCTAGAATTAGAAGTCACGCTGCCAGTTAAATTAACAATTATTTTACAAGCAAATTAGAACTAGAATTAAAATCAACCCCATGGAACTGAAATAGAAATTTGATTAACAGTTATTTTCGGCAGTAAAATATCTCTGGGAGTAAGTGTTGCATTGTCAGTCATCAGTGAAGACTTGTCTATGTTGTGAACTGCTCTTTACAGTATCATTGCACTACAGACTTGACTGGACATTTGACAACGGTGCTGTATCAACAACATTGAATGTTAAACATGCATCACCATGTCAATACAAAATACAAACTGCATAGCATAGGGGCCTTTACCTTACCTTACCTTACCTTACCTTCGGGGTAGGCAGGTTGTTACACCGGCCCAGCGCTGAGACCGTATCAGTTAGGCCCAATGCACAACCCCGATGTAACCATAAGGTCACAGTGATCGGCTGTGAGGCCGAAATCGGCTGTGAAGCCAAACAAATTACCAGCCACCTGGGACTGGTGACGTGTAGTATGGTTGTTCCTATCATGCGGTCTGCTCTTGGTTGGCTCCCCTCCTTCAGATTAAAAATCGTCCGGGTCATCGGTGCATAAGCCCCACCACCATGACAAGGTGGCAGACCATGGTGGGGTAGCATAGGGGCTCTGTGTGTAAAAATTTGGCAGCTTAAACATTTTGTCTTCCATTTCCTTTCCTTGTTCCTTCTCTTTTTCCTGTAGTCTAATTGTAAAATGTGATAGCCCCAAAATTCAACAGATCACATCAGAATGAAACGTCAACGTCGTTTGTGTGTATTTGAAATCATGCGCACTGTGTACAGCAAAACGTATATGACAACTTGACACTGTTTAATGCAAGCTGGGTCTCTGACGCAAGCAGCTGGAGGCTTGTACTGGAAGTTGTATGGCGTGTGTCTAGTAGAATGTTCAGCGGTATTTATCTGAGCACTTTGTTGTACATTGTCTGTTCATAGCAGTCTTGTCGCTAGCCAGTGTCAAGATGTTCAAGACATTTACTGTTTACTGACGCGCGGCGTGTGGTCAGTTGCACTGTTAACACTTTCAGTTGTGGTTATCATGCGGCCATCCCATTACATGTCTTGCACGTCCGTCTGTCCGTCCGTCCGTCCGTCTGTCTGTCTGTCTCTCCTGTACGGCCTCCAGACTTAACAAAGATGCGCAGGAAAGGCAAAGTCGCTGTGAACGTCCCCCGGGGCATTAGTAACCGTTGTGCCAGTTTTCGGCTCAGAAGGTCAAACGTAGGTCAAGGCTACCGGATGTCAAACCACCCTCCCCCGTGAGTAACGCCGTGCAGTGGGCGGAGGACGGCCGCTGCATGTCGTCACAAGGCATGGCGACATGTTTGAGAGAACTGATGTGACAATCAATGTAGCCGAACGTTTAGCTGTAGACACTTGGATGGATCTATAGGGCAGTGGCTAATCTTGGGGCGTGGCATGCCCCTCCTCGTGCCACACAGACGGTCGTGACTGATGACTGTTGTCGCAGTACAGACTGTCGAAACACTGAGATTGTTCTGACACCGCAGAAACATTTCATCTAAAAAGTTTAGAAAAGCCGGCTATTGCTACAGGAATGGACTGCAAAAATTGCAGAAAACCCTTTCATTTTCCAGGGATCCGCCCACGACCCTGCTGGGGGGCTTACAGTGCTCCCCCAAACTCCATAGCTGGTGGGGGTGGGACTCACTGCCCCTCCCCCCTAAGTACTTCTTCCCGCGTCGGCCCTTTGCGTCTTGTTTTGGCCCCAGGGCCTCCGTGGCTCCTCCCTCAAAAAAATTCTAGATCCGCCACTGTGTGTGTGTGTGTGACGTGTAATGCATGGGCGATGCTGCATGAATGCTATGGACATTGTACTATTCCGTCACTATTATAGTACTATTGTACTAATAATGTCAGCGATGCTTTTATTATTATTCAGAGATCTGCTGAATATTGAGTGATGTGCTGCTCAAGTCTGGTGGTGTATTTGAGTCTTGGGACTTGGACATCATTGAGGATCGGTTCGGGGTTGGAAAATTGCTTCTAAAAACCTAAGTTTTTAGGTTTTTTAAAAACCTAAAAAAAGTTGAAAAGTCAAAATTTTAGGTTGTTTAGGTTTTTTGTTTGGTAATGCAATTTACAATACAAATCTAAAATTTAAGTTTATATTTTAACAAGATATTGTTCAAGTAAACACGGAGTCTGTGTGTCTCGTCTTCTTTGTACGCAAAAACCTAATAGCTAAAAAACCCTTAAAACCCAAAAGAAACTAAAAACTTTTTCCCAAAACCTACGCTTGTTTCCAGCTGTGCTGAGAATATTACTTGCAGTTAGTTGACCAGGTGACATAAACTGACGACAGAACTCGACTGAACTGTCTGCACCAAGCCGTTGATTCTAGTACGTCAGCGTGCGTTTGCGTATGTACAGTTTTTAGACTTCATTTCAATATGTGATGATATTTATCAATGCTCTCTATATTTGTGCATATGCCGGTTGTACAGCGTTCTGTGCTAACTGTTGAACGTGCATGGTGCTTCTGTATGTATCCGTGTGTTAGTGAAAGCATAATATCAACAGGTCAATGTCGAAGCAGCAGGTTTTGATAGGCGACGTTTGTAAGATGTACGAACGGTAACTGCTGGACGTGTGTAGTAGGTTAGTCTACGTTAAGGCGTCTACAAAGCGACACAAATGAACTGAACTGAACTGAAACATATCAGTGCAGTTCACTTCATTTCAGTTCGTTTAGCCAAGTGTACTTCAGCTCGCTGGACACCCACTACAGTGTGAACGTTTTTAAACTGGCGCCGTACTCGGCGCGTCTGCGTCACATTTCGATATTGACTGTAAAGTGCCCCTGCAACGTTTTTTCTGCGTTATAGTGTCACTATAATCC
>Ga0209052_1000952_pt1 | contig 10124 bp, 6 predicted proteins | sample WorMetHEROISLAND_2_FD_187409 | JGI IMG/M metagenome (GOLD analysis project Ga0209052, IMG submission 187409) | Marine gutless worms symbiont microbial communities from Max Planck institute for Marine Microbiology, Germany - Olavius sp. 4 HERON... | ecosystem: Host-associated > Annelida >...
GTGTTCGTTACGGGATGACTCGTGGGACGACTTCAACGGCAACATCGCCATATTTAACGTTTATAAATGACGTCACAGTGACGTCATCGTAATAAAACGCACAGCTGGTACTCATAATTAATTCCCTACAAAATGTATATTTCGGATTTTTTATATTTGGAAAAATAATAGAATGACGCTGTTTTGTAACTTATTTATGGAACGACCCTCGTACATACAGTATGATATTAAGCTGGTTATGCATGATGTTAGTTTGTTCCATCGACTATTGGTCAGATCTGTAACGCTTGATTTTGAAAAAAATGGTAGTGAAAATCCAGCTGATGTGGATTCAACTACAGTGTACATGATTTAACTTTATATCAGGGCTTGAAGTGGAAAAAATAACTGCCTGTATCGGAACTGCTGGATTGTCAGTTGCAGGTCTAATATTGTGCATTAAGTGTTTTATTTTATAACTATCTCAGAACAGAAGTGCTGATATGCCATACCGGCCCACTTCAATCACTGATGATCACAAACGTTTATACGTTTGGACATTTAAATCGCTAGAGATGTGTACAAGATAAGAGCTGAGCACATGTTGAAAATTTTAGGCCTATACCGTGTGTATGTTAGGAACAGTGGGCCTACACGTTAAAAATGGTATTTTGTGCAGCATTTTTATTTTACATGGAACCTCGGCCTTAGTCGCAAAACTGTGTCTGACGGGCTAACAGCCGTACGTATGCCTAACTAGTTGTTGTCACATTTCTTGTAAGCCTGGAAGGTTAGTGCTTAAAAGCTTCCAGTTTTAGATGACAGAAAGCTGACTGTGAACTACTGATGACGAAAAAGATTGGCTGGCAGAGAGACAGAGAGAGAGAGAGCTGCAATCAACATCTGAATACCTCGCCATGCATATATTTTCTCAACATCAATTTGTGGCACTTGCTAATGCAGGCTATTAGACTCGCGCTGCTAATGGAAATCAGTTGCTCGATGCTCCGTCATCTGATTGATACACTAGCTGTAGTTGACTTATGTCATATCAGCTGATTTCTGTGGACTGGATCAGTCTGGATAGATATGATTAATCAAGAAACTGCTCATCCATTTCGTATGTATTTTGTACAGTTTACTGACTGACTGCTTGTGAATTGCGACAAGTCTAGCGGAGCTACGTCTGCACTACTGCATGGTGGAAGCCAATGGTAAATGGTTATCATTTCAGTTTCCAAAAGGTGACGAGAAAATGGCAAGAACACACCGAAAATGCCATTTGTGACATTATTGGTGGTGCTTAATGTTTTCCACCATTCGTGTCCGCAAAGGTCTCGGGAACTACGACGTCTCGATCGCGGTCTCGTTCCGGGGACCCAAAACGTCACGTCTCGGACTAAATATCCAACGTCTCGGTCTCGGAGCTATGCGTCACGGGTCTCATCTCAGTCGCGGCTTATGAGGTTTCGTTTTCGTGCACATCCCTGGAAATTACACAGTATTTGTCTCTGTACTTTATCAGCTGGTTTGGGTTTGGACTTTGGAATACTGACCCGAGAACTTATTTGTCTTGCATACTTACAGTCCAAATACGACGAGCACAGACTCGCAGTGCGCATGCGCAATAGGTTTGTTGACAGGCGTAATTTGTTTACGAACTGGAACATTTTTGAGGAAACTTCGTGCAGGCGGGGCTGTGTTAAAGTGTTCCGTTTACTATATCGTTGCAATGGCAGAATTTAGCGACACGGTTGGTGCGCCGCACGACAGCGGGCGTTACGACAACGACTTCGAGAAATTGCCTCACGATGAGGAGGAGGTGAGTTCAACTTCCACCAGTGAACCGCCGCTGGCTGCTGGCGCCACGGTTTCACCTGGCGGTGACGGTGCGGACGTAGCTGCGCCGCTGTCGTCTGCTGGCAAGTCGCAGTTGAATGTCGACGAACCGCCACCAGTCACAAAACCACCACCAGCACAGCCGGACGTCGTGGGCACCGACAAAGGAGCAGCAGTTTGTACAGGCTGTGAGTCATTGAGCACGTGACTATCTGCGTAGTTACAACTAGAAATACATGTCGGCCTAACGCTATTGCCGACATATTTTGCGGTCGTCCGCCTAGAGCTGGAAATGAATACAGACCTGGGGGCGGGGGAATTCGGAGGTATGTCAAAATAATTGTCACAAACAACATGGTTACTTTTATTTTCCGTCCGCGCGGACGGATAAGTAAACAAATCTGAACAATTTTTCGTCTGCCATGGACGTACTGAGAAAAACTGCATGCTGACTATATTTCCGTGCCCGTGTGGATCAAAACAGGTGCGTCCATAGGCCGTGTGGGCTCCTATCCTCGGCCAATAACACAGTGTAATAATTAATTATTAAGAAAATACTCTTTACTATGTATATTATTAATTTGTAAGAATTACCTCGTACACTAAACGTCAAAGCACTTAAATGCAGGTAAGGATGGAACATAACGTCAAATTTACTGTTATTTGTCCTCATGGACATGCGTGCATGCAATTCTATCCAAGGTGGACAGAAAATAGCATCAGCTGTGCTTACGTTTCCATCCTTGTGGATGGAAAATAACACAGAGCAATGTCATCAGTTGTCCGCAGGATGTCAACCAGTCTATCAAAAAAGTTACTTTATTTCTGCTTTACATGTCAAAACCAAACAGTAGAAATATACATGTATTCTGTTATGCTTTGAATGTTGAATATTTGTTTTTTTTTTAAATTTTTTTTTGTGATAGTGATGCACAGATGTTGAAGTAAATGTGGAGTAATGTAAACACAACATGATAACGTTCAGTGGAGAGTGGAAGTGATGAATTTTTGCTGACAGCAATTTTGTGTTCATGCAGTCTAAATTACTTCCGAAAAAAACCTTGGTTTTAGGTTCTTTTTAGAAAAAAGTCTAAAAACCTCCAAAGTCAAAATTTTCGGGGTTTTTTTTTGTTATTTGTTGTATAATCAAGTTTACAGATAAGTTGATTAAACTGTGTAGCTACTTAATGTAGACTAATGCATCCAGCTGTAACAGACAGACAGACCATGCTATGGAGAAATGTGTAGCTATAGGCGGAATTGCTTGGCAATGCTTGCTCTAGAGCAATTCCACCTAAAACGTTATTGCAGATGAAAATCATGCCGGGTTGTGTTATTTGTTGCATTCAGGCTGCTTTATGTCAAAGAGCATCGATCCAAGAGGTAAGATATTAATAGTACAGTACATAGTAATATAGTGTGTTGTTTGTAGGGTGTAATGGCTAGGACGTTGGACTGGCAATCATGAGGTCGCTGTTTCGACTCTCAGTTAGGTCGCTATCAAGTAGTTAGTACCTCGACGATGGGTGACTGTCTGCGGACAGGTAAACCATCTCAGTCTATAACCATCACCAAGGTCAACTCAGCCTTCTATCCCTATGGGGTAGGTAAATCGAGTACCGGCGTCTGGCATGTATGGCTGGGGTTATGGCCCAACTTATGGGAGCACGTTCACCTGTGTCGGGTGGCAGGTAACACCTTGATCCCATATGGCAGGTGATGCTCCGTAGCTCTGAGATGGGTATTCCGTGAAGAGCTATACCATTTAACTGTGATAATGGTGAAAGTAACTGCAGGGTTGTGTGGCATATGTGAATGTGACAGAAAATGATCTTCAGTAATAAGTTAGTTGTGATGTTCTCCGGCCATAATGTATGACCATCATTTGTGGATTATTGTTATGCTCCACACCAGAACTGTTGTTACAAATTTTGAGTAGGAACACTTCTACTTGTTGTATAGTTTGTTATAAGTTGGTGCTTGTTATCCGTGAAGAAGAAGAAGAAGATTTTGCACAGACAGCTAGGTCCGTTTCGTGGGAGCTCATCCCCTTTTCAGCACTTTGAGCCGGTGAGGGTTAAACCCACTTGAGCTAGCATACAGCCCAAGTCCGCCACATAACGGACTGGGTCAGTATGTCAGCAGTCCTGGTAACAGGGCCTACTGTTACGCAGAACTCGCTGTTTCTTCCCTGGCGATGGCCGTAATCATCACCAGTACTCATTTTGCCTACCCGCGGAGGGATGGCCAGGCTGAGTTGGCCTGGGTGGCTGGTTACATACAAAGATGGTTTACCCGTTTTGAAGACGGTCACCCATCCGTGTAAGCAGGAAGACCATTTAAGAAATGGGTGGACTGTATTGAAAAAGACCTCAGAAGAGCCAATATGACAAAATTTGGAAACATTTTAAGTATTTGTTGGGGGATTAATCGATAATTTCTGCAGCTCTAGTTTCTGTACTGAGTACTTTGAAGCCGTTAGCAGGTGCGTGAATTTTGTCTTTACTCTGTTGATGTAGGAGCCAAAAGTAGCGTTTGAAGACATCGACGGTTTTGAGTTGTATCCATGCATCGTCTTCTACAGCAGCAATCCTGGAGAAAAGGTTCATTGTTTTTTTTTGCTTCTGTGTCTAAACTGGCTTACTTTAAGGTGGATATTGTAAGAAAAATTTGGCCATGTTAACTTACAGGAGTGTTGCATTGCGTCAGTACAGCTGTGCAAATGTGCTCTGCAACAGATAGTGTTAACACGAGCTGTTCGGCAACTGTTGTGAAACTGAAGATAATACAGTTCACTGTTTGACGCCAGTGCTGGAGCCCGTTCTGTTGAGACAGATAGACATGTGGACAGACGGGGAAGACATGCAATGCGGCCTATAATGACACTGCAGCATAGTAATTAACGCTTCATTTGTATCTCTTTTTTTCTTTTCTCAGTTTTTTATGTGTTATTTGTTTATATATTGACTATGAAATTATTTGATGAATGAAGATGCATATGTATTATAGCCTGCATCAGTGAGAAAATAGGCCTATACCCACAGTTTAGCATGCAGACACACCACCGCCCCAGTCAGCCACGCTAGGCATTCACCCCATAGCCCATAAGCTACTACTCATTTTCTATCCCGCTGAGGGTAGGAGGCTGAGTTGACCTGAGCACACAGTAGGTTATAAAGTTGCTCAAGGTTGCTTGCTCGTGACTCGTGGTGTACGTTGTAGGTGAAGATAGCTGACATGTCGGAAGCCTTGTTGCCGGGAGATCCATATTGTGCTACTACTCATTTTCCATCCCGCTGAGGGTAGGAGGCTGAGTTGTGGTGTACGTTGTAGGTGAAGATAGCTGACGTTCAGCTGCGTGGAATGCCGGAAGCCTTGTTGCCGGGAGAGCCGTATTGTGCTCCTGCGTCTGTGGTGATAGCCGAGTCGGTGTCCAGTCTGTTGAGGACTCTGCATGCCGCCGACCAGGCGTGGAACGTCGCCGTCAGTTCAGCCGTCATCGACAGACTGCAGCATGTTGACAGTCTGACAGCCCTGCTGTCACGCGACACTGTCAGCTGCGACACTGTCGGCGGCGACTCCGACAGGTTGACAAGTCGCGATGACGTCACTGACGCTGACAGCTGTGACAAGGCTGTTACTGTCAGCGATGACGTCATTGAAACCGTCGGCGAAAAAGACGCATTAACAGGTAATGTATTTCGTTACAATCAAAAGTTAAAGGCCGTTTTGTATAGAGGCATAAAGCCTAGAATAAGAAACGGTGGCGACTTGCTACGTTGCAGCTACGACTTGTCTGGGTAAGCATCAGTAAACGGACATGTCTCGAGTCCCGAGTAGAAGACTGGCTGACTGTTTGCAGTGTGAACGTTGGCTGGTAATTTGTGCCAGGCGGTAGAGACAGCTGGAAGCTTGGCTGCCATATGCATGTGCCAACACTTTGTGTGGCCTGAATCGTCATGTTATCAGATTGTTTGTGTTTCTGTCTGTGTGGTGTGCAACCCAAATGTTGTTGTTAACATAGTCTATTGAATATTGTTTGACAGAACTTCACCAAACTTGCAGCACTGTTGCACTCTGGAACAGTGATGAATGTTTCGAATTTTGGGGTCAGCAAGTCGTAGTTCAAGGTCACGGTGTGATCAGATATTCGAGTGAGTCATTGTGGCAGGCGTGGAGTCATCCACATCAACGCTTCGGCGTCGAACTATCAACTTCTCTTCACAATAATAATAATAATAATAATACAATTTTTATAGCGCCATAACGTCCTAAAAATACAGAGGCGCTACGACTTGTCTGGGTAAGCTGTTGTCCAGTGGTGTCAGCCCTGTGACTGTCGAACTTGTCAATAACCTAATCAGTCATTGTGCTAATTAGCTGCATGCAGATAGTCCAAAAGCTCACAGAGAAAAGATAAAGATACTAGTGAACCACCACAGCTATAAACTAGTTGAATAAAGCAGTGTTATAGCGACTGCTGCTGCTGCATTTGTTTTTTTAATCCTGTGTAATCTAAATCTAAAACAGACGCTGGTCCACAGCACAGTGAAAGTAAGTAAATTTTTGTATAGCTTAAGAGGCGCAGCTTAACAGTTAGCCACAATGCGCCGCGATCTCAACATTCAAACCGAAATGTCTCGTTAGCAGCCGCTGAAACTGTCCAAAGTTAATGCCAGTTTGTCTCGGATGAGCTGGAAGACTGTTCCACAGTTTTGGACCTGCAGCAGCAAGACATCTGTCTGCGTAGCTGCTGTAGGTCCGTCTGTGTCTAATAGACGTAGGTGAATCGCAGAATAGTGAGAAGTCTGGTGACTTGGATGCAGAAGACAAGGAGAAAGCATCCAAGAAACAGGCGCACTCAGACAGTGACGACTGTTCACTGGAGAAACTCGGAAAACTGGTACGTAGTAATATCAGCAGATATTGTTAGTGATCTATTCGAAAAATGTCAGATTTAATTTGAGAAGGGTCTCTTCACTTTGCATGATGTAATTTGTGTTACATTTTTTGCATTTTACCGAGCCGTGTGAATATGTGGTATTTTTACCGTTTGGTAAGATTAATATGATCTTTGTCAAGTGTTTTCTTTAGAAATTTCATCTTTGATAATGTGTAACTAATGATCAACAAAAAATCGTTCGATTTTTCACTGAGGTGAGCTGTTGTTGAGTGACTTTGGTGGTAATTGTTGTGTAGGTGTGGCCAGTGTTGTGTCTAATTGGCGGGATGGACCGAGGTCTGCGCGTCGGTGGTCGATGCTGTTCCAAGCTCACACTGAAGCACGGCACACTGCTCGGTGTTCTCAAGGAAGGTTCAACGTCAGCTAAAGTTCTCTGGGATGATTCGGATGCAATAATCAGGTCATTAGTGATGGAATTTCGTACAAGCTTGTCATTGGTGTGTGGTAATAGTGCTTATATTTTCAAAGATTTTTGTCACTCACTCTTACTTAGGTCAGGTCAGCTGAGGTCAGGTCAGGTCAAAGATTTTTGTCACTCACTCTTATGTAGGTCAGGTCAGCTGAGGTCAGGTCAGGTGCTGTCCTCCGAAGCAGGGTCACTGACATGACGAACACACTTTCTCCACTGCTCTTATATTAACATTGTTTCAGATCCCAAGACCACCCCAGTTAGTGACGTCCCATGTTCATCTTTTTTTGTTGTCGTTCCTTTGGTGCATTCTGCCAACATGCATCGTACTCTGATGTCTTTCTCTCCGTGTTAATCGTCTCAAAAAGATGCAGCTGCTGATGCTGCTGCTGCTGATGATGATTGTAAGAATGCATGTATGTGTGATGTGTTGTATACTTGCCATTCTTGTATTACTGTTTTATTTTTCTGGAGTTAATCCGGTTCAGACTGCACCGCCAAGAGTGAACTTTTGGGAATTGTTCGACAAGCATGACTTAATTTTTATGGAGTTTATTTATTTTACTTTATTTATTAAATTCGCTCAGAAACACATCAGAACAAAGCAATAGGTAATACAGTGTGAGCCGGACAGCAAGGCTCGTAACACAAGCACTCACAGCTGCCCTAAGATTACACATGACAAAATCTTACTAACCTAAAAACACTAAGACTTACTAGGGCATACACTACTACTAAAACACTAGTACTACAACAGATAGTCTTTATGTTGCCATTTAGATGCCCCTTTAGTCGCTTACCCAACGGCATCAGAACACTGAAGGGAGTTGAGGACATGTTTTGTGTACGAAAAGGTTAAAAGGTTAAAGATGTATGTAACTCTTTGTGGAATCTCAGAGCTACAGAGCGTCACCTGCCATGCAGGATGACACTTGCCAGCCAACACAGGTGAACGTGCCCCCAGTGCTTAAATTGTGGAAAAAGAAGTGAGGAAACTCCAACAAGCTAGCGAGGCGCCGTAGGCGTTGAGGGGGAGGAGTCTGGGGAGGGGTGTCCCCGACCCCAACCGAAATTGAATTTGGTGCACTTTAGCCATTAAATCTGGCTTCTGGTGACTAGGCGTTACTATGCAGGACGCGTGACACGAAGGCAGTAAATTAATAAGTAGATGCATCGTGCGTGCTGTAGCATGAGATCAAATTTTGACATTCACAGAAAGGGAAAATCACGAATTTTATGAAATCACGATCTATTTAGAGTCGACTGTCAATTTCATAACAATCAGAATTCCCCCTCCAGATCTCCAAGAAGTGAGGGACGCCGTTCCTTTGCGTCCCTCCCGCCTCTCAATTTAAGCACTGCGTGCTCCGCCTTAACCTTCGCCAGGCAGGTCGGTACTCGATTTACCTACCCTGGAGGGATGTTAGGCTGAGTTGACCTGGGTGGCTCGTCATATACTTGTCTGCAGACATCCACCAGTGGTCGCCCATTCAAATAATAACCACTTGATAGCGGCCCAACTGGGAGTTGAACCCACGACCTCTTGACAGTAATGGTGGTGACACACAGTCAAGAAACTTGCACAAGAAGCTTGCACAAGTTTCTTGCGCAAGCTTCTTGCATCAAATTTTCGTGCAAGTTCATGCAGGTTCTTGTACAAGAAACTTGCATAACAAATATGGCCGACAAAGCTGATAGAGATGCTGCGGCAGCTGCTGTAGCAGTTATTGCAGTTTTAGCGCACGAAAAACTGAAAAGTAGGAAGCGAAAGTGAAACGTCTGGTTAAAAAATGAAAACAGTCGCAGCGATAGGCAGCCGACCAATCAGAGCTCACCATTCTAGTCACGTGCATGCAAGTTTCTTGTATGGAATAGAGCTGTGCTATATTCAGTGCAAGAAACTTGTACAAGAAAAATCTTGTACAAGAAACCATGTTAGGCGGTCAAGTTTCTTGTACAAGTCGACTTGTACAAGTTTCTTGTACAAGTTTCTTGACTGTGTGTCACCACCATAAGTCTGATGCCGTACTGTCGTGCTATTATGGTACTGAGTGTAAAGAACTATTGTGTATGTTCTCCAGTGATTCTCTGATATGCAACCTTGAGCCGGTGGAGCCGGTGGAATTCGACGCGTCTCGCTTGCACGGAGTGACTGCCGCACATCTAACGAGTCTGATGAATCTGACGTTTGTTGGTGATGAAAAGCGTGCCAGCAATCCGCTCTTTCCGAGACCTCCGTCACCGGCAAGACTTGTCGGCTCCGACGTGGACGGTCGGCCGAAGCTGGAGCCGGAATGTCTGGAAAAGCAGCTGGATGAGGAAATGGCGCGATCGCTGGTGGACGACTGCGTCGCTGCTGACGATCACAACGCCGATAAGAAGTTTGGAACGCAGACCGACGGTTGTGACGGAACAGCGATGACACAGACTGGCTCTGCACATCAAGCTGGCTCTGCACATCTAACTGGCTCCGTACATCAAGCTGGCATTGCCTGCACTGCGGTCAAGTCGCTGTCAAACACGGCGTTGTCTCAGTCATGCGCCGTGAGAGATGACCAACTTCGTGAGTCCACTGTTGACAACACTGCAAACCACTCCGCACCAGGTCTCTGTTTCGTGACGATTTTATTATCGTTTTATTAGCTTTTGTTACTTTTTCATGTTTTTAATGTTTTTAGCGTCAGCATTTGGCAAATCAGTGCATGTATTTCTGCCACAGATGCGATTGTTTTATGCGCACGTACCTCAGCGCATGAGAGGCACCTGCTGAACACGTTATCATGTCGTTTTGATATGTTATGGTTTAGCTTTTGCAGTGTGCGTTATTATGCGGCCATTATAATAGGGTTTTGCCGGTCTGTACGATCCGTATGGCTTCTAACTTGAAAACAAAAAAAATCGCAGGAAAGCAAAAAAGTTTTGTAAACGTTTCCT
>Ga0209052_1000953_pt1 | contig 10120 bp, 7 predicted proteins | sample WorMetHEROISLAND_2_FD_187409 | JGI IMG/M metagenome (GOLD analysis project Ga0209052, IMG submission 187409) | Marine gutless worms symbiont microbial communities from Max Planck institute for Marine Microbiology, Germany - Olavius sp. 4 HERON... | ecosystem: Host-associated > Annelida >...
AATGAAGGTGAATGAGAGGAGGACAGTAGTGGGGGGTTGATTGAACACGGTGTGTCCCCCCCAACCGTGGAGAGAGATCGACGCGCATGATAACGAGCAAAGCATCAGAGCAGACCTGCATCTCGGGCTTGTAGTGCGGGTTGGCGAGCTTCGTGTGCAGTATAAGACGGAACGTCGGGTTGTACTCGACCTCCTTGTCACCCATCTTGACGGCGCGACCTTTCTTGATGGTGTTGCGGCCGATGATGGGATCAAGGACAGGGTCGACGGATTCCTCGATGTTCTCGATGAGGACCGTCTCTCCCGTGGACACGGCGTGTTCAATCACGTCCAAGTAGTTCTTGAGTCCAAGACGCACGACCGTCAGACGACCGGCGTAACGCGTCTATATACGCACAGCATACAGTACATATCGACAATATATGATTTTGTTAGTATATACGCACAGTATACAGAAGATATCGATAGTTCACAATAATGCAGCGTTTACGTTATACCAATAACGTTCGTTTTTACCGGGCAATGCACGTACAGCAAAGCGCGGTATTGCCTCCGTAAGTTGTCCGACCGTCTGTCCGTTTGTAACGTCGATGTATCGTGGCCATACAGGATAGGTCAGTTGGAAGCCAGTAGAAAAACAATCAGTTTAAGCTCTACGCTTATCAGAGCCAGAACATCGGCGACCTAGTCCTGGGGCAAAATCCCCAAATATCCAGTGAAATACATCGCCGGCAACACAATTCAGTTACTTCTCATCACCATCGTAACGTGTGACGTCACCTGAAAGCATGGTTGCAAACATGTATAAACACACTGCGCGGTGTTCGCTCGTTATTTTATCACTTATTCAGTCTGACCCAAATATATATCCTTATTTGATTTTTAAATACATTTTACACTTTTACAGGGCTTTTTGTGGCGCAGACAGAATCAGCAAACAACACTGTGCTATAATTTCCGAGCACTCTGAAGCCTGGCTGACTGCAAATAATCATTCACAGCTTGGTAATCGGTTGGTATTCTGCGACAGCAGGGCGCTGTTGCTATCGACGAGTTAAAATCCTCTAAGAAACTTCTGAGCACCTTAATCCACTTGATGCCCTGCAGCTGTGGGTCGATGATCAGCGGCCAGCGTTCAGCGCTCGTGAGGATCGTGGCGTTCTCGGTAGACATACGGTCGTTAGGCAGACCCTCGTTGTTCCACGTGGCTATCTGTGCGTCGTCGGTCAGCAGGGACAGTGGGTCGAGGTCGGGCGTCACTGGGATCGGCGTCTGAAGGGTCTTGAGGAACGGCAGCCAGTGCTTGTCCATCAGGTCGACCCGGTAACGCTTCATGAAGCAACCGACGTAAGACATGAAAGCCGTCGTCAACAGCACGTCCCCTGCAAGCATCACAGAACCAGTAAGTAAGTAAACAAGTAATTTATATAGCGCGTTAAGTTGTTAATAACCTCAAACGCGCTCCGTGTGCTAGTAAAGCGAGAAGAAGAAATGTTTGAGCTGGCGTCTAGAAGTAGACAGAAAGAGTGTGCTGCTTTCAAATGACTCAGGAAGAGCGTTCCAAGCAGATCGACCGGCGCGAAGGAAGGCCCAGAACGAGCGTCTTCCGTATGTCGACAGTCTGACTCGCAGAATCTGTAGCTGGCCTCGGTCAGCAAATCGCAGATGTCTGTGACCGTCGATGCTAGAGACAGGTCACAAGAGAGAAACGTAAGTCCTTCCCAAGCCTATAGGCTGGTGCTGATCTCCGTTTCGTTAGCTGTCAGCCAGACATTAGTTTTACACTGCGAGAACACGGATACGCGGCTAGTGCATCGCGCGGTGTGCCTGTTTATGCCTCCAGCTATCGCTGGTACTCATTGCGTCTACCTACGAAGCGATGGGCAGCCTGGTTTGACCTGGGTGGCTGGTTACATACCGAGGTGGTTTACTGCACTGCCGACGGTCACCCATCCAAATACTAACCGTCCCGGCATAGAGTAACTTTGTTGATCGAACACAACGCGTCAACCACTACACCACGCCACCACATCTCTTCACAGTGGTCAAGAAATTATCAAGTTCTACTATGCCTGGAAGCGTCTTTCCGGACTCCTTGAAGCCTTCGACTGCCTCGGCCCATCGAACGTTCTCTGACGCTAGTCCGCCGACCAGCCTATTGGCAAGGTTGATCGTCTTGTTGGTCAGGTCGGCCTCCTGCTGACACTTGAGCTTCGCCGTGGTCGCCTTCTCGAACTCGGCCGTCAGTTTGCTCAGAGCCTGTTCCAAGCTGGTGATCTTCACCTTGAGTCCGTTCAACTTCTCCATCGCAGCGTTCAGCTGCTCGTTGGCGGCGTTCAGAGCCTGACGCTTCGGCTCCACCTGCGCGCAACACAACGAACATTGCACTGCACTGCACTGCACTGCAATTATTGCCTCCGCCGAAGTAAGTTCAAGGCTATGTTGTCACCTTCTGTTTGTCTGTTGTTGTCCGTTTGCTCGAGAGATAGCTCGAAAAGTTATGAACGGATCTTGATAGTTTTTTTAGAGGACGACGCGTCTAATCGATTGTTGATGAACAGTCGATTAGATTCGGATCACGAAGGTCCGGAAAATTTTTAAAGGATTCTTCATTTACGATCGCGATTCCCACACAGACGGCCAAAAACAAAAACACAGTCGTCGGCGGAGGTCTGAACGCTTGAGTGTTTTTTACTCTAAAATTAGCAGTTGTGAAAAAAATTAAATCAAAATAAAACTGACATCGAAACTTTTGCGTTACTAAACTGAACTAACTCGTCGTCATTTTGCGCACTAAATTCAACTCGTCGTATCGTATTACACACTGCGCTGCTGAGCTGAGCGCTCTCACCTCACAGAAGACTACGTAGAACTTCATGATGTTGATGACCCAAGCACACAGACCGGCAGCCGCCTGGGACTTGGACCGGATGAACTCTGGGTCGAACTCTTTGTCGGCCAGGTACGGCTGGATCGCCTTCTGACACACCTCGGGGATGTTCTCTTTGTCGTAGTTGATCAACGACGACAGAAAATCGTCAACCTAAGGCGCACACGTTACAACGTGCACGTATAGAACACAAACAAACGAAAACCTTTATTAGTTTATTAATCCCATCTCATTAATGCACCATAATGAAAAAATAACCTCGACTAAGCCACCAAACTAAAAAGCCACCAAGCACGGTACTACTACTACCACTACCACCACCACGACCACCACCACCACTACTACTCAGAATAATTTCGGGCTACACAGTCATCTTCGCAGCCAAACACACACAACCGTCGATAACTGTAAAACATTTTTGTGAAAGTGTTTTGCCTTAAATGCAACCGCTTCATCTAACTCGCAACAGACCCCCCCCCCTAGCTAGCAGTATGTAAAGACCTTGGCCATCATGCTTTTAGCTGACTTCCAGCTGCGATCTTTCGGCACTTTCTGCGTCTTGTTGGACAGCAGAACCATGACAGCGGCGGTGACGTTGACGACGGCCGGCGGCGGCTGCGCAAACGACTTCAACTCCGTCAAGTTCGTCTGGAAATCCGCGCAGACACACACACACGCAGACAAACGCAAAGTAGACTCAGGTCTCCGGTACTTACTATAGCGCTGCTTACACGAGTTACCGTAAGACCTACAAACTCCAATGCTTCCAGTTGCAGTCTGGCGGAAAAAAATAACGACGAGATAAAATAACTTTAAACATTAAAAAAAATTGTGTATTGCTATTTCATGACATTTCGTGTAATACTACAGAAGAGCTCATAAAAAGAAATCGACACACTGAATAGTACCCACGAGAACTAAACAAAAAAATACCGCAGCATAACACATGCACTAGATGCAAACAGTTTTGTTCCAGTGAAAGTTTTTTCAGTAAAACTTTAAAAGCAAACAAAAAAGCACCAAAATTTTCGAGGGTCCAATGAAACTTTTTTTGGATAAGGTGTTCTAGGCACGGACGGCAACTGGAAACAAAGCATTTTTGTGCCTAAGCAACAGTGCCTTCGTCGCAACCTCACCGACTGTCTGGAACAGCCCCACCAATTGTCTGGAACAGTCTGCCAGTGCCGGAGGCGACATGGTCGTCGTGACGTGCTGAGTTTGACAGCCAACAAACGCAAAAGTCGTCGTTTTTCGTTCTTTTTTCTCCCCATCTGTGGATTACGCCATGCAGTAAACATGTACTGACGGACTCAGACATGGTCTTCAAAACTTTGGTGGTGACTAGAAGGACAGACGGGAGGAGAGCGACGGCGGCGTCAGAGACTGAAGTATCTTGATAGTTTGTGTGCATCGTGGAAGGATAACGTGAGCCCAACACAGCTCATCAGGGCTTTAGAGGACAGAGTGCTTCGGCATCGCATAGTCACCAACGTCGTCAACGCTGGCAAGGCACCCTATCAACTTGATAAAAACTGGGAATAAATTTCGACGCGATATCAACGATGTAGTGCAGCAAATTAGTACCGATAGACCGGTGTTACCTTGTTTAGCGTGTCAAGAGCAGCTTTGGCGGCAAGCAAAGCCGGCTCTGCCTTGGCCAGTTCGATAGAGCAAACTTTCTGCTTCGAGCCGACGTCCTCCGCAATGATCGCCACCTTCTTCTGCTCCTCGTTGGCAAACGCTTTTTCCTTCGACACTTTTTCCTGCTCGGCGCCGACGACTGCAATCAGCTTGTTGGCGTCATCGTTCTTGATCGCAAGCTCTTCCTCTTGAGCTGCCAGTTTGCCCTTCAGATCGTCCACCTGCAAACACAAACGCCACACATCCGTGCGCTGTCTTGCAACATCATCAAACGTCACGTTGCAGCAGCTGAATTGAAGCGACGTACATGTCTTTTTGTCACAGATGTCCAGCGATTAATTTTGTTTCAAAATCGCGTTAATAATTTTAATCACGCGTTAATCGCAATTATAACGCATATCTGGTTTGTGTTGCATCATCTGAGTTTCGTTTTAATCGACGATTCTGCAGCTTTCTCTTTGTTGATATTTTTGACAATGTTTAAGCACTGTGCGATAACTGCTAAGGATACAAGCAAGTTGATGCACACCAATTTCTGTCACTGAGTAAATATTTTCAATCGATTTACTTTTAAACAATCGAGATAAATTCCTTAATGCGTTGACAGGCTCGTTAAAGCGTAAATTAAGCCTAACTTACTGTCGGAGCCTAAGCCAGTCGGCCGCACACATAACGTCAAAGGCGCCGACGTCTTCGCTTGTTCAATACACGAGTCTGACACAGCTGTTAGAAGAAATGACGACGGAACACTAGCCTGTGCTGAGGTGCTCTTGAGCTTCTCCAGACCATTCTCAAGGCGCACGGTCTTCGCCTGCAGTTCGTCGAATTTGGCCTGCAGCAGGTTCTGGTAGAGTTTGATCTGTTCCAGGAAACTCTTGGGTGTCGTGTAGTTGTAGCGGCGCTCGTTGGTCAAGTAGACTTGACTCATCTCATTGACCGACTTGTGTACGTTGGACATGAACAGTGCAATTGATTCGCGCATCTCGGGCTGTAAGCACACCCACACATCATCACATCAGCAACGCGCAATGGCGGGGATAAGAGGCAACAAAAAACGTCCTGCTGTCGCAGTAAACACCGCGCGATGTAGTTAACGTTTAAGATTGTACTTCCGGGTAACGTCACACGTTACGCCGACGATAAATAAGTAAGTAAATTACGCAGCGGACGAAGTAATCTACCCAAAATTTTGGGGGACGCCTACCTACTCGGACAAGGTCGCAGACGCTGGGGCTCCGAGTAGCAAAGACCCAAAGCTTATCATTCGTTTAATTACTTTCCAAGTACCAATCTATGTGGCCACGACACATCATTCAACGTTACAGACAGACGGACGGACTGACAACCTGCGGTGGCAATACGCGCTTTGCACGCATATCACGCGGTAAAAAAAAAATTAAAATCGGATATTTGTGCTGCTTACGTAAATCAGGCACATATCCCATGTAAGAGCTACGGAGCGTCACCTGCCATACTGGATCACACAGTGTTACCTGCCACGCGACACAGGTGGACGCGCCCCATCTTAACCCCAGCCAGACAGGCCGGTACTCGATTTACCTACCCGAAGGGATGGAAGGCTGAGTTGAAATCCCAGTACCATGGTCTCAAGACCTCAGACCTGACCCCTGCTAGAGAGCGTCTTTTACAGCTCACGCGGCAGTTTACGGACGGGTGTAGGCTAACCGACCTCAAGGAGTTCAATTTCGCCGAGGAAGCGACGGCTGACTGAGATGAGCGCCTCCTGCGGCCACTCGTGGAACCAGTCGATGCTCGTTGTGTTGGTGACGGCGGGAAACTTGCGACCTCGCACACGAAGAGTGCTGCCGACTGGCGAGAAACACAGAACCACCTACAGACCACATTCACACACGCACCTGCTCATCAATCACCCAAACTCCACTTGCTTCGATCTGCTGAGAATCTGTCGTACAACGTGTCGTACACTGCACAATAATTCTACCACGAATCAACGGTCCACCTACAGCAATACCACAACAAGTCGTACAGTAAGTCCACAAAGACCCAAACTCCACTACTTCGATTTGTTGTGGATTTGTTGGACAACAAGTCCTACAACAAGCTCTACAACATTTCCACACGTCAAGATGTTGTTGACGATTTGTTGTAGACCTTCGATGTGATACGGACTTGTCCCGTACGACTTGTTGTAATACTTTCAATTTCTTGTGGATTTGTCGTACAGCTTGTTAACAGATCCACAAAAAATCGAAGCAAGTTTGGGACAAAAACTGAAAGCCTACAACACATCCACAACATCGTGACGTCAAGACGTTGCACAGCTTGTTGTACGACTTGCTGTTCAACAAGTGCACAACAAATCCAAGTAGTGGCGCTTCTACTTCAGTCAGCTTTCCCTGTATTTTACCCTGCACAGATAATGCAGCAAGGTCCACTGCTGGGCTACGCTCGGATTTTATTAATTGCATGAAGTTGTTCTTTGGCTATTCGAAATATTACAGCGTGATCTTCATTCTTCTTATCTATATTCCGTTTATCCCAAATGTAATGAACTTTTTATCTCAACGTTCCACACAGTCGATCACAAGACCAATGTAAACACTGCCACAGAAACAAATGAAGCTAATGCAAATAATACAGTCTACACATATCTTTTAACAAAATCAAACTTCATACGTTCGTTACATGCATTATTAGGCGGAATCGCTCTTGCAGCGCAAGTAATTCCGCCTATTCCCACACATTTCTCCGTAGAGTGGTCTGTCTGTCTGCCTGTCGTCTGTTACATTCGTGCACTCTGCTTAAACCGTTTGACGTATTTAGATGCCATTTGGCAGGTACACTTGCGGGGCACAAGTACACATTGTGTTAGATAAGGTCCCTGACCCCCATAGGAAGGGGAGATTTGGGGGTCAAACCCCCAGCCAAAAACATGCAATTGCAAATTGCCGCTGCCATCTAGCGAATATAAATGAGGAGCGATTCCGCCTTCTACCAAATTACTTTAATGCTTGTTGACAAACCTTGAGCGTTCGTCGGACGCGACTGATAAAGAACTTCCAGCAGTTCTCCTTGGAGTCATAGAGTCCGGCGCCCTTCACCTCCGGCCGCATGGCATTGATGACGTTTTCAACCTCGTCGTCAGGGAACAAATCTGGAATCTCGCCAGACGCTAACAGATCGTTGATCAACACCAAGAACCGCTCGTCAGCCACCTAACTCACACGCGAGCACATGCAATTACATGACCGATATTACCGTGAAAATCCACAAAATCATATCAACATTACCGCCTGGACAGTAATTAAACATCGGTTACAACGTACCAGTGTGGCAGCCCATTCTTACCCCTTACGATTGTTACCACTGGAAATATTGAGGGGGACATTCGTGATAATGTCCCCCCCCCGTCCAAATATTGGGGGGACGTGTCCCCCCTGTCCCATATCGATCGACGCCCCTGGGTGTTGCAAGCGAGCCTATGCCTTTTTAAAGCTGAGGAGGTAATAACTGACTGGGCAGGGTAATTTTTAGCTAGCCTGTTTATACCCGGGAGGTAATTCTGGGCTAGCCAGTTCTTACCCAGGAGGTAACTTCAGTCAGGGGGTAATAATTGGCTGTTACACCGGTAACCCTTCAGTGCTTTAATTCTGCTCTACTCGTCGGGTGACAAAAAGGGCATCAAATCAGGCACGTAAATAGTACTACCGGTACCCCCGACAATCCCCAAAAATCAGCTCCTGGGGACCTAACTTACCTAGAGTAACTCCAAAAATGGCCAGTTAAACGAATGCTTAAGGGTAGCATTTAGCTTCACCTGTCTTGGACAACACTGGTAACAGCACACTGAGCACAGATGTAAAATACACGCATTTTACGCATTTTTTCACTAAAATGCGTGCCATTCGACGTGCGTTATTACGCCAACGCAATAAATACGCACGGATGTGTAAACAATTCCAGGAAATAGCACCGTGTAAAGTTTTTTCAATAATGTGTGTTAAGTTACTGTTTTTCGTAGGCCTATTTGTGCGTTTAGTCGACTACGTGACGTAGACCGTAAAGCATCACGCCAATAACGTGGAAGTGTTTTTTCTCTATTTACTCCACTTCTTTACTTACATGGGACCGTAAAATTATAATGTCTTTTTTATTAAACGCATATTAATCAACGTATTTTATTTCAATCAGAACGTATTAAGTATATATAGCAGACAGTCTAACCACTGCCAGTACTGGTACCTGCCCCTCAGCCATTAGCAGTACGATGCCGATGTATATTCAGTACCAGGCTACAGACGACGTAACATTGTCCACTACCTGTGCGTCTGTCATCAGCAGTACGATGCCGATATTCTTGACACCGGCTTTCATGTAGAGAGTGGCCAGGTCGACCTTGAGGTCGGGGATGCCGTAGCCCTTGCGCAGCGTGATCTGGAACACCTCCAGCGAGCTGATGAACGCGGCAAGGCGTGACAGACTCTGCTTGCCGCTACCGCCGACACCGACGAGCAAAGCGTTGCCGCGCGGAGACTCGAGGATACGATTGATGCGCAGGATGTGAGCGATAGCATCCTAACAGACAGTGACCGTGAAACACGATAAACTTACTCGTTCCACTAGTCCTAAAAAGGTAAAGTCGGCCGTGCCCCTCCGGAGCGTAGGCGGGGTGCTCATCTCCCTTTCAAGGCCATTGAGCCCGTAGGTGGATAGAATAGACCACAGAGTCTGTGACGCATGGCCAGTGCGACGCCAGACGTACGGTTACCTTCCCGGTTCCACTAGTCGTGCCCAACACAAATTACTGTCACTGGAATAAACTGTTGCTAGAACGACAACCGTTAGGGCTAGTCAGGTTCTTGCTACATGAGTCAGACTCGTGATCAGAAGCGCTTTACAATCTCGGAAGTGGCAGCTGACTGGCATGAGCTAATGATACTGCAGCGCATTATGCGGCCATCCATTGCCCGCACCAGCGAACAATTGGACCAGCAGAGCAGCCAGCAGACATACCACCGAACCAGCAACCACACTAGCCCATACTCATAGGAGTCATGGTGTTGTTAGGGTAGAAAGGTTAGGGTTAAAGTTAGGTTACGGTCATGTTAGGGTTTTCGTTTTAGTGGAATTTTGCTCCAGTGGGCCTATGGCTGTTCGCTCATGCATAAATAAAACAAAAACAAAATATCTTCTTACTTCTCTTTTAGTTCTGTTTCTATTCTATTTCTGTTTTATGTCACATGTGTGGACAGCTTAGGTCAGCCTCGCGTGTAGGATTAGCCACGAAACAAAACGACGAAAACGTTCACAGTATCAAAACCTTCTTCTTCTTCGTGTCTTCTGCCTAACTTGCACTGTTATGACATTCGCTTTTATACCTTCTATAACCACGTTCCCCATTCCTGCACGACGAACTGCACTGGTTGGACGTGCCAGACAGGGTCACTTTCAAGCTCGGCCTCATGACGTACCGTTGTCTGCATGGACAGGCACCACGGTACGTCGACGATCACGTCACTCCAGCCATCGAAGTTGCATCGCGACATCGGCTACGTTCCGCCAACCGACACCGGCTCATTGTGCCTCGCTGTCGACTCAACACATACG
>Ga0209052_1000954_pt1 | contig 10117 bp, 7 predicted proteins | sample WorMetHEROISLAND_2_FD_187409 | JGI IMG/M metagenome (GOLD analysis project Ga0209052, IMG submission 187409) | Marine gutless worms symbiont microbial communities from Max Planck institute for Marine Microbiology, Germany - Olavius sp. 4 HERON... | ecosystem: Host-associated > Annelida >...
TTGTAGTGGTTAACAAAAAATATCTGATGTGACGTTACGGTGTTCCGAGACTTGTTATAACAAAAATGCAAAGGCGTTGAGCAAGTGGTAAATATTGTTTTACAGCAGCAATTTTAATTTCAGTTAAACGTATTGTCAAAAGGAACAATATGAAAGGGTAAGAGGTTGGAAATCAAATACTTCATTTTTCGCTGGCACCCTAATGAGCACTGCCAGATACTATTTTCCACATCAACAAATATCCATAAATTTGCAAATTTGCAGTTTTTTAAAACTTTGTAACTGCAACAAAATATTGCATTATTGATGGAACAATAAACTAAAATTGGATTAAGTTTGGGGTGGATTTATGCATGGGATTTTTAGATGGGTTTACCTAATGAAGCCCACCGGGTTTTGGGGTATCTGCCTGGGCTTCTGGCTTCTCAACCCTGGTCACAAGCTACCAGCTCAATGTATATAGTCCCTGCTACTTTATCACACAAGCAGTGACAGATGAGCTTAAGCTGCAAACTACCACCCTGACCTATGCACTGTGTGATCAATGGCAATCTCAGCTGGCTAACCAATAGACAGTACACAGCACCACTCTGCCTGATACACAATCATTCCCAGCTTATTCCTCTGTAGCTCTGCATATCAATCAATCAATCACATTACAGAAATGACCAGCGGTTTACAATATATGCCTAAAACTTAAGACAAACTACAGATATGTACGAATTTCTAAAAACTAGAAATGGTGCTTTATAAATCTTTATATTATTATCATCACTACTGCACATTCCTTCAGTGACGGAAATCTGCAACCCAACTTGAAAAAAGTCCATTAACAGAGCTGAAATTACGAAAAACAGGTTAAAAAAATCTTAAGGTAAAAAGGGGGAAAATGTGATCATAAGAAACACTTACAAAAAAAACTCAGCATAATTAACCTGCTGACTCATAGAGAACTTCCCTAGGAAACTTAGTAAACTAGGCTGCTGTGACTACGCATTAGATGATTAGAGTATGAGAGAAGAAGTGATGACTGATAAAGTGTGCATACATCGCCGGGTTTGTTGTACTTGTAGCAGTTGCTGAACATCAGACTGAAGTCATCGATGCATTCCTGAGCATCCACGTAGTGGAAAGATTCCAGCCGCTTCTTTATCGTACCCATGTCCATCGGATTTGCTATAACTTTATAGTAGTCCTAGCACAAAGACACACACAGCACTGTGACTGACAAGAAACAACATCACATCTACACATTTACCAGTCGACAGCTAGTTTTTGTCTTTATTTCCTATTCATAATATGATCCAACATGGTCAAAATAAACACAAGACAGCTATCTATAAACCGATGATTTTTGAATTTTTTTCTACTCTATCTTCAGACATGAAACTATACATAATTTCACCAGCATCATCTACCATCAGCAAGGCACGACTTGCAAGATTTTTAATTGTCATCTCCACCAACATATGCTTATTTCCACACAGTGGCCCTAGAGGCCTAGATAGGTTAAAAACTGCTGAAATTTACCTGAACATAGTTCAATGTCATTGGCAATGACACAGACTAAAAGATCACAAAACACAAGACTTCCTATAAGTGTTGTATAGTATCTACGTTTCCGGGATGCAGCTAACCGATTCCACTGAAAAAGATTCATCAAAATTTCACTACGATTGTCAGTATTAATATGTCACTGATAATGCTCAAAGTCTGGTGATAAATAAAACTATATACAAGTGAAAACAACCATCAAGCAGAACTGCATGCATGCTTAGAAATAACTAAGCATCCACCAAACAATAACTGGTTTTACAACAAATTAGCAAGCAGTACTTGTTTAAACGTGTCCTGGGAGCGATATACGGTAAGAAAAATAGAACGAGAGGACAGACATACCGGCAGGTTGAGTTTGATATGATCAACAGGCTGATAGAACGGCCACGCAAACTGGTGCTTCCACAATGCCTTGATAACGACATTCTTGATGTACTGGAGCTGGTTGGTCACGTGACCACGCCTGCTCGTGTATCTGGTCGGCTTCGGAGACTTGACTGATGACAACGGCGTATGTACCGACGAGGTCGCATTAGCGGAAGCAGCCGACGGTGTAACCGCCGCCGTCTTTGCAGACTGATGAACAATTGGTGCGACAGACTGCTGCTGACGCAGTTGCCGTGGTGATGAATGTGGTACAGTCACTGGCGATGGTGCAACTGATGCCACCGGCTGTTGTCGGCGTTGCGCCGTCACCTGTCCAGTTGTCGTGATTGCCTGGTGTCCTCTGGTTGGCAGCAGACTGCGAGACTGCGGTGGCGTATGTTTACCGGCTGCCAGTGGAGCAGACTGCGGTGTTGTGTCCTTCACGTGTCCTCGAGCGGCTGCCAGTGGCTGGGTACGTGTCGCAACAGGTTGGCTGCTCCGTGACGTCCCAGACTGCGCTCCTCGTGCCGACTTCTGTGGCTGCACGGTCGCCGATGCTTGCTTAGACGGCGAATTTATCTTTCCTACAGTCGCTTTCGGCTTCACAGTTTTCTGTGGCGAAGTCGGCAACAATTTCTGTGTCTTTGGTGCCGCTTGGCTCTCAGCTACTGGCTGCTTCTGTTCAGGCTTCACTGTATGCACTGGCTGCGGTGCCTCTGACGATACTGGTGGCCGAGATGTCTTGCTTGGCTTTGAGTCAGCTAATAATGACTTAGCAGCAGACAGCACATCCGATGACTTTTCCGTACTGCCGCCATCTGTTCTATCAGCTTTCTCCGTCAGCTCGGAGTTGAGTTCTGGAATCAGAATGTTCATCGACTCTGCTTCTGCAACTTTCTGTACTACAACGCGAGCTGTTGATGCTGAATGTGCATCGGGCACAACATCTGCAGACATTAACTTCTGTGGAGGTACTGCTTCCTGTACTTCTTGTAGTGACGTAGAATCCTGCACCACTTCTTGGTCGGATACACTATCCTGTTCAGACAGCCTCTCTATTTCCGCACCTGATGCTGGCTGTGCGGCAAGCTGGGAGGTGGATGCAAGATTCTGAACAACTTCAGGAATTATAACGGCGACCGGAGTAGACTGTGGCACAATGACGTCGTCTGTACGCTCAGAAGCTGTAGTCTCGTCTGTCACTGCTCTAACTGTCAACTGCGGCTGGGATTCAGCAGGCTGTGAATCTGAGATTGCGATTGCTTGCTGTGACGGTTGTTCCAATACTGATTCAGGCACAGGCTCTTGCATAGTCACATTACTCACATTCGCCGGCATATCAGTAGCTGTCGGCCATTCTATGATGTGGGTTTCTGTCTGCACGACATGTGGATCTGGAGTCGTCAACGGCTCTTGTGTAGATGGAGCTGATAACTCATCCAGGGCTGGTACCGTTTCTGGCACTGTGGGTTGATCTTCAGCCAAGCTCGGAGCCGATGTTCCTCCTACAGACGACTGTTCAGTGAGTTGGTCTCCCATCACCACTGGTGAATCCACCGGCTCCATGACTGGGCTGTGTTCCACTGGTACATCAGCAGAATCTTCTACCAGCTTCACGACTGGGCTGTGTTCTACTGGTACATCAGCAGAATCTACCACCTCCATGGCTGGGCTGTGTTCTACTGGTACGTCAGCAGAATCTTCTACCAGCTGAGGTGGCTCATCTACAGGCAACTCTGGCGCTGTCGCCACTGTACTGGTATCATCCACGACATTTGGTTGGTCAAGTGCAGCTACTGGCTGTGAATGTTCTTCACCATTGTCCAGCGCTGTCGTTGTTGTCATGCCACCAGGTTCTACAGAAGCACTGCCATCAACTGCACCAGTCACCATTGGTTCCGAACCGAGCACATCAATCGACTGCTGCATCCTGTGTGGCACTTCAGCAGCAGACTGACTCATGATGCCTTCGTGTGCAATGGCCGGTGGCTGTTCTACGCTAGATTCACCGACAACTGCCGTTGACTGCTCTTCAGCAGGTTCTGTGCTGCACTCATCTTGTGTCACTACCTCGGCTGGCTGCAACTGAGTCCCACTATCAACAGCAATGTCTTCCGGCTTGCATACTTCGTCAGTCTCTTCACCAGCTGTATCCAGTGTATCGGCTGCTACTGGCTCTGCGTTCTGCTGCAGGCCACCAGTAGGCAAATGAGTGTCATCCATGTCAACAGGACAAACCGACGTTATATTAACCACCGGCGCTGTTACCTGCTGTGATGTCGACTGGCCCACTTCTGCGTAGGGTGTCTGAGAGCTGTCAGCTCCACACTCATCCACAGCTGCTGTAGCAGACTTCACAGTCTCCGCCTCTGCATCAGGTCCACTCAACGCCTGGTCGTCTTCAACTGCAGCAGCAGCTGGTGACGTCGTAAGCTGGTCCACTGATTCTCTGTCGGACGTCCCAACGACATCACCATCTGCTGCATCTGGCAACTGTTCAGGTGCATCACCGGAAACTACATCATCATTTCCCGGCATGGCGGAGTCGTCAGTACCCTCCAGTGGCGGCGCCACATCGACTTTGTCATCAGTAATCACTGACGCAGCAGATGTATCGTCAGAACGCTCAGGCTCACGTCCCAACTCAGGCTGCTCGTCATCCACGTCCATTCCTTCCCTCTCATCATCACAGAGTGCAGCAGCAGCAGCAGCAGGAACTGTAGGTTCTGCTGAGACAGTCTGCAGCTGGCTGTCGCTTGTGCTTCCATGAGCCACGGCATCATCGGCAGCAGTGTCAGCAGCCGGTGATGTCCCACATTCATCCAGCTGTCCACTGCAAGCATCCACAGGTGGTGGTACTTCGTTACACAGCGTCGCAGCTGTAGCCGATGCCTCACTATCCACTTCCATGGGATGACTCACGTCCAGACTGTTGACAGCAAACTTCACTGTCACGTCAGATGAAGATCTACCATCACCGATGCACGACTCAGACAAGTCTTCAACTTCTGTATTTGTTACAGTAGCGTGACACCTTAAACAACAACAACAAAATAATCAACCATGCAAACAACAGGCAGGACAGATACACAACATACTCACAGACTTGCAGATCATTTTGCTTATTTCTGGTCCTTAGGCCTACTGGCTTTCATGCAGCATCCAAGGCAGAAAACACAGTCAATCACAGTCATGATATTACAAGTAAGTTTCAACATGGTCTAGAGTTCATTATGCCTCATTACACTTGCATAATACAGTCTAGACCATGATGAAACGTATACTTACAACAGTAGACTGCTAAATGATATACACCTGTATATACCTAAATGGTATAGCTCTTTATCGGAAACTCATCTCAAGAGGGAGCATCAAGTGCCTTATGGGATCACAGTGTTACCTGCCACCCGACACAGGTGAACACGCCCCGCCTCACCCCGGCCAAGCAGGCCGGTACTCGATTTACCTACCCTGGAAGGATGGAAGGCAGAGTTGATCGTCGTCGTTGGTTATATACCGAGATGGTATATTGTCCATGGACAGTCACCCATCCAGGTACTAACCACTTGATAGCGACCCGACCGGGAGTCAAACCAACGACCTCGCGATCGCAAGTCCAATGTCGTAACCGTTACACTACGAAGCCACCATATCAATAGATACAACCAGTTTTGGCTGAACCCATGCTGGATATGCTAGGATTATGTAGGATACTAACAACTGTCTGATGAAGCAAAGAAGCAAATGTGAATGACTGACGTGATGCAAAATGCAAGTGAAAAAAGAAACAGCAGTCAGTAATACTGCAAACTCTGTGTCAATTGCAAACAGTTTTCTCACTTTATTTTGCATTTTATACGTGGCCATGTATTGCCCTTTAGCACTTTGTGTGCATCCTGTGAACACACCGTTATTAGGTCTATCTATGTACGGTATGTGGTAATTTTTTGGCTATTTAAGTCAACGAGTTTGTACAGAGGAACAGATTTCCCTGAAACAGCACAACTATTACTTGATGCAGTGCAGTGACTAGGAGGCCGATAGCTGCAAGTTTAATTAGCTGTAATCAGGGTTTTAAAAAGTTCATTTTTACAAAAAGTCCAGCCCGGTGGGTTTTATTTGGTTTTCCAGTTAAACCGAGAAATTTTAAAAGGCCCAACTTGATGGATTTTGCGAGTTTTCATGAGTGCTAACTTCTGCTAAGTTACCGTATTAGAATGACCACTGCTAGATACTGTCAACATCAAGTAAATGTTCAAAAATTTACAAAATCATAGGTTTAAAGTTCTAAAAAAACCTTTACCATTATAAAACAGTTCATTATTAGAAGAACAAGAAACTAAAATTGGATTAAGTTTACCCCTCCCCCAAATAAATAGGGGCCGGTCGTCGCTAACATATACACATTCCAGAGTTTTGGTTTTAATCTAACTTTTTGGCCCTGCTTTTGTATGAAGACTGACAAAAAACTTTCAGCTTCAAAGGCTGACCCCACCAGGGGCTCTGCCATTGGACCCTGCTGGGGGCTCCACCCCCAGTCGCCCATTATAGGCTCGCCATGGTCCGCCCCTTTGGCAAATCCTGGATCCGCAGCCACGGGTAAAATGCGGATAAGCGGATGTGCGGATGTCACAATGGGTAACGCTGTAATTAAGCTATAATTTACTAGTTTTACCCTTCTCCTAACCCTATTACTAATCCTAACCCCATCCCTAACCCTAATCCCAGCGCTTATCCTGACGCAACATCCGCAGATCCGCACATCCGCTTTTCACCAGAGCCCTGGATCTGCCACTGTTTGTCTATCCCAATAATACAGCACTAGTTCTGGTGCAATGTCCCAATGACACTGAATAGGTTCCGAAATCTTCCCTTAACCCAACACACGGTACCCGCGCATTCACTTCAGTGTTTCGCAATACACTTACCGGCACCAGATTGGCTTTGAGGTGTCTTTCCTAGATTACCAAATTTTTAGGCCACGACTTCGATCTTAAGTGGTAGCATCGCCAGCGCCAACAAATTTAGAACCAAGCGGCATATTTCACAGGGCAAAATTTGGCTTAAATCCAAGGACAGCGTGGATTTACTTGTCTTCAGCTCTCCCTGCTATTGCAAACAGCAATGGCGACCAGCTAACTGTCAACTTTATATCATCGTAATGCACAACAGCCACTGGATATAAAGAAAAAAATAATGACATACTTATCCTTGTTTATTTCTTCGGCATTTAGTTCGTCTTGCTGCCGCTGATGGTTCGGAATTTCCATAACCTCCTTTCGATAATAACAAACTCCATTTACGCCGATCACGTAATGGCGCCCCTTCTTCGATCACTTTTATACCTCCATAGCCGCATAGTCAAACGCGATTGGCTGGAGCTCGTCACATGACCTTGTCCACACTGAAAACGGAGCCATTCGACGACTTCAACAAAATACTTTAACTCGAACATCACAGGCAAGAGATCACTGCTGTAAATCTAACGCCAGTCAAACCACTTCGATCTGTAACGTTTCAGATAACATAAATGTCTTCTCGACATCACTTCTCACGAGTCAGGAAAATGTCAATTACCGCTACGTCATCAAACACGATCGCCTCCTGATTGGACAGACGCTGGTCACGTGGCTGTACTTGATGTCATATGGTTATTTTTAGGTCTTTCTTTTCCTAGTCTTCGTCCACGTGAGTACTGAGAAGACTGCGTTGAGCTTCATCCAAATTTCTGTCATTCTCCACAAGTTTACAGTGGATTGATTGTAACAGAATGTGTTCAGTTAGTTATTCATCATGGCTATTACACTGTACTGCTTTTGCGTCGAATAGACGTTCGGTATAATAATAAATTTAACATCGATCTTGCCATAGACTGTCTGTACGCCTATATTTTAAAAGTTTACGGCCTATTTCTCTTTTTACACCTGTCAATGTCAAGCGATTTTCGTAATTATTGGCAGACAGTGCAGTAAATTTGCCAAAAAAGATGGTATATAATGAACCAACCGAACACTTTTGTGTAGGCCTATCTGCTTAAACTGCATTGCTATACACTAGCTGTGTCAAAAAAAACTTCACCCTTTTTATTGTTGTGATATCTTTGTCAGATTTTATCCGATTTTGCTAATTTTTGGCAGACACATACCCCAGGAAATTTGAAACAAAACCTATTCATATTTCGCCGAATATCGGTTTATATGTTCGTACTGTATATCTGTAGCCTACCTTGCATTGCAAAAATTATAGCGACGCGTCAGAATGCACACGTACTGCGAATTGGTCGCTTCCCGTTCGTCTTGTCACTGAACCGGAATCTCGCAACTTCTTTATAAGATTTAAACATTTGACATTACAACCTTTATCAGAAAATTCCCACATTAACTTTTTACCTCCAAAAATTTCTACAAATTTTCTATCAAAATGCGAACATATCAGCGGCGCCTGATTGCTGCACGATCGCTGGTCTCATCATCATCATCATCATCAAAGCGATGATCGAGATTAGCGTGGTATAAGTGCAAAAGCACTGCAAGACCACGTTACAATACACGAGGTTTTTAAAACACATGAGAGCTAAAAAATAAAAACCAAAAAATTAAAAAGTTAAAAAAACGATAAAACAGTAGCCTATAGTCACGAGTCGACATTGTCATATGATCGACGAAATAAAAATGTTTTCAGTTTGTGCCGAAAAGTCAACAGAGATGTTGCAGTGGTGATGTCGTCTGGCAGTGAGTTCCACAGCCTGGCGACAGGTCTGGTCTGCATCAGCGTGTCATCGGCGAGGCAATCGATCACGTGGCGTGGATGGCTGCGTGCCGGTGTGAGAACTGATGGACGAGACTTCAAACACTTGCTCGGATAGCCTAGCTAACATGAACTTTACTTAATAGGCTAATTGCTAGTTGATGTGACAATTTGACTTTTATGTGTGCATGTAGACTTCGTATTTGACGCAGTTGGCTGGCTATGCCGTAAAATTAAATCGTCGCTAAATTTTACACGGTACAGTTACAGTACAAATATATGAAGCGATCGTGGTTGCCTGTGCATCTGTGTTTGTTCCAAATTTCCTGATCGAGCTGGCTGTTTCTGCCAAAAATTAGCAAAATCGGATGAAATCTGACAAAGATATCATAACAATAAAAGTGTAAGTTTTTTGAGACACATTGTATATATACCTTGTGTGAAATCTTGATCGGTTGATCGCTGTTTAAAGCGGGGCTTCCAGCCAACGCAACGCAGGCAACGCAACTAACGTAAGAATCGCAAGCTCCAGCCAATAAGAACCGAGTTGTCCTCTTTCCAGCTAAACTCGTTGTTTAAGGTTTAAAATTAAAAAAAAAACAATCGTCCAAATTATAGTAGGTTTTTTACTTGTTGTGATCAAATTTAATTTCAATATTTTATGGCGTGTCTGCAATAGCTTGGCAGCGTGCCAGCGGCATACGCCGTCGTCTGTGATTGGCCTATCTAATAATGGCGTCATTTCGTTACGTTCGTTGCGTTGGATGGAATTTCTCAGCTAGCTTGTGTCTTAGAAATGTCTGAGATCCTTGCATCAAACAGGGGCTTTCAGAGACGCAAATTGAATATGGTGTCAATCATTATACACCGGCTGACACTGCAGGGGGTTGCCATGGCTAGGAAATGTTAGGAAATAGGACACTAAATTGGCTATAACTCTACTTGTATAAGACATATTTCCCGGATTTTTTTCCACCAAAAATTCAACAATAAAAAATGAAACCATTTATTTTAAAAATGTATAATAAAAAATATCAAAAATGAACAAAAATAAAAATACAATAAGATGAAAAACATTAAAAAAATTTAAAAAAACGTATAAAGCCTTGTCTCCACTCTCCACTCCAACCGTTGAATGGAAGTCGGTCCGGCTAATGCTCTGCAATTACTGGTGTAATTAACTTGTGGCCGATGCCTTCAGAAGACATCCTTATGCTTGGACCCTCTCCAGCAGGGCATAGCTTGCATAGTCAAAATGCTCAAATGTACTTCAATTTTCACGTGTTGCTGCGGGACGTGCATAACATCATTGGGGCCCAGAACCACTCGTAGCCCCCCTCCCCCCCACGGGCCCACACACGCACGCGCAAAAACAAACAAAGACAGTTCCTTTTCTACACACTGTTGCCGTCACAACCGAATAGTAGGCCTAGACGCAGTCATAGAG
>Ga0209052_1000955_pt1 | contig 10113 bp, 4 predicted proteins | sample WorMetHEROISLAND_2_FD_187409 | JGI IMG/M metagenome (GOLD analysis project Ga0209052, IMG submission 187409) | Marine gutless worms symbiont microbial communities from Max Planck institute for Marine Microbiology, Germany - Olavius sp. 4 HERON... | ecosystem: Host-associated > Annelida >...
TCTACCAGATTTTGCTTCATCTCACTGAGTTCACTCACTGTGCTTAGATTTCTTTGTGTGTCATTGTCTTGTACGTGCATGCATGTTGTATTATTGTAACGTGGTGAGATGAGCCTGGTGAGATTGAGAGCTATCTGGATAACTAACCACCCTCCTTCAGTGCTCTGACACTATTGGTTGGGTCATCTGACCTGTAAAAACATTGTCTCCGAAATGACCTAAACTGTGTCGAGTGGGACGTTAAACCTTGCTCAACCAATCAACTGTATAATTGAAAAAAATGAAGAAATCTCAATCTATAAACTTACATCACTATCTACTACAGATTCTGGTAGATAAACTGGTGGCCACAGTAACTAACCTACGCAAGGACTTACGTAAACAAGACTCTAAATGCCCCATTACAGGAACGCTGATGCTAACTAGATCTTGGAAAATATTTAAAATGGCCACAAGCAGTAAAACTGAAAACAGCACGTTAAAACCTGGAACAGAAATACAATCTTAAATTTGCGACACGAGATACATTTCAAGATGTGTAACAAATAAACACACAAACGTCTGAGTGACAATTATCAACATACTTTGGTTGTACTGAGACCGAATCAGGATCGTCAGCTATGCCAATGCCTCGTTTAAACCGCTCCATGCCATTCCTGGATCAGTAATAAACAAACAGCTGCATAGATCAGTAATAAACAAACAGTTGCATACAGCACAGTGACATCATCATCATCATCATCAAAGCGATGAGATTAATGTGGTATAAGTGCAAAAGCACTGTAAGACCACGCGGTTAAAACACAAGAGCTAAAAAATAAAAACCAAAAAAATAAAAAAGTTAAAAAAAAACGATAAAACAGTAGTCACAGTAAGGTCAACAAAATATGGGATTACGACATGCATGACTGCACGTGTAATAACAACAGGGTCCAGCTAATCTAATTATAAATCATGATAAACAGCAATGAAACCTGATTTTCAATAAGCGCTTTATTCTAAGACGGTACCGTATTCAACAGCAGAAAACAAACATCAGTTGGCAAATCACTGGTTCTAGTTTGTAAGTCAAGCAGAAAAAGCCAATGCAAAATAACTACACGCTTAGCAATGACGGGTGTCACTGAAAATAATATCTAATCCAGCTACACGCTATCCAACTGGAGACAAACCTTGCTGAATAGAAAAAAATCGGATAACCCTGAGATTTGGCATCTAAACATCCCATCTACGACCAAATAAGATAATAGGAATCCATTCAAATGAAAATTACAAGGATACAGCAGAGCCATGGCCTGAAATTCTCATCATATAAATCCTCACATTACAGAATAATAGAGTGCTGCATCAAATAAAGTACAGCACATCTGAGCCGTGCAGTAATTACGCTGAGTCTCAGTAAAACATGCCACTTCTTTCATGTATAACTTGAACAAAATCTGTCTGATTGCACTAATTCTGGTCCAATCATTAATCAAGATATCTGCATTTTCAGGGCATATTCATAACTTTCACAGTCTCATAGATTCCCACAGTAAGACTTATCACAGACACAACACTGCAGTTGAGTTGTTATTCATTACCAGGCAATCATGACTCCATTGTCAGTGCAGAGGCGTATTGGCGGGCAGACCAAGCTGCAGTTGTAATGTGCACACATCGTCTCAATACCAGCTCGAAGGAACTGATTGCACGCCACGCCACCAGACAGAACCTATCAGAACAAATTACACGAATAAACTACTCACAACAATGACATTTTCACTGAAGGTTAATTTACTAGCATGCCTTAGTACAAAGACCATCAAAAACGTTATTATTGCCATTCAGTTGTTTAATAATGACCGGAACTGGATAATCAATCAATCAGTCAATCATTTATTACACCAAGAAGCAGCAGATAGGGACTACAACAAAAACATAATACGGGGTAGTATAAACAACGAATAAACCACCAATCTAAAATTTAGAAGAAAAAAAACAGCAGGACACACTACAAAATTCCTTTTCTCATCCGTAGTGTCAACAAAGTGTTTCCACATAACAGGACAAAGCAGCTGCAGCAGCAAGTCAACATGACGATGGTGATAGTTCGGTGACAAGTTGAGAATCTGGGGCCACATTCTCGAAACTTCTTTGGAAAGATTTTAGGAAAAATTTAGGAAAATATGTAGGAAAGCACCGACCTTGTCTTACAAAAGAAAGCTCCATAATAATAATGAAATATGTACAAAAATACACCATGTTGATACTTAGTTTACACGTCATATGTGACATCATGTATTGTTTACATCACACTGCTGTTAAATCGGCAATGGTCAACTTGAGCATCGAAGTGGTGTGTTAATTATGTTTTCCATTGACGTACCAAGATAAGACGTTTTTCTAAGACTTTTTCCAAAGACGTTTTTAAACTGGGGTGCTTACATCACGTGGTCTGTATAAGCGCATCTGATTGGTAGAACTAGTCTACAGAGATAAGAGAAGAACTTCTTAGGAAACGCAAAGAAAGCATTTGAGAATTTGGATAAGAAAACTTCTTTGGCATTCCTAAATCATCTGATGTCGGAAGATTTTAGGAAAATGTTTTAGGAAAGTTACGAGAATTGGCCCCTGGCCCATAACAAACCTGCTGTGACAAACAACCTTCCTCGGGTAACTTGATCCAACACACAGTGACGGTCGTAACCGGGCCAGTTAAGCCAAAATCGAAAATGACTAAAAATGGACTATGCGATACAAGAACATACATTATTTGCAAGCAAACATCCGTGCAGCAGTTCACACTGGCAGCCGCCACAGTACATCAACCAATACATCAGTAGATCAACAGTCAATCAATCAAAACACGTTGGTAACTCGCAACAGAATCAGAGATGCACGATACTAGAATACAAATATGGACAACAGGCCACTTCAGTGTTGATACACATACAAATGCACTGCATGGCTGCTAGCTGACAAATGATGACTGATGATGTTTAGCAATAATTAGTGCTGTGTGAATATTCGAAATTCCGAATCGAATCGAATAGTTACTTCAGTATTCGATTCAATTCGAAACGAGCCCAATTATTCGAAATTTTCGAATACTTACAGTCACCAATTTCTTACGTATTTAACAGAATGACGCCGATTTTTCACCTTAGCAACCACGCCTAGCAACCAACAAAATCAACAAATATGGAGTCGTCTGCGTCGTCTAAAGACTCTAAACGTAGTCTAATATGGAGCCATTTCATGCAGATTGGTTCGGACAATACAAATACGATTCGTTCTGTATGCTATCATTGCAAAAAAGAGCTTAAACTAATAACTTAAACGATAACTATTCGATTCGATTCAAAATTTCAAATAATAGCTCAACTACTCGATTCGAAATGAAAAAAACACTATTCGCACAGCACTAGCAATAATAATGTGCAAATCATTCCATGCACACACGTTGTAAGATAATGTTAGCTTAAAGGGAAAGTCTCGTCAAAAATGACCTATAATTTTTATTGGCCAGATCGAATCAGCATATTTTTTTAAAACTTTTCGTAATTTACTTCATTAAAAAATTTTCACTTAAAACTGAAGTTTGAAGCTAAAAATGATTTAGTAAAAGCTGGTGTTTAGTTGGCCCTAATGAGACCATGAGACCGGAAGACACTTGGAAAAAGTGGGTGTGGCATGTAGTGTTTGTGTTGACTTGGTTACCATAAAAATAAACACTAATAGCTTCAAACTTCACTTTTAAGTGAAAATTTTTTAATGGAGTAAATTACAAAAAGTTGTCAAAAAATATGCTGATTAGATCTGGCCAATAAAAATTATAGGTCATTTTTGAAGAGACTTTCCCTTTCACAGTCAGTAAACGTGCTGCTGTTGCTCATCTCTGACGTTTTATCACTACATCCCTCTTTTGTTTTAGCACCATTATTATTTTGATCAATATGCACTTGCTTATTTTTGTATTATGCACACGTTTGTATATTTACATGCCATAAATCTAGTGATACTCCGGTACTACTAAAGTAACAAAATTTACTTACAGACTTGTTCATAATGATATCTATCGACTTGGCTGTTATAGATCATACAAACCAGTGTTCGTTTTTCGATGGGCATTAACTTCTTCAGTTCACAGAAGAGCAAGGCACGCTGGACACGCTTTGCCAAGTGATGCAGAACCTGGAACTGGAAACTTGCACAGACATCGGCTACGTTTGGCAACACTTCACTCGCTGTTATACCTAGAATGCAAATTAACGTAAACAAACAGCACATCAGAAAAATACTAACTCACAACATATGGTGCAGTTTATTCGCCAAATTCAGCAGAACACTTTAACAATGTGAACAAGACAACACAGACAGAGACAGTCAACATTTCAAAATTACAAATCAACTATTTACTGTCTCACAAAAATAAAAATGACTAAGACATTCGAGCGTACTCGTATCAGAAGATGCGTAAGTAAGTAAGTAAGTAAGTAAAACGTGGATTTATAGAGCGCATAACGTTGTAATTAACCTCTAATGCGCTAGTCACACTAGTAAGAGCTGAACAAGATTGTTTTAAAGAACTGTTTGAAGCTGTCGACAACCCAATCAATATCAATGTTACAAACATGGAGTACCTGGACAAACTCACTCGACTGTCCAAATACACTGAATAGCATTCTTTCGTCAAGTCTTCCAATCCCAACCAAATATGCAGAGTGCACAAATAGCACTTAATAACTTAGAAAAGTTATAGCGTTTTGCTTCACACTAAACCATATGTATCTATTTTCACTGTCACACATTTTAAAAATGTGGAATTCTTTATGCTTCTAGCACAGACAGATATTGGTGCAGGCATTACCGTATATACTCGCGTATAAGTCGCAAAATTTACGACAAAATCGTGCCCCAAAAGTTGGGGGGGGCGACTTATACGCGGGAGCGACGTATACGCGAGTATATGCGGTATGTTTTGGGTTGTCCATCATGAGTATGTGCATGCATCCTGTGCCCGTATGCATGTCATAAAAAGTTAAGAGTTAGTTAGCACAATATCTTAGAACGCAGTAGAGGAAATATCATGAGACTTCGGATGACGATGTAGTTGTGGTCAAAGACTAGCTGCTTAGATTTTGAAGGTTGGGGATCACGGTTAAAGTAACTACAACGTCAGATGTGCATAACTTTGTGACACCATATCCCCTAGATGGCCTCATGGATTTAGATACAGTAACATAACATACATATTATATTCAATACCAAGCTTAGATAAACTGTTCAGGTTTTCAACATTTTGGGGTCAAATTCATGATTACAACAACATCAAATATTTCACTGCATTCTTGCAGTGGAGAAGACATCTACATCAACAGTTGGGCGTAAAAGTATCATCTAGTTCAAAAATAAATTACAACATAACAAATCAAAAGTTTCATGGATATAAAATCCGTCAGAATTCACCACCGCATCACCACCAACATCCCAACAATATCCGGCATCTCTTACCATATTTTTGCTCCTCCAAATCAGCTGTTCGCTGCAACCAAGTCTTGATACCAGAGAAACTGAAGTTGCAGTTTGGAGCACGTGTCATGACCTGATGCAGGTCAAACGCACGATGGTTGCCATCGCGGGCAATGAGTTCGATAGAAGCACCTCCACTGAGACCAACACACTGTGGTAAAGACTTCAGCTTTAACCGCCGTGCAGCCTGAAAAACCACTCAACCATGCAGCGTTCTCCAGCCAATGATACGTGACACGGTCTGCCCTTTTCTCCATCTGCCGGCTGGATAAGTCAAAAAGTCATGGACAGATAGTCACAAAAGTTTGCGGACGGGATGGGTATGACACAAGAAAGAACTGGATAGATTCTGGTGGCGATAGAGAGTCTTTCGTGGATTCTGGGTCACTATCGAAGATTCTTTACTATTACGAAACACGGAACAAAGTGACAGTTTGCAGCATTATCTCAGCAAGTTATTTATGGATCATGATGAAATTTTACAAAGGTGTGGAGAGTGACCGAAGGACGTTTTCTAGCTTTATAAGAAATAGGTAGCACAAAAGACAGAGTTTTGAGACTGGCATCTGGTCATTAGATGTCCTATAACAATTCTCAAAGTTATTTTTCTGAATTGGCACCCGACAAACTTGCTGTAAATCACAGGCTCAACAAAAACGGACGGTTGTGGTTGTAGTACTAGTGACGGCAGGCCACACATGAGAGAAAATGCACCTCCATCTGTCATGTTTAAGGAAAAGAGCAGACTAAGAGCTTGTCATGTTGATGATGACTGCAGATAATATATATCTTTATTCACCAAACGAAGGCAGAAACAACACACAGATAAAAACAGACAGAAAGATACACTCAGGCCTAAAAGCTAAATAAAACAGAAATACACAAATTAAAACATACGCTCATAGAAAAGTGGCATTAAAGTTCGAAACAGAGATGACTGATACAGTTTGCTAAAAAAAACCTTGACCGTCTTTCATAAACTAAAATGTGAAGACTGGTTAACTCAGTCATCTGCCGAATAAAATCTACATTAACACCGAAGGATACTCGAAATATTTTAGCCACTGCTGTATTTATACAGTTATTTAGACTGTTAATATCACAAACACGAGGAACCAAAGACTATGGCATACAACAATACAGGATACAATGACATACAGCAACAAACAAATTTCCACTGCACCTAGGAGTGCAATTCTGCACAATATTTGACAAAGAACGTGCTGGAATTCATCAACAGAATTTTCACAGCACTTATGATGAGAGACACGGCAGAGGAATAGAAATATTGCGACCGTCAAACTACCTTGTCAAATGCATCCCCAGGAGCATCGTCCACACCTTTGCCGAGCAGAAGGAAATCATCGACAGATCGAACAACAGCCAGCAGACAATGACCACCACTCACCAGCAGCACGAGGAACGGAAACTCCACACTGACAGTTCAACAAAACAATCGCCACTACTACCACTAGTATAAAACAATTTTGATATTTGAGCAATTACACAATGCAGCGTAGATATTAGACATTGACACTAATCCAATTTTAAATTTTCACTACAATTAGTGACATCTAGTCCACTTAACTGTAAAAATACTGGTATGAAAGTCCTCAACCTATGCTAGCTCCTTTTCAGTGTCCAGGCCTAACATCTGAAACAAACTGACCGACTATCTGAAAGACCAACAGACACTTTAGAAAAATAACTATGTACTGTATATGTTTGCTCCGTACTGACATTGATGCTACAGTGCATTTGAACATTTTGCGCCTCTGTAAAACATACACTATTGTAATACTGTACTAATAAAGACAGCAGCTGTACACAATACGACATTCATTATGCAGATGTAAATAGAAAACAACCTGTGTGTCATTCTTGCAATGAGAGCATGTGCTTCCATGTGATGAATTGGAATAAATGGCTTTCTACAATAAAATAATTCATAAGTTTAAAAATGTTAACATAACGTCATGCAAAAAGTTACACTGCTTAGTTGCCAAAAATAAGTACCAGTATATGTTTCATTATGGTCAGGAGTGCATTATGCGAGTGTAATAAGGCATAATCAACTCTAGACTGTGTAGAAATGTGCTTATTTCATGACTATGATCGACAGTGTGTTCTGCGTGGGACATGCGTGTGATAAACAAATATAAGATATGTTTCAATTGTCATGCTTGACTGCAATAAGATTGTGGGTGGTTATAACACTCTAAACACTGTGGTGTGATAGGAAGACAAAGTAGCTCATGACATAACATAGAACTCATCACAGACTGATCGATATGTTCTTACTTAAATAACTTGACAAGCTTCTGACCGTGTTCTAATCCAACACGCAGAGACAGTGTAAGACCTGGTTTAACTGTCGTTGCAATAGCATCAACATCCTGAAATAAACATTTCACACCATGCCATTAAATTAAAAAAAACACTGAATATAATGACATGTGCAACATTTAGAGTGCAAACTACATTACATTATAGACAGCTGTGCCATACTGAAGCTCATAGTCACAAAGCTGATACTTTTATCAAAATTAATCCTAACTTTTAAGACAAAAATGTGGCATGCATCTAATTGCTACATCTGCTTAACACCAGACCGCAACATAAGCCTTACCGCAGCTGATATAGATGCTCGCTCCAGAGCCAGGTCAATGATTTTTTCAACATGCTTTTTGTGCAGATCCCGTGCAACTGGCGGAATGATGCCTCCCATTCTGAGTATGTTGAAAATAAAATACAACAAATCACCATAAGACACTACAACTGCAACCAATTAGAAGAACAAAGGCATATAAAATGATCTTTGCAAAACACAATGTAACTGATATCCAATTCACAAAGCTGCATCGATGTGATCAGCTGATCATCAAATAATAAATACTATAAAACAAGAAGATGATGAACAGATATGAGCGACATCAAATGCGATTTTCCACACAATTTCGAGATCCGAGAGATCGATGAACCGGACACCAAAGCTAAATCTGATGAATATATATGTAGCTTATTAGTTACTGTCTGAGTTTATTCAAAGATACTCTGGCAGGTTGCTAGTTCTGGCACTGCAAGACTCTACACAACACAACTTACTCGACGTGTATTGGAGTCTGAGAGTGCAGCGCCTCGCCGACTATCTGGCCGTCCTCATTCACAACTGCAGCACCGGTGTCATCACAGCTCGTCTCAATACCCAGAACTAGCAGTCCACCTCTACTCGGATCAGTGCAGAAAGATGACATCAGCTCTGTCAGAACTACTGTCTGGCGTGTAAATAAACTCTTCCGATAACAGACTCGTCTTATATGGCCAACTGAATACATCGAGTGGAGAGATGTCCAGCAAAATCGAGGAAAACAACAAACGCGCATTTCAAAAATCACAGCGAACAAACTTCACGATATCTCCGTAACCGAAAAAAATACCTAATACAACACTGGGAATAGAAACAGTTGACCATAGTATATAACATAACATTGCAACATGCTTGTTTACCACAAAATATTAAATAGACAAGCCAAAGATTATTTATAATTGAAGTCTGAGTTTTAGTGCTGGGTCAAATGTACGATTTCATTTCATTTTGCGCAAAAAGTAGTTACACCACGCATATAGTACAGCAATGCCCCCACTACACTGCGATACACTAGTCTTTAAACATCGTGCTCAGTAGTCTCTCTATCCATGTATAGATAGACTACTGAGGACGATGTTTAAGAACTACTGTAGTGTATCGCAGTCTAAGTGGGGGCATTGGCTATAATACGCAGGTTGTCTTGGTCTATCTCCAGCGATTTCGGGGCAATTCACAGAGGGGCGCGGGAACCGTGGCGTCAGATGGGTCATATGACCCCCCCAGAAATTTACCTGGGGTCAAACATGGTATTTTGGCCCCCAGATATTTTTTTGGAAAGAAATATTTTCTGGTACACCCACACGTTGTTATCTAGGGCTACATCATAATTATATTATATTCTGAAACTAGGTCTAGGAGTGTTTTTTGTTATCATTTATAACAGATTTGTGGATTTTTGGCGCAATTCAGTCTTAAAATGTGTATTGCAGCCTCAAATTGCTAAAAATTCAGTAAAAACCCCTATTTTGGGCTTCAAGGTCATTCAAGGTCATCGATGTTGGTAACTTACCCCCGAACTAACGGAACTTCTGCTGCTTGTATAATCAAGTTGTGCGTGTTGATTCAAATATAATTTATTTATGTAGCAGCTGAACAACGATAACAATCACACATACAAGTTTTAACATATTTTTCCGCTTATGCAATACGTGTAAAACAAGAACAATTACAATTTACGTAGCGACTGAAAGACACCATTAAATGATCGGTCGTATGGCAACATGGCACAGCTGCTTACACAGCCACACGACGTGCAAACAGCCGTTTCAAACACTTGATGAGACGAAGATTTAAGTTACAATATGATGCTGCCATTAGCCAACTAACAACCGCAAGTCATTTACACTCCGACGTCAGTACAAAATGACAGGATAAAGAAAGTGACAACAAACATGCAAGGACACACAGACACAGCCACATAAAGACTATTGATAGCAGCGGCGGTTCTAGCC
>Ga0209052_1000956_pt1 | contig 10109 bp, 5 predicted proteins | sample WorMetHEROISLAND_2_FD_187409 | JGI IMG/M metagenome (GOLD analysis project Ga0209052, IMG submission 187409) | Marine gutless worms symbiont microbial communities from Max Planck institute for Marine Microbiology, Germany - Olavius sp. 4 HERON... | ecosystem: Host-associated > Annelida >...
CCAGCTATGGGGCATTGGGGCACGTGCCCCCCCCCCCCCTCGCACCAAATCCTGGCGACGCCACTGAGTTTGGCTGTAACAAAGACGAATACGAAGCGGAATACAATGACGCCAAGATGCATAATCTAACACACGGATAAAAACGACACCAGAATCTTGGCATAAGCGTCGTTTATTTTTTCGCTATCAACAATGACTTTACTTCCAATTATTGTTAGTTCAACTACGTGTCTAATTAATCTGATCGAGGCTTCTCATTCTGGTCATCAACTTTCATCTTAGTTATTATTAATATTTACAATGACATGCAGGCGGCAAATATGACAAAAAAGCTCGATAAGTATTACGGAGTTTTCGAGACCTGCATGTGCGTGATTTAAGCTGTGTCTACACGGAACAATCGTCGCGCCGACCGGTTGCCCCGTGTAGACACTGCACTAGACTCGAACTAAACGAAGCAATGGGTTCAAATACGTCAGTTTATCGTGCATTAATATCACGCCAGACAATGATGCAGTGAAGACAAAGTACGTCGTATTGCAGCTTGATTCAGTTGGCAGCGGCTGTAAACTGTGGTCGTCTGTATCAGATCGTTGGAATGGCTGCCATGAATTGTGTCGCCGCCGACTGGCCTGGCACACCCGCAGGTAAACCTTTCATCTTCTTGAATGATACCTGCAGTTGCACCACACACAGAGAGAAAGTGTGTGTGTGTGAGTGATAAAAATTCTACTTACTAAGCCTGCGTTTAGCACTATTCACATTCAACAGTCGTCGTTTTTATAACAGGTTAACCCATTGCAAAATACTAACTTAATACAATGTTTGCAATATAAATAATGAATAACTATAAGTGTGTAAAGTTAAAAGTTACACACTTTTTGACCTTGGACTGTGGTTGCTTTCTCAGTATATAGACCACGATTCATCATCATCATTTAATTTGCCAAAGTAAACATGTCACAACTTCAACTTCACAATAAGAAGTAAAACGACAGGAACAACAAGGCAGAGAGATTGGTTGGTTGGTTGGCTGAGCAAGGTTTAACGTCCCACTCGACACAGTTTAGGTCATTTCGGAGACGGTGTTTTTACAGGTAAGCCTTTTACGTATATACGTAGGCCTAACGATAATCACTGTAATTACTGTTTGTTATGGCCGATACCTGAAGTGCTCTGGTGCCGATCTGATATCCATTGAGGCCTGTGATAGCCAGCACCGCCTCCTCATAGTTGGTCATCGTCACGAAGCCAAAACCTTTGCATTTGCTGGTCGTCAAATCACGCATCACCTGCGTACCAATGCACACAGTAAATGCCGCTACAAAGCTCGTCAATAATAAGCCCCTTTATTTGTAACCAGCAGCATACACAGAGTATACAGAAATTCAATGTACACTGTGTCTCAAAAAAACACTTGATTTTTATCATAACTTTGGCAAATATGAACCGATTTTTAAAATTCTTTATCTGCCATATTCGTAAGAAGATTCTCTAAATATTCGATTATAAAGATATCCACAACACCTTAATTATGTTGCCACACTACCGTGGTAAATTCGAAAAAAGCAAAATGATATTGAATCAATAACATTCACTAAAACATTTTGTCAGATTCTGGTCCTTCTCACATTTTATCGTAAATGGATGCCAGAGTATGCCGGGCCCCCTCTGGGGCATGATGCAGCAAAGGGTGTACCAAACGAGAATTCGTGACATCACTGAACTGAAGGAGCGTCTGATCGACGTGTGGCGTGGACTGCAGCAGTCTGTCGTGGACGAAGCCATCGATGAATGGCGCAAGCGTTTGCGAGCGTGTGTTCGTGTCAAAGGAGGAAATTTCGAGCACTTAATTTAGATTTAATGGACACTTTATGCCTAGGTGTGGGCTTTATCATTGACTGCATTAGCTATCCATTGACTGTTTTACGCTTCCATCCACGAGTTTCGCCGAGTTTGTCCTCGTTGATGACTTCTGACGTTAGACGTTTACCACGGTAGTGTGGCAACATAATTAAGGTGTTGTGGATATCTTTATGGTAGATATTTAGAGAATTTTCTTACGAATATGGCAGTGAAAGAATTTTGAAAATTGGTTCACATTTGCCAAAGTTATGATGAAAAATCAAGTGTCTTGTTTTTTTTTGAGACACAGTGTAGTAGTATAGTAGTAACAGTAGTAACAGGTAATGGCACGCGCACGAAAACGAGAGTCACTATGCGTCCCATGCTAGGAGTTCTGTTTGTGGCCAGATGTGTTTGACCTTTATGATAGGAAACTCTGATTATAACGTGGACGGCCACACAACGACGTCTCTTTGAGTTTCTACAGGCATTTTTATGTTTTTTTATTATCTGATAGAAATGAAGAACAAGAAAGAAAAAGAACTTCATGCCCGAGTAGGACGAAGCCAGAGGAAACTCTGGTGGATGTCCGCAGCGATTCTGACGTGCAAATCGATCGTCAAACTTGGGTATAGGGGCGAAAGACTAATCGAACCATCTAGTAGCTGGTTCCTGCCGAAGTTTCCCTCAGATAGCTGGCGCTTCGTGCAGTTTTATCCGGTAAAGCGAATGACTAGAGGCATTGGGGACGAAACGTCCTCAACCTATTCTCAAACTGTAAAAGGGTAAGAAGTCCGACTCGCTCGATCGGAGCCGGGCAGCGAATGCGAGTGCCAAGTGGGCCACTTTTGGTAAGCAGAACTGGCGCTGTGGGATGAACCAAACGTTTGTAACGATGTTTGTAATAAATGAACCAACTAACGACCTTGACATTCTGTACTGCGCCGAACGGCCCAAAGAGCTGCCAGAGCGTACTTTCCTCGGTCTCTGGAGCTAAGTTGTAGACGAACAGACACCAACCCGTGCCACTCAGAGCGTTGCCGGCTACCATACCGTTCGACAGCGCCATCGATCCGTCCATCGGCGAGTAGCTACAACCGCCGCGCAGACGCACCAAGTTCATTGCAACATTTCAGCAATTCATACATTTTAGTTGTCTTTTTGTTCAAATTAATAGCGGAAAGTTGTACGCTACGCTAGAGAAACTTCTAGAAACATAAAATCTATCGTTAACAAAGTCGACGTACAATGATGTTAGAAGAAGTACAAACATGAAACAGTTTACCAGGTAATTACAGACAGCTGAATATTTAACTATATTATGCGTATATAAACAACGGAAATCAAAAAGTATACGCCACGACATTTTTGTCAATCCTTCATCAAATGTTGGCCAATTTAAATAAACATTCACTGCAACTCTGGTGTGTCGCTACACTAACTTGTGACGTACTAACGTCAGAGAACTAGCTAAAGTAGAATTTTGAAAATCGGCCAATAACTGATACAAGCTCGATAGCGTTGGGCCTACTGGCATTCTTTGGGACTCGTGATTTAGTTCTGTTCCTTTTATACTAAATTTATGTTTCTTTATCCAACCGCGTATGATCAGTTAGCGCCCAGTTAGCATATAAAACGATAAAATCGAATTAGAAACTAGAAGCGATCACAGATCTCAAACCTCCGCCAAGAATAGTGCTGACACCTGGCCAACACAGCTGCTCTCTCCTAATTGTAACAAAAAAATCTGAGCTAATGCTCACGAGACGCGCGACAGCATCAGTTTAATTTCGTACGAAGGTTGTCTTGGTCTATCCCCAGTAATTTCGGCGAAAATTCACTCTTCAAATGCACGTCGCAGCATAAAATCCCGAAAAATTCACTAAAACCCGTCTATTTTCCTACTTCAAGGTCGTTCAAGGTCATCGATGTTGGTACCCCCGGAAAGGTCTTCAGCAATGTTTATTATGATAAGCAGCAAGTCTGTGTCGATCTGCAGCCGTTCTTATGCTAGATCAGTCGACAGTAGCAAAAATCGCGCGTTTTGAAGGGGTACCCAAATTTGATGCCATCTTTCGGAGGACTCCTTGAACCTAGGAGGTCAAAACTTAGACTGTTAGAATCTACGTTTAATGCTTAAAATTTCATATGCAGGTTGTCCTCGTCTATCTTCAGTAATTTCGGCCCAATTCACTCTTGAAATGTGTGTCGCAGCTTGAAATCGCCACTAACTCATTAAAAACTCTTATTTAGCAGCAAGTCTGTGTCTAATAATGGTAAAATAACGAATTCTTAGGTGGTACCCCTCTTTGATGCCCTCGTTCTAGGGGAATCTCCTCACCCAGCGGCACGAAATTCCGTCACAAGAAACTAGGTACTCTGCGCTATCATGTGGTGAAAACCCGGAGTCTCTCTGTCACCTGGGCTTGATTCGGTACTGGGACGTGTCACCAGGACAGACAGACGGACGGACGGACGAACAACGATAGCTAGTACGCGCTTAGCACTACGTGCTGTCACGCGTAAAAAAAATTGCATTATGATCCAGAATCCACAATAAAATCCGGGTTTTCATCAAAGTCTAGCCCATTTCTATTTAGGTCCAAGCCCCCAAAAATGTTACCGAAATCCGTTTATTTCACAGTATCCAGCCTAAAAATCGACTGACTGAAGGGCCAAAACATAACCTCCTTCTATGCTTCGGCGGAGGTAATATCATACGAAAGGGCAGAAGTCTGACCGAACTCTGGCGGCGGGATGGTGAATGGGTCCGACGAGACTGCGCGTAGGTGTGAAGTACGGAGCCTGGGCGGCGGCGGCGGCGGCGGCTGCTGCTGCAGCTGACGGGACCGCAGCGACGGAGCCGGCCCCCGCCGCGGCTAGGGTCTGCAGGGGAAACGTGGCTCCGGGGCCCGCGGTCGGACCACCGCCCGCCTTGGCCGGGGCAGCCGTCGGCGCGTTGGCGAACTTCACCGTCACCGGCTCGGTGCTGCCGTCCGGGATCGTGCCGTTGAGATGCTTAATGGCAGCCTCCGCCTCCTGCCGCTTGTCATAGCGAACGAATCCCACACCTTTCGACACACCTGTAGTGTATTTACACGGATCAATCACTACACCTGTGGTGATTATGCATTGCATACACTCAGTACACTGCGTTTGGTAACTGCAGTAGGACGATCTGTCTACCGGCCGGGAAGTCGGGACTACCGAGTCCGGCAAATGTTGTTCTTTCAAAGTTATTGAAAGTGTTTTTGTTGTTATATCTCGTGTTCTTTGGGATTGTACTATTGCTGTCCATCAGTTGTTTTATTTAAGAAACATTTGATTGAGTTTAGACGGCAGTCTTATTGGCTAGATGTTCTCCATAATTTTCAAGCAGTGCAAAGTAAAATTACCGAGACTACAATTACTGCATAGCAGCGAAATGATATAGCGCTGACTGGAAAATGACGGACCAAACAACAAGGCTGGAAATTTCGGGCCTGAAAAAAGTAATAATGCCAAAAACTAGCAGCAAATGTGACACAGAATTCACAAATGCATAACCACACCATTGGCTGCCTAGTACATGAACTGTCCTACTGCAGCATCAAAGACGGTGTACAGATCATCACTACACCCGTGATCACATGACCTCGTCAGGTAACCACCTTCAGCAATCCTTCCAACCTCCGCAGCTGTCCTCTTGGCAACAAAACCGGGGATAAACAAAGTCAAATAATTCCAACTGAGAGGGGACAACGGAAAGCGCAATTCAGAGTACAGAACTGATTGGTAAGTGATTGTGTAAATACGAAGTCACATAAACCGTTCAATCTGCAGGAAAACATCGTAATAATTAACCACCACAAAATAAACAAGCAACAGTTATCAGATATCTTAACCGTCAGTAACTGAGAAATCAAATTTCTTGAAACTTCCGAAAACCAACAGATGAGTAAATCATAAACGGCAGTCAAAGGTGTGTTGTAATTGTAATTTTAAGCGCCGGCTAGATGGATTGATTGCTGCCTTAACGTCTTCGTGCTTCACGCGCTGCGAGGGAGAAGAACAAATTAATACGCAAGTAGGTCGATCAAAAACTTGTTTCAGTTCTCTGACGCTGGACAGCAAAAATCAATTCAACTGTAAAAGTATTGCCATAACAAGTGCTTAAAGTTTGTTTTGGGGACCGGCTAACCGGGCGTAGCGAGCTACCGCAGAGATAGCGCGCGTCATCGGCTCAGTTATAGGCTAACTGATGACTACATGACTGTACATGTATAACGTAACTTCTTCAGGACATCCGCGCAACATCCGTCGTAAACTACAAGCATGCATCCGTGTCCGGTATTAGTTCTAGTTTCAGACGCCTTAGCAAATTTGAATCGATGGAATAGCTTACCACATGAAACAGCCGGTCACTATTGTTAACTCGTGCTTTTAAAGTTAGCTTGAGAGGATGGGACAAAATCAAACGGATATCGTCAAGGTCACCTAATCCGTGAAATCCCATATAGGGTTGCCTAATCAGAAAAGTTCGTCAGGGAGGATACGTTAGCATGAGTCTGTCCCTACAGTCATCACCGGACAGTAGACGCTAACTTTGAAGTTTTTCTTGTATAGTAGTTAATGCTGTCTCGCTCCGTGCTCACTAAAGATCACTCAACGTCAAAAGAACTTAGGTAACGAAGGTAGAATTCATATTTGCAAATTACAATTCTACAGTGTTGTATAAGCTCCGGACCTGAGCTCAGTGGACTTTTGTAAGAACTGGACACGCGAATATTTTCAGTATGTTAGGCCTACGTGACACGAAGCGTTGCGCGTTTTCTCTCCGCCAGCTCAGCTCAGCTTGTCATACACGCAGAGGTCAACGGGTCAGTGCAAACCGTGAAGTGGCATTTTCAGAGCGCGAAAAAAGCTCAAAATAATACGAAACTCCACCAATGACAATTAAAAACACACAGCTACTACTAACGAATAATGAAATTTGTCAACGTATCAGGACCACGCAGTCGAAAGAAAAATAACAAAAATAACGCTTCTTAGCTTTATATCAGCCGAACATAAACATCCGCAATAATATTAACAGTATAACAATATACGGTGAAAAAAATAAGAAATAATAAATGACGATTACGCAAATGCGAAATGAAAGAGAAATCAAAAGTCCGAGTTACCAGTCTGCTGATCACACAAAATACGAGACGTAACAATGTTTCCGAAGGGCGAAAACAAATAGTCCAATTCCGCCTGTGTCCAGGTTTTCGGAATGCCTCCGACATAAAGGTTAGCGCCTTTGATGAGGTCGCTACTTGGCCGCGCTAGAGAAACCTACATGACATGTATACAAACCAGGAACTCAGTCCTCAACTCTGAATTCGCTATTACGTCCGCTATAATATCACACTTGCTGCTATGATTTGCATAGTTGTAAAAACATTTTTTACGTTTTTTTTTAAAATTGTTGTCACGTTTTTAACGTTTATTTTATTTTGCCGACGTTTTTTTCATTTTTTTTTGGTATTTCTTTTTGTCTAACACACGTAGACCTGCAAGACAGAGCACAGTAACAGTCGTTTGTGTATCGGCCTGCAACTGCAAGCCCAGAAATTACTTATGATAACTGTGAAGTTCTGCTGCGTACTTCGAGTTCGAGTTATATTGAATTGAGGTTTAGGCATTAGGCATGGGGTTGAACACAGTTACCATTAAGGTTTTTAATTCAACGTTTACAAACATTTTTTTTAAATTTTTGTCACGTTTTTTTATTTTTTAACTTTTTAAAAATATTTTAACGTTTTTCATATCTATAATGATTGTGTCATGTTTGCTGATTTTCTGTATGTTACCCTGTGAACAGTTTTCTAAATACTATTGCGTGTCTTTACTTCTCACAGAGCAGCTCTAAAAGGCTGCATTATGCATGTTACCTTTTTGTCTTTATCCGTCTTGTTCGTTATCATCGCCCAAATCAAGGAAATAACCTCAAAACTGAGGACCAGCTGATCAATGTCAAGAGTAACTTTAACAGATATCAGATCCAAAAAATCATCACCAGCCATTATCACGTATCGGAACAATGCTGACATGGGTATATTTTTCGAACGCATTTTACAGGGTGTAAAAAGTCTAACATGTTTCTCTTAAGATTGTTTATTGTTGAAGACCGTGACCAACTCTTATTTTGCTTGAGAATATGCAGAGATACGTGTAATGTGTCACGTAAATATAAAACTTGCGTGGCCGGAAGCCCTGTTCAGTTAAAATATATGGGCCCTTCCTTAGTTCAGAACTGCAACTAATGCTTCGCCATTTTTACAGGCAACAAAGTATCCCGACCATTCCCGTGTCCATCTACTCTCCCATTTTTCTACTTTTTTCTTTTCTTTTCTCACCTGCCCTCCCCAATCAACTAGGGATCCAGGGAAGCGCTGTATAGGCCTAATCTCCCATAGCAGGAGAGCCCGGGCGGCCGACAATAGCATGGTGCATGCTGAGGTTAAAACGCATGAAACTTCATGTCGTAATTTACAAAATAAAATGCCCACGCAACACAATGACATGTCGACAAAACCCAAACACCCTCTGGGAGGACACTTTCTTGTTCTTTTGTAGGGCCCTTGCTCATCTATGCCCAAATCTGCCTCTGTTACCGCGTAGGCTAAGTTGAGCACTGCACTACAATGCAGAAACACTAGCGAATTTGTCCACTGAAACTGCCATTAGGAAACAGCCATACGAGACGGCATTCAGTAATAAAAGGAAACCAAAGACGGAGTTGTCAAAACCAATGCTGAATGCCGGTAATCTAATATCTAGTGAAAAGCAAGCAAGCAGGCCTAGACTAATGTGATTTCGATAGATAAGATATGGCTTCTTACTGCTACGATTTCTAATTGCAATGGACTACAACTGAAGCCACTGAATACAGAACTTAACGTGTAGCGGTTTTGATAACTCAATCAGCCAATAATAAACTACGATATAATATCAGACATTTAGTAATGAAATACCGTTAAACTTTGCAACACAAACCAACACCTAAACGTTAACGCGAAAGAAACAAAAAGCCAACGATTGCAAAATTAGAAGAAATGAGTAATCTGCGACATTTCTGCAACATTTCTTATCTGTGCTTGTCGTAACATAATGAAAATATGACATACTATTTACAACAAATACACAAGATGCCAGTAAATTGTCACCATAATAAAACATCAGATACATGGCTCTTAAATCTCAGAAACTATATAAGTTAATTACGTACAAATTCGCGTCAAGGTGCATTTTTAAATTTAACTGATTGCGTACTGGAGTAAATAAAAAGTTACAGCTGCTTGAGCATACTTCAGCAACAACAACGTTGGCTTGTAAAATTCACGTATATTTAACTTTCGCCTGTCTAAATTCCGCACTGTTAAATGATAATTATGTCAAAGTCTATAATCACTGATGAAACTTTACCTTCACTGAATACCTTGATTAGCTTACCTTAATTGTTTTGTTTTGTAGTCTGAGCCCGTTCAATGAAGAGATTGCTTTGCGCGCGTGATCCGGCGCCTTGTAGTTGACGAAGCCATATCCGAGACTTTGTCCTGAATGCAACAGTTTTACAAATGCTTCATTCTACTCGTGTCCACGGACTTGCCGTATTATCCCGGTTTGTGTTTATACCGCGAAAAGTGTTTTTACCCCCAAAATGTTTGGCGACTGCAGGGCTTCGCCCGGAGCCGGGATCAGAGATGAAAGCTTGAATCCAGACAGCGAATGCTTTGTAAACCAGCAGGCCGACACCCGTCGGCTTCCGGTCACGTATCTAGAGCTAATTAATAGATAGTCACTAGCGTACACCAAACACAATGTATGATACGTTATCGAGCTACACACAATTTTAAATGACAGTATTTTGTATTTTTTATTTCGCGGCGGTTTTAATAGGCCGCAATACGCGTCTTTATACCCGTTCGTCGGTCCATCTGTATTGTACCCTGCACCAGCACCTTACCCGAAAAAGAAAGGGCTTGGAGAAACCAACATTGGTGTGAAGTTTCCCAGGACAGGAGTAACTGTTCTGCTAATTTTCAGCTCAAAAGATCACAGCAGAGGCGTAGCCAGGAATTTGATTTGGGTGGGTATAAATGTTAACTAGTCATTGCAAGGAGACAAAACAACCACATAAAGAATTTAAGGTAGACTGATTTGGGGGTATATATACCGATATACCCCCCGTCGCTACGCCCCTGGATCACAGGTGTCAGGGTATAGGCCACACAATATGT
>Ga0209052_1000957_pt1 | contig 10103 bp, 8 predicted proteins | sample WorMetHEROISLAND_2_FD_187409 | JGI IMG/M metagenome (GOLD analysis project Ga0209052, IMG submission 187409) | Marine gutless worms symbiont microbial communities from Max Planck institute for Marine Microbiology, Germany - Olavius sp. 4 HERON... | ecosystem: Host-associated > Annelida >...
AGTGAGGTCTGATGAAGAGTTCCCCATGGCTAAATATGCACTCCACCGGTGCGGACGTGCAGGATGAGCAGAAGACACTGTCAAAGAGTGGCTTCAGAGAAATGAACTGTTTGTTGGTGATGAAGTCATTCCATCGAATGCCAAGAATGCGTCTTTGGCACGTCATGTGGAATGCCTGCAGCCTACATAAATCTTCCTTATAATAATAATAATAATAATATTTAGAATTTCTATAGCGCAAGTATGTCGAATGACTTCAGAGGCGCTAGACCTTCAAAAGAGTCTAGGCCTACTGCTGTTTGTTGGTCTTGACAAGATGCCACGGCTTGACAGCCTCACTGTCATCCAGTATTCGCTCCATATGTGCCAGATATGAGGTGACAAGGTTCGTCAATGGAAGAGTTCTCTCTGTTGATGTTGTTGGCTTTTGGTACGAAGAAAACAGAGGTTCTAGGCGCCTTAGCAGGAGGTGGGCATGATCCACCATCATCTGAGTTACTGGCACTGTTTGCTGCAGCCTGCATGAGCTGGTATGTCGCCAAGCTTGGAAAATGGAAAAGTCTTGAAAATTCTCAAGACTTTGTTGTCAAGACCAAGACCAAGATTTTACTGTTTGTTCTCGAGGCACCTCGAGACCAAGACTTTGGTCTCGAGGACTACATCACTGCCTGGGATGTAGACCTGATTTCTGAAGACACCCCCTGCTTGAACTGTTAGTAGCACGTCTAACAGGGTACTTACTTACTTGTACTTGACGGTACGGTGTCTGGCTCTTTTGCCGCTGGATTGTTTGCCACTTGCCTTTTTCACTGCCGCACATGGGACGATTCCTCCCCACCATCCAGAGCTTAGTGTGACGATGTTGCCTTTATGGCATACTGGCACTTTGTTGGCCATCTGAAAACATACCACAACTTCTGTTATGATATAGTTACAAACTAATAGAGTCTAAATAGACTTAGATACTTAATACACAGTATTAGGTCTGCAATCACAATCCGACAGTTTCAATGCTGGGACTTGTTTTTTTTCCACTTCAAGCCTTGTGCCCATTGTATATTATAGACTAGCACTATAAAAGCGAGAAACTGCTGTGTTGCTGAACTGTAAATACCATCAGCAGTTCGCAGATTGGCCTTAATTTAGTCGCTGCAAGTGTCAAGAATTATCGGGAATTTTGGTGTCGACAGGGCGAATTGTCCAACAAGCCAAGGTGTGAATGAGCCAGGGGCTGAATCAGTCAGTGGGCAAACTAGCAAAGGGGTGAAAGAGCCATAAACCGACTGTACTGTCGACTCTGGAATATATTCACTGGTAGCCTATGGTAGGAGTGAGAAAGAGAAGGGCTTGCTGCTAGCCAACCCCCAATACACTTGTGCAAGTTTATTATACAGGTTACTTGACTGTGTGTCGCCAGCATTATGGGTAGTACCTTTGTATGTACGGATTGTGAATGAAGGCGGATGTAACTATTGTGCAGGATGTTTAGCATGTATGGTGGTGGTGGTCTTGGGCTTGTACCCGGCGCTCGCAATGCATGGTCATACTGGATTGATCATATCCTGAAGCAGAGAGAACGGTTTGGTTTTGTGGCTGCTATGATGATTACGACTCGAGGTGCAGTGTCCGCATTCACTAAAGACTTCTTACCAGCGACTGCTGAAGTGCAGGTGAAGTTGTCTCTGAATAAAGTTCACTGTATGGAATTGATACACCTGCAAAGTGCGCACCTGGGTGTGCTAAATGGGTATAAGGTGCACACCTGTGACCTGTAGTGGCAGGGCGTGTTTACCTATGTTTGCTGGTAGGTGAGAGATAACACTGTGTGATCCCATGTGGTAGGTGATGCTCCGTAGTTTGTAGCTCTGTAGTGGGTGCCAATGAAGAGCTGTGCATACCTTTAACATTCACTAACCTTTGCACAGAGTGGCCTGATAAAAAAGTAAACTCTAATAGTGATGGCACACAGTCTAGAGATCGGCGCCGAAAGTCAGCTCCGGAAAATCGGTGCCGATTTTTGACGCCGGTTTTTTGTTCCGGTTGCGTCCGGAATGAAAAACTGGCGCCAAAAACAAACTTGGCAGAATGCAATTTAAAAACTGTGAATTCCGCATATAATCTGCATTCGTAGTAGTGGATATCGGAACGAAAAGAATGTTTAGCGAAAAGAAAAGTAAAACGAAGCTATACGGAGCGTTTAACTCATCACCTGCAATGCATTGATGCTCTAGATGGCGTCCCACTCCAACTCAATCAATCAATCAACCGTTGACTTACAGAAACTATCGGCGGATGGAATGAAATTCGTTTCAGTTAATTATGGATGCTATAGCACCACCGTCGATGATGGTAGGAAACAATGTCGATAACACCGAGATGTAAAATTTGTAAGAATTAATTTACACCAAGATAACCATTGCATAATCAGAGGCTGTCAGCTATGTTGCATATTCATTGTCCAGATGGCAGCATCTTTTTTTGCAATGATTTATCATTTAAGGCCTACTGTCAGCTCAATCATATGGAACCGGCAACTAATTTCAGTGTCAAATTGTTGCAATGACCAGGACAGTCACTGTCTGTTAGCTCGAGAAGGAAGATTAAACTTGAAGTAGGCCACGTGTATAGCCTAGTGCCATGGTTAGTCATAATGTGTACACCATCACACACCACAATTAAGTCAATGATAATTGTCTTACTTAAAACTGCCTGCACTAAGATACACTTAATTGATAAATTTGATCTTTGGTTAAAAATGTGAGTTTGCTATAATATACCAATCTTCTGCAATAATACTAACAATTGTGTGTGGTAAATGTTGGTGAAATAATGCATTAAAAGTATGCTTGAAAGCAGACGAAAATATAAACAATGATCAGTGGCCAATCTCACGCATCACATTTCATGCCGGATTCCGGCTTGGAATAGAGCAGTGTTCTAATCGGCGCCAGTTTTTGTGCTGGATTTCGGTACCGAATTTGCATGACAGACAGTCACAAAGTCGGCGCCGGTTTTCCGGAGCCAACTTTCGGTGCCGATTTCTGGACTGTGTGTCATCGCTATAAGGCATGAAGATATTAGTGCCACCGTTAGTCTTAGCGTTGTGTCAAGTGATAGCCTTGCCAACATCACCGCATTTTAGCAACACCAGCACCAATGTGTTGTTATATCGTCAGCATTTAGCAGCTGACCTTCTAATCTTCTACTTAGCAGAGCTTGTGGTCATAGTTCACGTCTCTTAAGTCAATGTTTAAGATGTACACATTCTGATGAAATTAGATCACAGATGCTTATGCATTTATTGTCAACATTGTCGAGTACACTGAGCTTCTGCAAATGGCTCGTTGACCTAGCCGACCAAGACTGCATTTTATAATTATGAATAGCTAGCTAGCCATTATTATTATTACTGGTATTAATATTAGTATTATTATCACAGGCTGAACGATAGTTCAAGCCCTGTGTTAACGGTGACATCTCATTCCTATGGGAAAGCCAAAAATTCGACCCCATACAGAATCGAAACCCCTAATCTGATTGAGATGAAATTTGGCACAGTTGATTACGTTGGCGAGGTGACCCCCAGTGCAAAATTTCATGCAATTCCATCCATGGGGGCTTCTCGGCAAATGGGCAAAATATACGCCCAAAGTTTTTATTTACATATGCACTTGTTAACGGTGGCATTCAAGGACTTACACATCAAAAACAGCAAAAAGGATAAAAAAGGTGATATTATTCAGCAGCACATTGACACACAGTCAATGTGATGCAGGCAATATCACCTTTTTTATGATTTTTGCTGTTTTTGATGTGTAAGTCCTTGAATGCTGCCGTTAACAAGTGTATAAACTGCTGTTTTGTACATTTATTGTTGTTATAATTAAAAAGGCGTAGACTATAGTGATGTTGTCAGGTCAAAGACTTAGTAGGGGCACTTCACATTAATTAAAGTGCTGAAGACAATGTACTCATGATGTCCGATTATCTGCACTTGGCTTCCGATCAGCCAACAAAAACGACTGTAGTTTCGGCAAAGGTTGTCTCACTGAAACTGCAGCAGCAAGTTGGTAGCTCTTGTTTCAGTTGGTACTGAAGTTGTTTTTGTTGTAAACTTTGTAGACCAACGATTCATTGCTGTTGCAGGTACTCAACCGCATTTTTGACGGTGCTGATGACAAAGTCGATCAGCTAAGTTTCTGCAACCAGACATACGTCATAAAAGTGAAGCCATCATCAGCCAGTGAGCCAGGACGACCTAGACTTCTTGTTGCTTTCTCTGGTTCCAAATACGTCTTCGTCTGCCGCTCGCTGACAAAGTACATCATTGTACAGAGCGATGGCCGGCGTGGTCAAGAGTGGCTGAACGATGCCGTCAAATGGGTCACTAAGCTAGCACAGATACTTATTGACAAGAAGTACTGAGAACTGATTACATGACAGGGCCTCTGTTTTACGAAACAAAGTCTCACATGATCTTTACACCGAGTCATGAGTTAGATGACTTTTATACAGGTTGTGTACATAGTCTTTTATTGAATTTGTTTGGTTGGTTTTCTGCAACCTTTGTCAGTTTCATTGCAGTATTTGAATGCTTCAATGCCAGCTGATGTTGCCCCACCAGCTGTGTGATATTATCAGTTATATTTTTATATACCAGCTATATTTAATTTCACGATGCCAGCAACATGGTTGATGACATTGACAAGTTGTGGCTTCCATGCTAATACTCATGAGCTTTCCATTGTCCAGAAAGAATTCTTTGTTGCATTCATTGAGTGTGATGCTACACAGTATTCACAGTTCACTATATAGCAGAGATATACAGGTTAGTTGAGTTGTCATTTATTTTTAAAAAGTGCTATGTGTTTAAATGTTTGTGTCTTAGTCTTATCTGCAGTATTCACCAATGAAACCCACTTGCTTGTGTTAGCTGTTGGCTATGTTTGTGAAGCTCTTTTCTCTATACTCGTATTATTTAGTATGCATGAAAAAGTTATGTGACTTATACTATTAGCATTTTAGATTCATTCAACATTTGATCTCCTATGGTACTATTTTATGGTATAAGTAAACGTCTATTTTGAACACTTTGAAGGGTGTCCTGCTAACCCAGGTATGCGTTGGAGAATTGTTGAGACGGTTGTACAGTAAAGGTAGTGTTGAAAAAAATTGTGCTGTTTAATAGCATGAAGTGCTTTTTGTCATATATACTGTACTGAACTAGGTCGGCTAAATAAAAAAACAACAACGCTGAAATCAACAGTTAATTATGGCCAGTAGCCAGAACTTTTTCAAATAATGTAACTGTGATTAATGTCAACCGTCAATGCTATATAGTGAGATGTGCTCAAAGGTGCTTCAGCTTATAGCAAATGCTCTGCTTGCCTTTACTGGCGTTGTGTTTCAGTATTACTAACTGCATGTTCCTTTTGTTTTTCACCTCACTACTGTTCTGTGTTGTATTTGCATTTTCACGTACATTAATTAATTATCCACAAAAGAGCTATTGTTTTAACTGGAGTTCTTTTTTTGTGAGCAGAATTATTCAGAATTTTCAAAAAAAAATACTTGGATGGGCAAGATGCATTTGGTGAGTTTTTTTGTGGGAGAATGTCAAATTACTATACATCCTGGCTCTGTATCTCTTCCCATGGTGCTTGTGTGCTTGCTGTAGACAGACAGCCTCAGCATGCTCATTAGTACTTGGATGTATGCATGTGCTGTCTGCCGTTACTGGGCCTTATCAAAAGTAGAAATGTCAAAACAACTGGGGGAAGGATATGGTATATTGTTTGTCAGATTTCCCCCCCTCCCCCCGAAAAAAAATTGTCTGGCTGACAGAATTTTTTTCAGCCTTTGGCAGAAGTGTGCACATTCTGAGTTATTCTCTGTGTTGTTAATGGTGTACGTAGATTGACAACACACTGCGGTTCCAGTGTATTTGAGTTGACTGCATTCATGAATCAAACTTTGCTGTAATTAGTAGTGTATAGACGCCAATGTTAAGTCCGTAGCTGCTGTACTAGTAATTAGTACTACTGACTTAACATTGGCCTCTATGCACTAGTCGTGTAACAGTTCATGGCTGTGGTGCTTCCATTGTGAAAAGGTTTGTAGTCTTTTGAAACTAGTTCTAGTATTTTTACTAGCTTTTACAAGGTGTCTGTCATCTGGACCTTGCTGTTGTGTATGTGTGATTGTACTCTCGTACGTGTGTGAGATCCATCATCTGCTCAGCTGTCGATGACGTGTCATTTTAGCGGCCAGTATTCCTTTGTGTTTTGCTTTCTGGTGTTATATGCATGTGTGCTTTTGGGGAGTAAACTTTGGACTATAAACAAGACAGCAAAACATTTTAGCGTTTCACGGTCCCAAAAAACTGAGAAGAATTGTTTTTGTTAGAAGTTCATCAAATTTCCGCCAACTTTGATGATAATTTTTGGCACAGATGGCCAAAACGATCACGTTAGGTATGGTACACTCATTTTCCACCTCACCTAATTTGTGTCAATGCGCTACCATGTTAAAAGCAGATGTTCCAAAGTTGTGACAAATACTAGAGTACTTAGTGGTTTATTGTTATTGACTTGTGGTACACACGAAACTCACAGCAATGTAGTCCGTAATTATGCAGTGTGAAGACATTACAATATTTGACTAATAACCAAAGAAATAAAAGGAAGCAGAGAGTTAGTTTATTAATCCAAATGAAGCAAATACTGCACAGAACCGGTGTGCACTGAAAGTACGCTAAACGTGCAGATGTTGATGACATTTACCAGGCATCACTCGGATCAGTTGTTGCTGATCACGTCTGTGCCGACAATATAAACGTGTCCTAAACCACGCAGCAGTAGGACAAACATTTGCATACTTGAAACAAGTCTATTATTGCACACGAGACGACGCTTTAACTACTTGGACTGAACAAATCAGTCAATAAATACACAATTACGCATGCACATTAACAGAGACAACTCAAATTATAAACATGTACACAGTTGCTAAATACACATGCTAAACGTGTGCATGGGCCAGGACTGGAAATATATGAGTGAGCAACTAGCTTTATGTCCAGCTTGACACGTTCGGTTATTTGGGATATGGTCACTCCAGGCAATCACTTGCAACGGTATTGACAAAGAGGAAAAGGCAACAAACGCATATACAAAACTCAGTACCAACTAACAAAAATAAGTCACACACACAGTCTTAACTAGAGCAGTGCAAACCTAAGCCTTGTTTAGGGGCCTTTTGCTCCAACCGGCCAGGAAATGGATTGGGTCTATTCTAAGATAACAGGTCCTGGGACCCGCATGAGGCCCTAGTAATGAATTCATACAGCCCATGCAAAAAACCAATGAGCCGGGCAGGGCCGAGCCTAGAATTGTTGCTCAAACTGGGTCAGACAGAAAAGCAAACAGACTGTGTCCAGTAATCTAGGCCCATGCACAATCTGACATACACACACACAAGTACACAGCACACAATAATTCACACAAGTAAATAACGCTAATAAATAAACAAATAGCGAGCATGCATGCATACGCACAACGTAAACTGCATTGCAGATTTTGTACACAAAGAAAACGACAAATTCTACTTCAGCTGTACAACAGAACAACAACAAGGCTGACACGGCAACAGGCAAACAAATAAGTCAGTAAAGCTGCAGAAAAAGACGACATCATTAACTCAATAAAGCTGCAGCATGCACAAGCCAAAAAAAAACCAAGCCACCAACTCTTATATATATACATATATAGATGCATATATAGAGTATAGATGCATGTACTTTTGCGAAATATTTAACACCAAATTCTTTCACTGGCACACTCGACAACTTCGCCATAAAGTGAAGATCCCATAACATGCTGAATTTGCTGCATTAGCAGTTAGCACCTTGTAAAATATTATCACCATGCTTTCTGTCGATGCAACTGTTGAAAACTAACATTTCGCAATGCGGATTTGCAGCTGATTAGATTTAGATTACAATATTAGTAAAGAATTTGAAAATTTGTCCATATTTGGTGGCTTGGTTTTATTGGCTCACGACATGCAAGGCTAACAAGCACCAACAGTTATGTGCCCTGTTATTCCAACTACAAGTCAGCAGACAACAGAGACAAACACATGACTAAAAGTCACTCGGCACATGCTTGTATCTTCCCGCTTGTATCTTCCAACGGAAATGCCGACAGCTGATAACTGAGAGCTTGTCGCGGATACAATGACATCTCTGAGATGCAAATGTAAAAACTCCATAAATAACAAAGACCAATAATACTGTGAATCGACTGAACATTGGACCGCACGTAAAGCAACATTAGATCACTGAACGCTGTCTTAAGAACTCCAGTCACAAAAAACATTTGACAAGAACAGACTAATTATAATTATGCACACTCAGGTAAATAAGCAACACATTTTACTATAAACATTGAGAAATACGATCGAATAGGTACAGTTAAAACTGCCTAAGAAGTACTGTACTAATAAGACATGGCAGACAGAATATAAGTTACAGAGGTCAGGCATTCTCTACAGATAACTACATACTGTGCAATTTTTTTTACAATTAAAAACAATACAGTTGGCTGGGTGACAAAAGGGTATCTGAATTGTAAAATAATTACAGCTTTTCCCTGTACAAAAACCTGCTACAACAATCCCAAAAATTCTCCCTCGGGTACCCAGCCTAACCTAAATTTACTTGATCAATCAACCATAACATATTTTTCCATTTAGTGCCATGTGTCACAAAAAGTCAGGCAGTTAAACTTGACCAAAAACCAAATGCAGTAGTAGAAGTAATAAAAACTGCATGACAATCAAACTTTGACGCAAGATGCACTTTTCCCAGTTGAAACAACCAATGAAAAATGCCTACGCTTGACAAATTTACAGCGATATATGCTAGTGACTGTAGATGTGCACAGAGATTAGCCGCATTAACTGGTTTACTGCATGCTGAACGGAAGCACACAGCCGATGCTGCAAAGTTTCAGCACACAAGTAGCAGCAGTATTGCACTCTGAACAGAACCTCGTCGGAGGAGTTATCAGCACCCAACAGCAGACTAGCAATCAGAGCTGCATACCAGCCACAGCTGCCTCCAGCGAACTCTGTACATTGCAGCACCAGTGCACCACCAAACAATTATCACCGTCATACTAATTACCTCTACCAAAGTGAAGCGACGAAGGATGTTACATTTCTGGGTCGTCCAATTTTAGTCAGATTGATTAGTCGAAAAATGTTGAGTGGGTTTTGGTAAACTTTTTGTGGCAAGTTTGGGCAAGGCCCTAGGAGGAAACTTGTGATTAGATTTTGGTGGATTCTTTACCAATGAGAGAGCAGCTGTGTAAAGTTCTTTGTAATCGCCAGGTGGCAGCATCTCAGCAAAGGTATGAGATCTCTGACCGCTTCCAGTATTGTAATCTAAGATCTGATAATGTATTACTGCAAATATATCACAAAGTGACCCGGAGACGCTGTGATGCCACAGTGGTATATGCTACTGCAGAAAAGCTTGTTCTAAGTCAATATTCTCCACAATAACACAATGGGAGCTATGAGTTTTAAACAATTTGTAATTTGTAATACAGTAACCACAAATAACGTAATTAGAAAAAAATTAGTCAGTGAAATGATGAGGAACTGAGAACAACAGAGGCATCTACGATCCTAGCATGTCACATGCCAGTCAAGAAAAGTCACCTTTAGATCCCAAATGACTAGCTGCCCATCGACTCCACTTGTTGACAGTCGGCTACACTGTCCTTTATCACCGCTGTATACAGCAGTTTGCCTGTCGACACAGTACACAGCACACACTAGAGGTGGGCCGTCGGACGAATAATTCGGCTCAGCAACGTCGTGCTATTCGGCCGAAATTCGACAGAATATTTTGTACTATTCGGCGTTGCTCTTCTTTCATGTACAACGTCGTACACTTCAACTTCTCACACTTAATTTTTACGCGCGACAGCAGGAACTGCTATAGCGCGTCTTAGCCATCGCAATTCTGTCTGTCTGTCTGTCCGTCCGTCCGTCTGTCTGTCACACGGGTGGATCAGGCAAAAACGGTGCAAGCT
>Ga0209052_1000958_pt1 | contig 10101 bp, 5 predicted proteins | sample WorMetHEROISLAND_2_FD_187409 | JGI IMG/M metagenome (GOLD analysis project Ga0209052, IMG submission 187409) | Marine gutless worms symbiont microbial communities from Max Planck institute for Marine Microbiology, Germany - Olavius sp. 4 HERON... | ecosystem: Host-associated > Annelida >...
GCTTTTTCACAAGTCTGTTTGCTTCCTTCAGCTGACTGAATTCTGTTCTTATTTCACCATCTTCTTGTGCAGCCATCTGCAATATGCATCTGTCTGTCTCGCAGGGGCTCCAAAATTTAAAAAAAATGGCACTAAATTTGTGTGAACATTACCCAGGGCAGGAGTACCCAGTGATAGGGTTAGGATTGCACAACTCTAGGCAGATGGCCACATTATATGTAAGCACTGGGCCAACATATTTTTCTTTGACCAACTTTCTGTGCTGCACATGATATTCAATTAGTAAATCTATATATTTGGCATGCAACATTAAATTGCATTATGTGTGAACTAGTGATTGCTATCCCAGGATTGATTTTTCAATCCTGGAATCTGGGAGTGAGAAATTTGTAATCCTGGGATCCCGTTTTCGGGATAAGTTTACAGATTGATCGTTATTTAGTATTCCTGTAGTAGCTCTGCTAGACTTATTTTATGCACATGATGCAATAGGCCCCGACCTGTGGGGGTGACTGTGACTGTCAAAATACAAATTACAGTGCACAGCAAGGACTCTTGCATGAACAAAATATTTCATTAGATGGCTAGAATTTGTCACTTATCATCTAATACTCAAAAAGGACTATTTTAACAATTTTTTGTAATCCCGAAATCCTGGGATCGCAAGGCCCCGATCCTGGGATTTGGGATTGGCAAAACGGCCCGGACTCGGGATCCTGGGATTGCAGTCACTAGTGTGAATAGTACATATAGATGCGTTTTTGCTTGTTAAATAGTGTGCTATTGAAGCAGGCGACTTGTTCCAAATACTTTAGTATTTATTGAAAATTTATGTCAATATTTTGACTGATGAATGTTTAGCAGTATACTGAATGATGCATGTTAAATGTTCATAGCAAGGAGAGTTGAAGCACAGTGGAACAGGACAGAGCTGACAGAGAATGTTACGTCAGTTCATACCGCCATTGATGAGCTGTCCCGTGCAAGTCTGAACAAGTTGATAGCAGCTCACATTCTATGATGCCACAAGAGATTACCGACATGTTTGCAGCTGTTTCTTGTTGCAGGGTTTGTTTGTGCAGACTTGCCAACGCTGTTTTCCAGCAGTTTCCGAAACCCCCCAAAACAGACAAAATTTCAGGGTTCTCAGGACCAAAATACTATGCTTTCCAATAAAAATGGTCAACGTTTGTGAGCATAGTTGTTTAATTAACCAATAAAATTAGCTGACGAAATCGGTGAAAATGGCCAGTTTTGTCGATCGTGTGTTATTGGCTTAACATGTTTTTTACCATGTGTTTTTCAACACATAATGGACTCAGGCCAAAGAAAATACTTTCACTGAGCTTTAACACTGGTGTAATACAATTAACCTTGGTAAAATGCCAGGACTCCATAATATTTTTCCAAACTTCCCTGTACTGTAGCCGTTTGCAGGATTTTCCCGGTCTGGAAATTGTAACTTTTGAATTCTAGAACCTACCGGACTGTACAAACCCTGTTGTTGTGTGGCACCTGTTTTGATTTTGTACAACTGCCGTTATGTGTGAGGTTAAGTCGGTGTCATTTCATTTCCGTTTCGACAGTACAGTGAGCATTTGCCACATTTCTGTTTGCTTTAGTTGGTTTTTTTTTCACTTTTCATGAAATAATAGCTTGACAGCTCTGTTAGGATAGGTTAGTAAGATATCCTGAACGTTCTTTTTTGGATGGTAGATACACAGCAGTATTATGTGTGCAGTATTACTGATGACTGCAAAGTTAATCATCTGCTGATCTGTTTGAGTTTTGCTGCTGTTTTCTTCTTGTCATTGTTAATGCTGGTGGAAGTATTGTGTTGAGATTCTCAATGAAATCATTACATAAGTCAGCCAATCATTGTAGTTAGTTTTCTGGCTGACATTAATGTACAGGTTTTCAGAATTGCTGTTTTTGTTTTTAGTTTAGGTATAGTAATGTTAAGTGTTTGAATTTAAGTGGCACTGAAGTTGTTGCAACTTGCAACTGTATTACATTCCACAAGGCTTTAGATGAAGTGTTATTCTCTGTTCTGAAGTACATGAGTACACTTTGGTTAGTGGTCTCTGTTCACATTGGTCTGCCTCATATACTCTATAACCAGCATAATGTATAGTCACAGTTTTTTGAAGCTATGTAAACATTGCTCCAACAAACTGTTATATATTGAAGAATGACATCATTGAAGGGCCAAAGGACCATCATTGTCTGGCATTGGGGTTGTAAGTCAAAAATGAAAGAGTGCTAATTTGCATAGATTCCAAATAATAAGGTCACTGTGCCTCACAAAGTTCACACTGTGCTGTTGCTGATTAATTAATTTACACGTGCAAATAATGTATACAGTTATATGGTAAACACTGCATGGTTACTTGTTAACATATATGACAGTGGTACACATACACAACCTCCGACCGGCGGACTACATCCAGCCCACAACGGGTTGTTATCCAGCCTGCAACATCCAAAAGAAAAATGCCAAAAATATGATATATGAAATTATATGCTTTCAAAATTCATCATTTACTGTCTTACTTCTTACTAACTTACTTGCTTTTTATACTTGCTTTGAGTGACACTGCCACCTTAGTTTTATTTTCACTGATGAGAACATGCCATTAAGATAGGTAAAATGCATTAAACAATATATGTTGCTGTTCTATTTGTGATTAATGATGATAGTATTGTGCATTGTTCTGGCCCGCAGTGACTTAGATCGTGTCTGTGTGGCCCGTGACTCATGAAGGTTGTGCACCACTGATATGTGCTCTGTGTGTGCCATTGGGGCTTACAACTTGAAGAACAAAAGGATGGAGAAAGTTAAGGTTATGCACAAATTGTGCAAATTAAGTACAACTTGCAATTAACAAATCCTTTGCCCACCAAATGCATTGCCGGTTATACTTATTAAGTTTGTTAATTTCCTACAACAGTGAGAAGACTTTGCTTGATGTGATTATGTTGCCCAGTTACATGACGTTTTGTGAATCCACACTTACAGTACTGCATATTGTGCTTTTGGTGCAACTGAATGAGACACTGGTGCTATTGTCAGTTGTTTTTGAAAATCTAAGTGCAAGTTTTGATTGACTCGGTAATGGTCGTTCTGAAGCCTTTGGTGCGTAATTCAAATCAGTATTAGCATTTGTGCCAAAAGATTAACTGTGATTTTGTGTAATGTATATTGTATACACTAGTAGCCTACATGGAGTGCGAAGGAATTTGTTTTACATCTTCCTGGTGGCATTATAATGCTGAGTCGTAATGCAAGCCTTAGTCTGTAATAGAACTGTTACAATGACTGTGGATATCTAAGTTGATCAGTTTTGTGCATCAAAAAGATGTAATAAAGTAGAAGTCCCATAAGCATGTTAGGAGAACTTGTGTAGTTTTGTTCTTAGACTTCTAAGCATACCATGTAGTACCAGGATACAGATGTTTATCTCTATCAGTGGAACAGTCATTGTAGTACTTACTAGTCTGCTACTTGCTAAAGGCATGTTAACTTGAAGTATGAATCAAAAATGAGATAATGCAATCAATAACTAATATATGACATATGATTTATGTACACAGAATTCAACATTTCTGTAGTGGAAACTGTCATAGTATCACTGCATGTCCCATTTTCAGATTACGTGTAAAATGATGTTTATTTTGGAACAGTATTATGCATAGATTTTCCGACATTGATTTACTAGTCACTAACTTTGTTGCTGCCACTTTGTACGTCTGTAAATAATTTGCAGTGGGTACTGTTCAAAAAAATTAAGCTTACTTTAGGTTTTATTTATTGCAGTTTACACTTAATATCATTGGCAGTTTGTTTAGTTCCATTGTATATTTTACTTGTGTAAACATATTGATTGAAGTGTTGGCAGTTATTTGTGGTATTTATTGTAAAATAGTTCTTAGTTTTGTGTAAATCTGTAAACTGACATAATGCTGCCTTGCTCCGATATTTACTCTGTTTATTTATGTTTTCTTTTTGCTGCTTGTTGTTCAGTATTATCCATGTGTGATGTCTGTGTCAGCTAAACACATTCTAATGGGGTTATTTTATTGTCTTTACTTGATTTGAAGCATTATCCCAGCAGTGCCAGTGCCAGAGTACGGGAATAGGTACAATATTTGTGCACTGCATAGCATAATGGCCGCCCTTGGATGGGTCCAAACTCCTGTCCAGTTTGTTGCCGTTTGTAGACCAAAGATCACCAAATTACGTCATCGTAGGCGTGAGGGATTGTCGTTTGCACCACTGTTTTCCAAATGTCGACATCTTGTTCATTTCTGGATATATTTGAGATCAATGTCGAAAGTTTTCCAAAATTTTACTTTTTAGCTCCCCAATTTTGCAGAAGAAGGCCCCAAATTTTGTTAATCAAAAGAATTGTGGTGATCAGCTGGGGGAGCTCGGAGATTACACGCTGTACAGAAAATTGACGTAAGACGTGATGACTTGTCCTTAGCTTTAAAATTGCAAATCTTGAACTCTTCTGTCATTATTATTGAGTTTCAGGACTGATGGCCGACGTCATCAACTAACTACTACTGTATATTCAACACAGTTTTCAAACTGAGGAACAAACTCCTGCGAATAGAAGTTTCTAGTGTATGCTCACAAATGTGAGTACGAGTACAGTTTTTAAATAACCAACTAGCAACGTAATTACAGGATTTCAACATGAAACAGTTGGAAATGGCCGCTGTAGTGTAAAGTGGACTTATGGACATGCTCTATGCAGACAGTCCAGTCAGTCATGTACCAAATCTTTACTGTGCACATCAGAACTTCTACAATCTGTCAAAACACACAACAGTTGCTTATAACAAACTTATGTAGACAAGGTTATTTACTCCGAATGAGATTAGGATGTGTAAATACAAGAAAGTAGCTAACACTCAACAACTGTATCGAGATAATCGTACATAGACATTACAATGCTAAATATAACTAGAAAACTACGTTGGCCCAGTGCCAACATTGCGTGGCCATTCACCTGACCTATGACTTACTGAGCTGAAAATTGACACACCAGATAATCCTGCCCTGGGGAACGTTTTTTTTAAATATGTGCCTTTTAGTTATCGAGCCCATATGGGACAGATGGACGAACGTACAGACGGACGAGCAAGACGCATAATGTGGCCTGTTTGGACGGTCGGTCACACGGCAAGCGAAGAAACTGCATAATACTGGATAAGAAATGTATAACTTACACTGCAAAGTAGTTTCTAATTAATCACTGAAATAAATGCACATCCGTGTTATAATTGCATTTATCGCACTATGAAGATTAGAAATTTAGAATAAAGACCAATGTGTGTTAGGAACTAAAATAAATAGTATTACCATTAGTGTCAGTGGTGAGCTGCAATGTTGGTCTAGCAGCCACAGTCTTCTTCGCCTTCTTACTTGCAGGCGGACCAGAATCTACAGACATCATCGTCATCATCACGTTCGTTTATTAATAAGCTCACAGTCCACATGCATTAGTACAATAATCAATGAAAACACCTTGCTGACAATGCCAAACGCAGGGCAAATACAAGGTGCAATGTTTACCAATGATCCATGTGAATTATTTGAAACTTTGTACTGAAAAACGAATATTGAAAAAAATCACTTGTTGTTGAGGTGTTTTTATTTATGCAATTGTTGATTTTACGATTTTAAGCCGCTGCATGTAAAACCATCAATATCGTGCAGTTCATGCATGCTTTTATTTGCTCAATAAAGCAAAACAGTTTACCAACAAAAGTTCGCAGCAACAAAATTGACAGAAAACTAAGCAAAGACATGCCAGGCTCATCAGAGCACTTTTTACAGACTTCGAACTAGTTCTAACAAGTAACAGACTAACAGAAAATATTACAGGAGAAGAAAAAATGTGCATATGCATAGGCCTAATCACAGAGTGTCAGAAAATTTACATATACGAAATAGTACATCTACAGGAAACTGATGGCAATGACCAATGAAACAGAACATAGATACCCATCAACATTGCTGGCAGCTTCCTGGTGCTCGACTCCGTAGAATCACATCTCTGCAGCTTAGCATACGGTGACTTGCTGCTATGTGGTGACTTGCCAGTGCTGGATGATGACTTGCTGTTACTGGCTTGTGAAAGTGTTGCTCCTCCAAGTTCCATCAGTGGACCTCTGCAGATATACAGCGGCCTTCTACCGCGTCCTCTTGACACGCTGGACTCACTTGGTCTTGCCTGGTTGCTATCCAGTCCAGTAGACTTCAGTTCCTTGCTGTTACAATACCCACTCTCGGCTCTAGTGTCCATGTCGGCATTGCCTGATGAGCTCGTGATGACAACAGCTCTGCTACCAGCACCTGGGACAGTCATATCACCGCTGTTGCCAGAACTGACACTGATATTCTTGACATATGTTGGTTTAGACGCACTTTCTGCAATGCTCGACTGGTCACGCATACTCACAGCCATGTTCTCTGATTCGGAAACGTGTTCGTTGTATCTGTGACCAGTGCCAAACTTTGCAGAGTCACCTTTAACATCGCCAGACAGCCGGGCACCTATAGCAGTTGTGATGATGTCACGTGTTGTTGCAAACGGTACACGTTGCTGGTTTGATTCACTGGCAGCCAGCTCCTTCAAACGTGCCGTCGACTGAGACGAGTTAATCACACTGACGCAACCGGAGTCGCTGACTTTTGTTCCAGGCAGTGACACAGCGTTACACGCTACAGCACTGGACACTGACAGTAGTGGTAGTGAGACGGGTGAAGTAAGCTTCTTTGCTCTAATGTCTTGTTCTTGTGACTTACCCCCCGAGCTCCTGTCAATGGTGCATAATGAAAACACACGCTGCAGTTTAGCCGACAGCTGACTATCACTAACACCGACATCTGATATAGGTACTAACGGCTTGGCAGCTACTGACTCGTTAGTAATGTCAGCATGGCTGCTGCCCATGATACTTGCCGTCTCAACTGCATCTGCACTACAGGTTTCAACTATGGGTTCGGCATTCACTGATGGGCCAGCAGTGGTATGGTTGGCCAAGGCCTGGGTGGAGCTGGAATGCAGTGGCGTCTGGTGAACCAACTGACGAGTGGGGACGTTTGCCATGGAAGCCCCACCACCACAGCAGATCTGGGATCTAATGTCGCTGGATTGTTCCAGCGTCAGATTGCTGGCACCAAATGTATGCCGCTGTTCGAACGAATAGACAGCTTTTGTGTCCGTGCTCAGGCTGAGTGCAGCAGGCTGAAGCCCCTCTGTACCAGATACAGTAGCGGGGGCACACTGGTTCTGTACAACAGCTGGGACGTCAGCTGCTGCATTCTGACTAGGAACTTGTTCAGTCTGTGTGGGAATGATTGCAGCAGATTCTACTGCCAAAGCACTGCAGTTGCCTGCCGTGACTGCTGAACTACTCTGCTCTTTCTGCGGTTGCATTTCGTCACTCGATGATGGATAGTCAATTATGAGACTCGACAGTGGGTCTTCAACAGGTTCCGTCGGCGGCTTTGCAGCAGAACTACCAACGTCTTCCCTGTACACTGATCCTTTCTCGGCTTGATAATGACCAGTAAGACTCGGTGTCGTTTCAGCAATTTTCATCGGCGGCTCTGCAGCAGAAGCATGACTAGTAACTTGGCTATTGTACACTACAATAGACAATCCTCCCTCTTCAGCTGGATTATGACCAACAACCTCAGACTCAGTGTCAATAATCTTGTCCTCACTCTCTAACGACGGTCTTTCCGCTTGCTCAGTAATATTCAATAATGTTTCTTCAGTATTTTCCATTAACGGCTTTGCAGGAGAAGAATCAGCAACTTCCTTACTGTACACTGATCCCTTCTCAGCTTGATAATGATCATCAACTTCAGACTTGGTGTTATGCTTGCTATCACTCACTGTATTAGGTAGGCTTGACGACCTTTCTGCTTGCTCAGGGAAGGTCTGGATAGCAGTATTAGATGTCTGAGGCGCAACCACTGGCAAAGTCTGGGCAGCAGTGTCGGATGTTTGCGGGGTGACCTGAACAGCGACTGGGAACTGTCTATGGACGGCTTGGATGGACTGGTCAGTCTGACTGACAGTGCACTGGGTCCACTCATTGGCCTGCTCTACGCTGACCTGTGTGCTCTGTTCAACATGATCCCCGGCCTCGGTCTGCACCGACACATCACTGCGAACACGATTTATTACACTCTACAACACAAACAACAATCATCAACACCATCATATTGTCAACAAGCTGATACACAAATGTGTCTTTTAATGAGATATTTAACGATGACAATAATATCTCTGTTCGGCTGCAGCACCACCACTTGATGTTGATCAGTACGACGTTTTGATCATGACAAAGCACCAGACCTCGTCACTCCAGACTCTGCTTTTAACCCTTGGATCTTTACTACCGGGAGGATAAAGTGTGCCCGCAAAAGAATTTTAAAAATTGGTCAATATTTGGCAAAGATATGGACAAAAGTTTGGTGGCACGTTTTTAATGGTTCAATAATAATAATAATTATTATAATAATGGCAGTAATTTCACTTTAACCCTTGGGACCTTCACTACCAAGAGTACAAAAAATAAAAAAGGAAAGAAAACAATAACGAAATAAACTGAGTGAACGCTAGCATTAGCTTTATCTTTCATGCCTCTCTATCTTATAGCTTCAGAACAGACAGAAGAAATAAACTAATGCCACAGGACATACTGGCTTCTACAGATTAAATTTTACCATATAATTAATAATATAACAGGTGTGATTGATACCAGAAATTGACAGTTTCAAAAATGAGAAACAACAGCCACATTTAGTACATAATTTATTTCTATAAAACACGGAATTACTTTGAGCTGATCAATCTCGACTGAGAGGTCGCTGTTCTTCTGCGTCAACTGTGAATTCAGTTCTGACACGTCAGCCTTGCTTACCAGCAAACCACTGCACTTGCTCTCAGATGCTGTCAGCCGACTTCTTACTTCTTCAATCTACTCACATCACCACCATCGTCATGTTCACTTTGTTCGTTCAAGTCTGAACATTTGAACACGTTTGTCACGTTTCACTTTCAAGTTTCCTTTTCCAAATTCTCGACAGCTTTCTTTGCATTTCCAAAGAAGTTCTTTTCTTATCTTTGTAGACTAGTTCAACCAGTCAGCTGCGCTTATACAGACCATGTGATGTAAGCACCACAGTTTGAAAAGCTTCTTTGGAAAAAGTCTTTGGAAAACTTTTTATCTTGGTATGTCGACTGAAAACATAATTTACACACTGCTTTGTCCTTTAAGTAAACCAAACTCAAATTTGCTTTACGTACTCTGTGCCAATTTAAGAGCAACGTCATATAATTAATATATGACATCACATATGACGTCTAAACTAAGTGTCAACAATGCGTACTTTTGTAAAAATTTCATTATTACCGTATCAGGCAGCTTTCTTTTGTAGGACAAGGTTAGTGCTTTCCTACATATTTTCCTAAATTTTGCCAAAGATCTTTCCAAAGAAGCTTCGACAATGCACATCCTTTCCTAAGAAAAGAAATCTTCCAAAAATCTTTCAAAGAAGTTTTGAGAATGTGGCCCCAGCTCGCCACTCTATCTACGAGGGTCGTTCCATAAATAAGTTACAAAACGGCGCCATTCCATTAATTCTTAAAATATGAAAAATCCGAAATATACGTTTTGTAGGGAATTTAATTTTGAACATACCAAAAAAATTTTTTGATGATGACGTCATTATGTCATTATTGTGAGGTCAGCTGTTCATAGAACACAGTCTATTGGTGTATTATTTTCTCCACCAGTCATAACTCACAATTCATAACTCTCTGTATACAGCAGAGGAATGAGAGAAAAAACGAAAAAGCTTAACAAGTTAATATTACCTCTTTAAATGTTAAACATTAGTGTTTCATTTTTAACATATCGTCCAAGTTCGTTTAAACATTTGTCCCATCTGTCAACAAGCTTCTAATCTGAATGCCCGATGCAAAGAACGATGCTGGCTGCTGTCCAAGCCACTGACGAACAACTGATTGCACCTCGGTATCTGATGCGAATTTCTGCCCACCTAGCATT
>Ga0209052_1000959_pt1 | contig 10096 bp, 8 predicted proteins | sample WorMetHEROISLAND_2_FD_187409 | JGI IMG/M metagenome (GOLD analysis project Ga0209052, IMG submission 187409) | Marine gutless worms symbiont microbial communities from Max Planck institute for Marine Microbiology, Germany - Olavius sp. 4 HERON... | ecosystem: Host-associated > Annelida >...
CATTGACATTGTGTACGAGCCACTTAGATTTTTTTATCACCAGTATTGGGTATGAGGTCCAGTGGCGTCAATCTGTTGTCAATATTGGGGTCAGGGCAAAAGTCGTGAACGAGACGCCGCAGGCGTCGAGTGGGGTGGGCAATGAGGCGGGGTATCCCCCTCCCCAGCCGACTACAGGACCTGGGGAAGCTTATAAAGCTCCCCCAGTGGGGTAAATAAACCTGGCACACTTTTAGCATCACAGAACATGTGTGATGGAATGACTGTGCCGATAATTGAAATCGTCTCCAACAATTTCTGCTCACCAAAACTTTTCTTTGTACGTTCTGGCCTAACCTGAATGAACTCCAGAAAAATTGGATAGCTAAACAAAAATTGCAAGCACTAGTATATTGCAGAGCAATTAGGTGTTGACTAAATAAGTATGAGTTACAAGACATGACTGCATTTGTCTGATACGTGACTAATGTTGAAAGGTGTTTTAGCGTGCTACAGAACATCGCCGACAGTCGACCCAAAGTGCACTATATCGTTGCCGTTGACGATTCCAAGACTAAACTGCGCAGCATTGTAAAGGTAATTTGTATCAGAATCTGTATCAGTCTTTGAATGAAGATACTACATATAATAGCTTCTTAGTAGTGTGTCAGTTTTTCTGCTTGGTAATTGCCATATAGTAGAAACTTATCTTCTTGCAACATTCACTGAAAGAAAATTACTGAATGTTGCTAAGTTCTTCAAGTATATGTAGTGCCTTCCAAGCCAGAAGTGATAGGCATTAGTTCACATGACAAACATTTATTTCAGTTACACAGTGATTGCATATGTTAAACGTGGCACACTTTTAGCATTACAGAACGCGTCTTGTGGAATGACAGCACAGCGAGCAAACGAAACATTTCTTGGCCACAGTTATATAACACTTTGCAACGTGTGCTGTCACTGTGTAAACTTCTGTAGGCAGTGAGTAAGGCACTGACAACAGGAAATATTACGCATATTCCTACAACCGATGCACTGCTCGACAGAAGCCTCAGGGTACGTAAACACTCAAGTGCATGGTTTGTCTTGATCTACAGAAATGTCCAAAAGAAGAAAGCCAACAAATTTTTGTCATAAATGCTTAAGATATTGACCAACTTTTAGCCTTTGTTTAACCAGACATTTTTTGGAGTAAATCCAGCACAGGTTAAATTTTCGGACATATTTTGTTAAAAATGCATTCAGATTTTTCAGCTCTTTGCACTTTTTGTTGCCTTTGTGCTTCGCTGAAGCAAGCTATTGCAGTTGTATGTGTGTGTGTTTGTATCAATTTTCCTATAAGACATTTCTTTATGACCAAAACAATTTGTCACGTACCCGCTGTCATTGTTATGGTTTGCAGCAAGATCATTTTGACATGCTGTTGGTCAACCTGCGAATGGATTCCACGTTCGTCAAGGAAAGCATGAAGATCAGGTGGGTTTCAGAGACTGGAATTGTTGAAAATGTGGCAGCTGTCGTCAAGGACTTCAAAGAAACTCGAGGACTGCTGGTCTGTTTATATCAGTTTATATACTTGTCAGAAGTTTTTTATTTTGCTTTTTTTGTTGTTGTCACACTGTCTGCAGTGGCAGAATTTCAGTATTAGATAGAACCTCTAAGTGACTTTTTCTGTTTCACTATATTGTCTTACAACCATAAAGCCACAACCACACCTGGAATGTCTAAATGATAGCTCTCTGTAAACTGCCACCCCTCGCTTTCTCCATACGTCACCACAGCACTATTCAGAGCTTGCCACTGCGACTAAATTATACTGTATAATAATTGCGGTGCATGCACAGTTAATGTCGTGTACACGTCAGTGTTGATGCTGGATGCAGCCACTGCGAGTACTGATAACTGGACCTCCAGCTGCGGGCAAGACAACCGTCATTGAGCAGTTGTGTTCACACTTCAAACTTCATCACGTCAAGATCAACGACGTCATCGATGACGCCATCTCTCTGCGGGTAAACTGCTGCTTTCATAGGTTACCAGTACTGTTTAAAGTGGCGACTTAGTCTAGTGGCTGCATTGACAAAGTTACATCTACGTCGAGCCAGGTTAGTACTAAGATGGGTGACCGTTCGCTGGTATACCATCTTGGTATTTGACCAAGCCACCCAGTCCAACTCAGCCTGGCCATCCCTCCTTGGTAGGAGCAATGAGCACTGACAGTTGTTGCGGCCATCGTTAGGGAAGAAACGGCGAGTTCTGCTTAACAGTAGGCCCTGATACCAGCATTGCTGGCATACTGGCCCAGTTGGTTAAAGGCGCTGGCTGTTAATGGAGCCGGCCCTCCAGCTAGCTTAATTGGGTTTAACTCTCGCCGATTCATATCTGCAAAGGGGATGAGCTCCCACGCAACGGTCCTCTGTCTATGCATAAATGTTCTTACTTTCTGTTTGAGTGACATGCAGTAGAACACAGCTATCCCCGCAGTGTAGGCCTGAATTTGCCAACCACAGTGTGGAATAGCCTGCGTTGAGGCAAAATTTAGTGATAAAATCTGTATATATGACGTTTAAGTTTATCGTTTGCTATAATTATGTCTTGCTTTGGTTCATCTTAATTAAGCTTATGCTATGGCATCGTTGGTAAACCAAGTGTTTCATTGCAGGCTAATCGCCTGTGCTAAACCTTGCATGTTATGTTTACATGTGTGTAAAGGCCTGTGTGCTTAGCTGGTTTAAATGTGGTTTTGTGTTCTGTTTTAGAAGAGTTGTAGCGGTTTGTCTACAATTACATGCTATTATTGTTATCAGTATTATTATTTATTAAAGAATTTTTAACCATTGGAATATATCAGAGGTGTGTCAAAAATTAGCTCTGGAAAATGGAACGGAATGGCCATCAATTCAGGCAGTGAGCTGCAACAAAACTGTCGAGCAGGAAAACCTAATTAGATTATTATTATTACTAGCACTAATGCTGCTTAGTTATAGACAAGTATTTGTTTTTGTCGGAACAGCAAAAGTATCTGGAGGATCGTGCCAAGGCGGAGCAAGAGCAGGAAGCAAAGGAGAAGAGAGAAGCTGAGAATGTAGCTGATGATGAGGATGATGATGAGGAGGAAGAAGAAGAAGAAGAAGAGGAGGAGGAGGAAGAGGAAGATTTGAGTGGTGAGTATGAGGAGTTGTTGGAGACGATCAAAGAGACCAAGGAACAGAACAACGGACGTCTTGACGATCAGCTCGTCATTAAGTTCTTCAGGGAAAAACTTCTGTCAAAGCCATGTCAGAATCAGGGCTTCATCATCGACGGATTCCCAAAGACGCTGGAGCAAGCAAAAGACTTGTTTGCAAGTAAGTTGTGTCAATTTCTGAAGATTCTTAGCATTCGCCTGTTGAATAATGTTTTGCCTCGTATGTGCATAATTAGAATGTCAAGTTGTGGTGTACTGTAACCTGTGGACAAGTGCAAGTAGGGTACTGTCTGTAGTTAGTTGTGAAATGAGTGTCCCTTCGCACAATGAAGGTTCGAAGATTACCCAGATTGAACAAAAAGGAAACTAATACATGAATTAGAAGTAGAAAGTAATGGAATGGTTATTTTTCAACTAAAATATCTGCTTGTCACCAGTTTCCATTTCTGGACATGTGAACTGTCATAAAATGTTTTTCGTCTTTTGTTGAAAGCTTGTTGATATCCGTTGCAGGAAATCACATATCATACAACACATCTGTCAAGACTTGAGTCATGGGTGGCGTATGCACTGCTAATCTGCGCCTTTCAAGTTTTCTTGCTTGCTTACTACGGACAAGAATTATTGTATGTATGGCACGTTGTTACAGCTGACGAGGGGGCGGAGGAGGAGGGAGAGGACGAGAATGTGGCTCAGTATCACAAGCTGATGATGCCGCAGCTCATTGTTAGCCTGGACGCCAGTGACGAGTTCGTGCGTCAGCGCGTCATGAACCTCCCAGAGAGTGTCGTCGTCGGAACACACAACACCGAGGACGGGCTGACTCGCCGATTGGCTGAATACCGCTCCGTCAACACGGACGACGACACCGTCCTGAACTACTTCGATGAGCTCGAACTACACCCAGAACACATCGGTCAGACAGCTGCTGTCACCGTGACATTTAGGCTACACTTCTTGTTTTTGTTCGTCTGCAGTTTCAGTGGCTAAGTTTTGAAGTTAAGATTGGAGCGTTCCATCAGCGAAAATTTAGCTTTAAATGTCAGTGCATAGATTGGGAGTTATAGCTTCTTCGAACCAGTTGTACTGTGAAGCTTCTGCTGTTTCATTAGCCTATAACAAAACCTTTTATCTGTTTGATAAAATGTTATTTGTAGTTTTTTTTACTTTCAGTCAATTTGTACACATTGGACATTTATGCAGATCATTATCAAACTGCTCAAAGGAAATATTGTCAATATTTAAATCTCCTTTAAGTCTAAAGAAACTCGATATGTTACATCACGCGTGTGTCAGGATTACTGCTAAATTCTTATGGCTGAATTTTTAATTTCTCGAGCTTTTGGCAAGTGTCATTTTTTCCACGTACGAATATAAGTATGAAAAACTTTGACTGAAAACGGTTTGTCGTGAAAGCAGACTAAGCCTGTTGTTCAGATTGGTTGTTTATCTGTAATCCACCGGTATGTCATTACCAGTTGTTTTTGTGTGATACATAGACATTACGACCGATACGTCACTGAGGATGAGAGATACGGTAGAAACAATTATCAAGATGCTTGGTGCGCCTTCCAATTACGGTTTGTTCCGTCTGTGTTAAGCCCGATACACACAAGCCGTTCAAATGGACCGTACGTATAGGCCTACGCTCCTTTCGAACGGCAGTTTGTACCGGGCTTTAGAGCGTATACTTTGAGTTTTCATTTGGGAAAATACTCCATTGCAGCTAGGGGTGCACGGATAGAATGGATAACATTCTTCGTGATTCTTGCCTAACACTGTATGGTTAAGTTACTTGCTTAGTTCTGCGATTTGAGTACTTTTGCCTGCCTTTTCGAGTGTATCTTCACTTGTGCAAGTTATGGATTATTTCCTACGTCCATGTGTTTTTGCTGGCGGACGCTATTATGGACGTGGCCTGGTAACTGGACTTTTCGTACCATCACTGGACTATTCGTATCATTATTTTTATCGCCTGTGGCGTGTTAATCGCGGCCAGAAACCGGCCAAAATTGAACTGCTGTTAATCGCGGGAACGAATTATATTGCGGGTGCAGCACTACTTCAATTTTTACGCGCGACAGCTGTACCGGCAGGTACGTGCTGAGAGCGTGTATTAGCTATGGGAATTCTGTCCGTCTGTCTGTCCGTCTGTCACGACCGGGTACGGATTCAAGGCCAGGTGAGATAGAGACTCCGGGTCTTCACCATATGATAGCCTAAAGTCTCTAGTTTCTTATGAGGTAATTAGGTGCCACTGGGTGAAGAGATTCCTCTCGAACGAGGGCATCAAAGAGGGGTACCCCCCTTAGGAATCGTTATTTTACCACTATTGGCTCATCTAGCGTGAAAACGGTTGCATACAAACACAGACTTGCTGCTTATAATAACAAGCACTGCCGACGAGCTTTCCAGTGGTACCAACATCAATGACCTTGAACGACCTTGAACCCCAAAAATAGGGGTTTTTAGTGAATTTTTAGGGATTTAGGCTGCAATACACATTTTAAGAATGAATTGTGCCGAAACCATTCAAGATAGACCAGGACAACCTGCATATGAAATGTTCGGCATTAAACGTAGATTTCAACGGTGTAAGGTTTGACCCCCTAGGTTCAAGGAGTCCTCCGTACGAGCGCATCAAATTTGGGTCCCCCTTGAAAACGTGCGATTTCTGCTACTGTCGACTAATCTAGTACGAGAATGGTTGCAGATAGACACAGACTTACTGCATATCATAACAAGCACTGCTGACGAGCTTTCCGGGGGTACCAACGTCGATGACCTTGAACGACCTTGAACCCCAAAAATATGGGTTTTAAGTGATTTGTTTGCTATTTTAGGTTGCAACGCACACTTAGAGTGAATTTTCGGTGAAATATACTGAAGATAGACTAAGACAACCTGCGTACGAAATTAAACTGATGCTGTCGCGCGTCTCATGAGCATTAGCTCAGATTTCTTGTTTAGCTAGCAAGCTAATAAATGTGCTATTATGGTTGCGTGATCAAACTCAGAAGTCAAACGGCATCTTAAACTTCATCATTTTTTAAATAAAGTCAATTAAATTATTTGACTCTGGACCCTGGAGCCGCAACGAAACTCAACCTCCAAGCTCCTGCGCGCTGCCGCTAAACTGCAAAAGTACACGGCACGCGAGTGGTACGAATAGTCGATTGTACGAAAAGTCCATAAATAATTGACGACGTGGGTGGTATAAACGCACGTGTGTAGGTGCGACGCCGGAAGAGCTGGAGGAAGTAAAGCAGGCAGAGATTGAAGCAAAGATGAAGAAAGAAGCGCAAGAACAAGCCGAACTAGAACGACAAGAAGAAGAAGAGGCTGAACTACGCAAACAGCGCCATAATGAATGGGTGCGTGCGTCTGACAACATACTACGCTGTTATTATGCATATTATTATTATACAGTAGGCCCTAACTGCTTGGAGCTGAGTATAGGCGAACATTTCACCTGACAGTTCCCGTTTGTCAGTATTTTGTGCAGGGCACGTGTACAAACGTAAAGTCCTTCCCGAGCCATAAGGCCCATAGAGTGGCGTTGATCTCCGTTTCCTTAGCCCTCAGTCGGACACCAGTTTAAACTGCGAGACCACGGATCCGCGGGTCTACTGCGTCCGGCGGTTTGCTAGTTGACGTCGCAGCTATCGCTGGTAGTCATTGCGCCTGCACACACAAGGATGGCCAGGCTGAGTTGACCTGGGAGTGTGTGTGTGTGTGTGGGGTGGTGTACAGAGTCGGCGACTGGATGAGGTGCGTCGTGAGGAGCAGGAACAGCTGGAGGCGCAGTCAGTGCCGCTGCGCAATTACCTCATGAAGCACGTGATGCCGACGTTGACGCGTGGACTGCGTGACTGCGTCAGCGTGCGTCCTGATGATCCCGTCGATTTCCTCGTCAGTATACAGGCCGCCTTACTCTGCTGCTGCGCGCTTTAACTCTGTAGCATTTAATGTGCGGCCGGGCCACGTACCTTTCCCTCTTCCACAACTTACCTTTCTTTCCCTCCTTCGCCTCTCTTCCTCGACCACCCTCTCATTTCTCCTCCCTTCCTTTCTTTCCACCACTAAATCCAACCACGGGGTCTGGAGATCGTTGTAAGCTGTCACAGCCCAGTAAAATGCAAATCAGTCGTTGTGCAATGTGCATGCAGTTTTAGCCTCAAAATGTACAACAAGAAATCTGAGCTAATGCTCATTAGACGCGCCACAGCATCAGTTTAATTTTATACGGTTGTCGTCTTGGTGCATCAGTAATTTCGTCAAAAATTCGCTCAATAAATCTACCAAATGCACAGCATGATTTTATATATTCTGCAGCCTTGCCTTTAAATACGGGTGCTACAATTAAAAAGTTTTACCTCAACTCACCATAATGTGCGGTAAAATATGCGTGACTGAGTTGTTAGTTTAGGGGCTCAAGGTCGTTCAAGGTCACCGATGTTGGTACCACTGGAAAGCTCGTCGGCAGTGCTTGTTATGATAAGCAGCAAGTCTGTGTCTATCTGCAACCGTTTTCACGCTAGATGAGCCAATAGTGGTAAAATAACGATTTCTAAGGGGGGTACCCCACTTTGATGCCCTCGTTCGAGAGGAATATCTCCTCACCCAGCCGCACCAAAATTACCTCATTGGAAGGCTGGAAGCTAGAGACTCTAGGCTATCATATGGTGAAGACCCGGAGTCTCTATGTCACTCGGTTGTTTCTGAACCGGGCCGTGACAGACGGACGGACAGACAGAGAGAATCGCCATAGCTAATACGCGCCTCAGCAGTACCTGCCGGTACAGCTGTGGCGCGTAAAAAATCGTTTGGAGGTCGCGTATTAACAGTTGTATTTTTGACTGTTCAGTTTGACAGTTTCGATGTATAACATGGCGATTTGCATTAAGGTCGAACCAGACTATGTGATACAGAAATTGGCTCATTCTGCGGTTACAAAAATCGTCACAAATCAAACGGCTATGGAGCGTCGTCCCTGCAAGCTTTTGGCCGTGAGGGCGATCGCCTCCCTCCCCCATCACCACATAGAGTCGGCGCCTGTGAATTTTAGAAACACTCTATAGTTGCAGTTAACGGTGCCAGCGTGTGTGACTCCGCGTTAGAAATTAATTAAATTATACGCCAATACACCATGTTCAGATTGTCATCAGTGACATCATGTTTAATTGGTGTTACATGAAGCAACAACAACAGCACCAGAAACCATCATCTCATCATTGTACGTGGCACTAACAGCTGCACATGACGTAGCCTATACGTTCTACGCATGCTACAATGTAAAGTCTGAAATAATGATGCAAGTAACCGAGCATGATTGATATGAACAAATGCACAAAAATCACTCAAGTAAGTAAGTTACTCAGCCTGAGTATGATTTTTAAAAGACTCGGTCGACGTGGTGATAGTATTCACGAGAACTGAATGTGGCTCGGTATTTATCTTGTGAGTACGGGGTGGAAAACATGCGTAAGAGACGCCGCTAATCTTGAATAGAATATGTAGATGTTTTGTGAACACAGCAGTAATTGAGTTGGCAAAATTGTAGTCTATCTATAGGTATGGATAGCGTGTAGGCATATTTGTGATCCTATTATAGACATCGCAGTACCGTCCTTGCAGGGGGCCCAAAATTTTAGCTTGTCGGAAAATTTTCTTCTTGTGGGAAAATTTTCTTCCAAAAATGTAAAATTTGGGGCTGATAATCCCCCATTTTCTTGGGCATTTAGGGGCAAAATTCAACTTTTGAGCACCAGTAATCTCTGCAGCTGGAGAAAAATTGCAACTTTCTTCCCCGCAGGTCACCGCTGGTGTACTGGGTGTATTATCTATAGCCGTGTCCAGTTCGTAATACAGTGCACTGTTTGTTGTCTTGTAGGCAGAATATCTGTTTCGAAATAACCCGCAGGTCGACTAAGAAGCATCCAGTTTAGTTGTAACTTTTGTGCCAAGTTACAGTCGGTCATTCTTCTCAGCTGTCATGTTCTGTACCCGTGTAGTAGTTACACGCGATATTTGCCTGCATTCCGTACGAGTGAACGCTGCTCAGCTTTCGTTATAATCATTTTAATCTTGACTGTCGTCGTTTTTGCATTCATGTTACACTTGAGGTGAATTTCTGCCAGAGCACTGGTTAGGAAAGGAGCAAACAGAAAACGATATCATATATAGTGTATGTATCGTTTGTGAATTATTTGCCTGCAGTCGTTGAAGACTGGCTTCGCTGTGTCACGAACTATGTTCTGCTAGTACTGCACTGGTGTGAATAGAATTAGAAATTTCATTATCACTGCAATTATTGTTGTTATTACTGGAATGGCATGAATTTTCGTCTATGTCAATTATCAAGTACTCCTACGCACAGTGATGGGCAAAAGTTAACTAAAAAGTTACTAACTAATAGTTTAATTACTTTTTTTAAGTTAGACCATTAGTTTAACTACTTGAAAAAAATTTAAGTTAAGAGAGCAGTTTAACTGACAAAAAAATAGTTACTAACTAAAAAGTTTAACTAAATTATTTTAGTTAAGTTGAAATTTTCACAGGCGGCGGTTTGCGACTCATTCCTGACTGCTGAGTGTTATTCAATAATCATTTACAATACTATATAAGAGAGATTATTTAGTGCTGCTGCACAGGTTCTAACTGTGCGTCGCTGTCAAATGTCTGATGAAACTCTTGATCAGCATATCTTTCTCCGATCACAGTTTAATGTGACCAGAGAATAAGGACAAGCACAAAACCAATGGGGCATCGCATAAGAAAGCCAAGATTCTGATGACTTTTGATTTGTTATTGTCACTGTGACTGTATACACTGAACTGTGGAACTGTCTTGATGATATGAGAAATATAACTCACTCATTATGGGGCGACAAGCGATAACATAGCGTTAGGACATATGGTATAGCTA
>Ga0209052_1000960_pt1 | contig 10089 bp, 10 predicted proteins | sample WorMetHEROISLAND_2_FD_187409 | JGI IMG/M metagenome (GOLD analysis project Ga0209052, IMG submission 187409) | Marine gutless worms symbiont microbial communities from Max Planck institute for Marine Microbiology, Germany - Olavius sp. 4 HERON... | ecosystem: Host-associated > Annelida >...
AAGAACGACCTATCTCTGCACAACCTCACCTTTGAGGATGCTATCAAAATGGCCCTGGATAAGCCGCTGTGGGGACTATTGGCAGCAAGCGGAGCTACACACTGATGGTGCATGCCGAATAATGATGATGATGATGATGATGATACAGATGCTGCCACAATGGTAGACCGTTAAATGCAGAATTTAAACTGGATCTGCCTTACCAGCATGACAGACATGACGGGTGGTTGACATACTGGTTTAGAAGCTACTCGGACTACGTAGTTTACACAGGAATAAACTCAAGTCGAAACAGCAGTGAAGTACAAAAATTCACCAAATTACAACCTTATATTCACAAATCTGTTCACATTTCGGCTACCGCTGCTGCCTCCCTCAAAACGACTTCTGTTCAGTGTAAACCGAAATGAAGGATCCTAAAAAAACGTCCTCATATCTACGGCAAACTGTTCGTTGCAACAACATCTAGTGGCAAGCAAGAATTATTCCGAGGAAGGCAGCAACATCAACAAATTTGTAAATAAGGGCTGTAATTTGACGTTTTTGGTTGTTAATCATTTATCAGACTAACAGTACACAGTTGCTAGCAGAAGACATCACAGTGGTGAACATAGCAGCAATCTATTTCTTCTACTACTACCTTCAGTGACTATGCTGCATGCCAAAATGTACCAATCAGGCTTTGTTATTTTTCGGCAAATTATAGGCAAAAACACGGTGAGCCATTTTCAGCGACTTTTTTTGTTTTACTACACCAGCTACAAGTACAGACTACTTAGCCGCAGCCAAAGATACACAACTATAGGTGTGCCCTCACACTAATCCACAACAACACTGAAACTGACAAGCCGTGAATATATGCGTCAGCAACTAAGATCTAGTTACTGAGCAATAAACAAGCAATCTAATGGTGGTGACACACAGTCAAGAAACTTGTACAAGAAACTTCAACTTGTACAAGAAACTTGACCGTCTGACATGGTTTCTTGTACAAGATTTTTCTGTGTTCCCATGGAGTGGTCGACAGAAAGTATTGAGAAAGTTATTTGTTTCGTCCAACGGTCCAAGAACGCCCGTTTTTATTTGATGTGTCGTCAGCCGAACTTGGATGAACTTGCACGAAAATTTGATGCAAGAAACTTGTGCAAGTTTCTTGCGCAAGTTTCTTGACTGTGTGTCACCACCATTAAGCAAGAATGGCTTACAGGTACCTCGGCAGTTTCAAAGCCCGGCAGGCAGATGATGAGTGGTGGAAGTCCACTCTGGAAACGAGTGAGATACAAACGTCCAACTGTCTGACCGACAGGCTTGACAACAGTCAGCTGACACACGACCAGCTCTGCACACATCAAACACGTCATGTCATCTCAGCGAACATTAATCTCACTGAATTTCACCGCAAACTAATCCACGTTAACCTGCAAACGTGTGTAAAATATATTCCACTATGGTGGCGTCTGCAACATAACAGACACAAAACGTTAAAAAAAAAATAAACAGATAAGTGAAAACAAAAGAAAAGATAATACAACAAAGTACAACAGCCGACAAGACAACTGCGAGCTAAATATAATCCACATTCGATGATGCTTTAAAAATCTCATCTTCTTGTAACATTTACTTGTTATTTCGCAAGGTGACACAAATAATAGCCCGATACAGTCACCAAACCTAAGGCCAAAGAAATGAAGCAGGAGTGAGTGAGTGAGTGAGTAAGGTTTAACGTCTTGCTCGACACATTACAGGTCATTTCGGAGACGACCCTCCAGGCAATCACTTGCACTGGTATGGAAAACAAAAATTAACAGCAAAATCAATCAAATCAACACAAAAAAAACCCAAAATACAATAATATACTACCTACATACACATGCACACAAACGTAATACTAACTAACAAAAGACACATACAAATGCAGCCAATACAAAACTAAAAGCCTGGTTTAGGTGCCTCTTACGCCATCCGGCCTGGAAACGGAGTGGGTCCATTCTACACCGGTACACCCCCGGACACACACAAGGGAAAATGAAGGAGAGCTCTACAGAAAATTAACAGAAACCTGCAACAAATGGCCACAGTCAGTGGCATCGTGGGTAAAAAAGTAGTCAGGACAGGAAGTTGCAAATTTCCGACACAGGAGATTATGGGTGCACAAAATTTCAATTTTGTCCCTAAATAAAAAAAATGGTTTTTAGCCCCAAATTTTGCATTTCTGGACGAAAATTTTCTGACAAGAAGAAGATCATCGGTCAATTTTCCAACAGCCAACAATTGAGGTGGGGGTGGCAATTGCTGGCCTGCTCCCCCTGCCATGATGCCACTGGCCACAGTGACCCGCATTGGTCAATTAACTTGAGTATTAATAACAAACACTACGACACACCTGCTGGAAGGGCACTGAGGACATTCTTGAATTTGTCGGCATCGCAGCCAAAGCCAAGTGACTGGCGCATATCGGCAAGTCTCTGCCTATAGCCGTCCGACTGCAGAACACGATAATCTTCCGGCTTGTATTCTCCATCGTCCACTTTCCTGCCACAACACACAAAGCAATAAAACATCCTACAGTTTTGACTAAAGCTTAGTGATGAAAAATTTTCAAATTGATTAGTGTCCCAAAATTAATCGAAATTAATCGATTAATTTTTGTAGCCAATCAGAAAGACGATGAAAAGTGCAGAATTCAACTACAGGTTGTTGTTAATTTTTACGAACAAAAGCAAAATCGAAAAAGTGATGATGATGATGATGCAGTACACAGACTGTGTAGTCAAAGCTCACAAAGTGCAGACCGTTTGTTAAACACTATACAAGTACAAATCTCGACGACATGTTTTATGCAAAATAAAATTAGACAGACGTTCATTGTCAGTCATTTTACGCTGTTAAGAAGTCCAAAATTTTAATCGAATAATTTCTTTAACGATTAATTGATTAATTTATCGTGAATTTCCACACTCTTTAAAAAGAATACTGCATAATTAAAATAGGAGATTTACAGCCACAAATTTTGTACTTTTGGAAGAAAATTGTCCGGCAAGAAAATTTTCTGACAGAATAAGATCCAGAGGGTCAACTGTCTCCACCCCTGCCATGACATCAGCGATCAACCCGAAACTAATATTCTACCAAACTCCAGATTTATCATAATACAATCGGACTGTCAATAATTTCATCAAGAAAATTTACAGACAGTTGGACAAGGGAGGAGAAGACAGGAGCAGCTGGCAAAACAGATTGTCATAAACCTGCCATTTGGCAGAAGACAAAGAAAAGAGATAATCAGACGATGTCAAACTAACCTCATTTTGCGTAGAGCATTGAGACGCGACGAATGACGCAACGTCGGTGCATGGGATTCAGCCAAGTACAAAGCCACGGTCCAGTCAGTTTCTGTCGACTGACTGTTATACAAGTGCGCAGCCAGGGCACCGCACACATCCCGGTACAGTGGCACGGATGGATTCAGCCGCAGCACTGACAGCGCCTTCTGTAAAACTCCTTCCGTAGTCGTGCTGGCGGCATTATCACAGTCTACAGCGAGAAAAACAAGCACATATCGCACCACGCCATAGACTCACACTCTGGTATTAAAATTACTGACTTCATCATTAATTGTGATAATAAACAGTATTTTTCATGGTTCCTACTACTTTGCTGAAATCAATTTCCATGACTTTTCCAGACCAAATTAATGCTTCTCCATGACTACTTTTATACGTGCAATGCCCCCCCCCCAAAAAAAAGTAGGTGCACAAATATATACCGAGGGTGAGTGTCTGGTCAGGGGTATTTCCCTCCCAATGGGGGTAGGGCCTGGGGAGGGGGCCCCAGAAAATTTTTGAGATTTTTGCATGAAAATGGCACATTTTGGTTGCATTTTTTGACATACGCGAGATTTTCCATCTGTCTTGTTTATTTTTGCAACTCAAGAATTTTTTTCCGAAAACAAATGGTTAAAATTCCATGACTTTTCCATGACTCTCTCCATTTTCCATGACTTTCCATGACTTACTAAAATTCCATGACTTTCCATGACCGTAGAAACCATGATTTTTGAGCATTCATTCTACATTACGTTGTTATCATCAGTTACAATCACAAGTAACCACAGTACACTAACTACAACCCATATTATCAGCCTTTGTTTTTGTGCCCCAGATTCAGCAGGTTTCCCACTGACATTGTGCACTGTACAAATTTACTTACGTACTTACTTATTACCAATTTTTTTCTCCAAAGTTTAGCACATAAAAAATCCGGTCACCCTCTGGCTCTACAACAATTATAAAAGCACTGAATGAAGAACTCATACCTGATGGCTGAAGGACATGACCGGCTTTCTGCTCTTTCTTTCTGGTCAGTGACGACGCAGATTTCTCGACATCGTGTGCATTTTCTTTTGCTAGATTCCTCGATCGGCCAGATATCTTAGCGGCAACCGGACGACTTTTGACCGGTGCTCCCACAACAGAACTGCCGGTCCGATCACGACGACTTCTCTGGGAAGCAGCCGGTTGGTCGTCACAAGCAACAAAGGATGGAACCCTCTCCACTTTCCGCGGCTTGCTTGGTGGGTTCGGAGGCGTGGCAACGTCGGCGACGTTCAGGCGTCCCATGCCGGCAGACAGAATATCCACGGTCGACAGCTTTGACTTTGGCACCAGCTGATCTCTGGACGGCCACAGAAGGCTCGGTGATGCTCCGATGTAGAACAATTCAGCGAGGTAAATGTGAGACCGGTCCGACGGCAGATAGTTACTCTGCAGCTCCTCCGCTTGCGTGTAGAATGTCGAAAAATGCTTCAGTTTCTTTCCCAGAAACGCCGCCTCGCAGAGAATCAGTGCAACCAGGTGGAAATCGGTCTGATAAACTGCAACGGCTGAAAACTGCTGCACCGCCTTTCTTCTAACACGGTCGTCACAAACAGCCGAACTCAACACTGATCTCTGTGCAGATGTGTTAGCCACGAGGCGTTCCCGCTGCTTGACCGCTGCCGATAGCATAGTCTTGCTATCCGATACGTTATCCTGATGTAATCGGTTGGACGCCTCGATGATGTGACCTCGGAGCCAGATTCTTTCCAACGATGGATCCACGCACAGGACACAGCCGCAGTTGTGATGGTGATTCCACGTTGGCGGCACACTGACTGTGAAAGGCTCCGTGGTGGTGGGCGATCCGCAAGGATCCGAAACCGTCTGGTAGTCAACGGACGTCATGCAAGACCGCAAAAAGCCCATCTCCTCTCCCTCCCCATCGCTTCCCTCGGAAAGATCTGCCGTGGACCCGGTTGCTACATCCGACTTCGCTTTGGCTGGTAGGAAAATATGTCGACGCTTCTTTGGATCCAGGACCGTGGATATCAGACGCATGTGAACGTAGCAGTCATCATGCTGACGACACGCTATGCACAGTTCAGCCAGAGCCAGATGAACCTCACACAATCTAACACAAAACACATTCAAGCAAATTCTCGAAACACTTTCTGCCAAGCAAGTACTTAGCATTCACACCTTGTTTAGTTATAAGAAATAAGAAGCCTTTAGTATCATCCAGTCCCCATTCAGTGGTTTGTATGTATCTACCTACTTGTAACACGAAACTCAGTGATTCTGGCTGTATATCATTTTTGAAACATCACCCACAGATGACTAGCAGAGGTCTTGACAAAAAAATCAATCTAGGTCTCCCAAGACAGTATCATCAGTTGCTCGCTGAGCCATTTAAAAATCGCACTAAAAGCAAAAAATTAAAAAAAGGTAAAGGTAAAGTCGCCCATAGTCAACAGCGCCCTCTCACAGCTCTGTGTCCCTAGGGCTCAGTGCTCGTCTACGTTAACTGGCCTTGAGCCGGCAGTGAGCTGCAAACACAGCTCAGTTATATGGGCGCTAGGCCACACCTCTCCCATATACTGCCGTTACCTTCCCAGCGGTTAGGCCGATACCAAATTATACTGCTTGGTGACAGAGGCACATGCCTGTGAACAACTTGCCCAGGGTTGTTAGCTGGCAGTGGAACGGCCGGGAGTCGAACCCGCGACCTCGCGATCACTAGTCTGACACGCTACCGCTAGACTACCAAGCCACACAAAAAAATTACACGGCACAAATAAAACCTTTTGCGGAGTTTGAAAGCTTCGCAGAAATAGAGACAGTGCATCAGCATGGACTTGGCTCCACGAACGTCGCCAGCCTGCATGTAGCAAAGACCAGCACAGAACGCAGCTCTCAAGAACAGCTCCAACAGATACCATTTCTCCACCATGCAGCATTCACCTGTACAAATGTCATACATCGAGTGTGATCGGGATATTTTCATGTCAAAATACACAAAAATGCAATGCTGATCAATCAATCGGTCCCATAACTGTTAGGCCTTAGCAATAAGTCACAGAGACTATAAGTCTTGCATCAAACCGTTAGCACCAGAAACACCATGTGCCACAGATCAGAAGATGACAACAAATAAGTACATGTACTGTAATTTTGCCGTAACCTGAACTTCTGCGATTTCCTTCATTAGCATTATTATTAATAATAAGACAACGACGCAACAGAGACAATCGAGAGACAAACAGTAGTAAACTACGGTATGGTAAACATCGAGCTCTGTGAAAAAACAAACATATGTCACCTTGTCTGGCCGTTGGATCAACTGCGTATCGGATAACGCCGGCGATATTGCGAACACTTGCCACTGCCAATTCCAGCGGCATGTCCGGTGAGTCCTTGAGAAGAGGCATACTGTCGGAATGTGGACACATCGCGGACTGAACCAACATGAGAATCTTAACCTTGGCTTCAACCAACCACTGCACTGATGTGACAAGCAGCTTGTCTACGGATGTCAGCTTAGACGATGTTGACTGGCACATGTCTGAGACCTCCTGTAGTACCTTCACGCTTTCAGCGACCTACTCACACATTCAATACGAAACTGTTTTTGACCAATAACAGTTATAACGCAAAATATGATACGTGCAATATTTCACAAGTGATAGCACATAACTCTCACTTCAACAGCTGTCTCCGACACTGCATCTTTCAAACAGAACCTTAAAACATTACTGTGTGAGCGAGCGTTCTTAAGCCGACGTCAGACGATCGATAATGTTGGCCAACCTTTTGGGCATGATTTAGTTTCCGAAGGCAATCGGCAATCGGCCGATGAAATGTATGACCAGCAAATTACTTACCTGTCAAGTAACCAATGGCGGACCAATATGGTTGCTTTTTATGTTGTTTCGCAGGCAAAAAATAAAGGAACATAAAAGCGTCAGCGTCAATATCGTCTGCATTTTTTGTCGTCACTATCGTGACATGACAAGTGACACGTGTCATGGTTAAACGATTTCATCAGCCGATTGTCTTTGGAAACTAAACCACGCCCAAAAAGTTGGCCAACTTTGTCGATCGTCTGACGTCGGCTTTAGACTGACTTTTAGTTCTCTTTCATTTTCTCAATTTGTGTTCTCATTTTTTTTGCAAATTTAGTTAGGCTTTACCTCTAAGCTTGTAAATCAGTGGTCATTTTGCAAGTGGTTATTTTTTTATTCATTGATTGACATCACAAATGTAGCACACGGAAATAAATTACGTTGAAAAACATTTAGCATTTTAATGACCGTCAGAAATGCCTATCGTAATTAGCAATAAACCACCACTTGATTTCTAACTTAATTTGTTGGATTAAGATTAAACATTAAACGAAACAACGTAAATAAAACTAATAAACAGACAGTATTCACAAATGTATAACTATTCAAAGTCTGGAGCACTATCATCGACCATCCATTACAGCTGTGCAGCAAGCTAGACTTTATGAGCTGTCTATTCTGCTGCATGCACCAGTCTGTCTGTGTATATCTGCCCCTCATCAGTTCTAAAATAACTCCCAGTTGACTGGTAGCAGTATGAGACTTACCGATGACCTTTATGGTGACAAAGCCAAATGAATACATTATTACGCTGCTGTTCTAATACGAAACCTAGCATGTCCGTTCATCCACCTGTCTCGTACAGGGTTTAACTTAAAAAGAGAAAGATTCAGAAAAACCAAAATTGACACAAATGCTTGCAAGGTCAGAAGTAACCGGTATGCCAATTTTAGAAGATCAAAGGTCAAGGTTAGGGTTAACGTTGCACAGCTCAAGGTGGACAACCGCATAATACGTCGCCACTGGCCAGCACGGTGTTCTAGTTGTTAGTACAAGTCTCAACAAATGGCAAAGAAATCACCTTCTTACTGAGCAGCAACGTCTCAGCTTTGACGACTAGAAATTCAGCGTACTGGCGCTGGCAAGTGAGTGGCGCGTCAGTCTCGGACAGCCAAGCATCGGTGGCGTCGACGCAGACTGCAGCCATCTGTGGCTGGTGCAGCCAGTTGTAGAATAAGGCAGTTTCAATGTCGGCCACCAGGCGGCGCCGGTTGTCTCCAGCCGTCCGTGCTACATTGGACAGAAGACGAATAGCACGAGCCAGGTGAGGACTCTATGCCATACAGTAAACATACACAGCAGATGATCAGTTTAAAGCCAATGTTAAGCCAAGGTTGGTGGCGTGGCGTAGCGGCAACGCGGTGTGTCGAATCAACGAAGTTGCTCTAAGGCGGGCCCGGTTAGTACTTGGATGGGTGACTGCCTATGGTCAGGTAAACCATCTCGGTCCAAAACCAGCCAGCTAGATCGACTCAGCCTTCTACCCTCCGTGGGATGGTAAAATGAGTATCAGCTTTCGGGCTGAGTAATAATAAATGGCGATGGTGAATGTAGTCACTATATAGCTGCCTATAGGCGGATCTATTGGCTCAGGCTTATCGGCTTGGTCCAAAAATTGGCAGCCACCTGGCGCTGCGTGCTACATTCGTCAGATGAACCAGGTGAACTCTCGCAGTGGCAGTGCATTGCTACGATGACAGCACCATAAACACTGTCGTGCCTATTATTATTATTACAGAACCTTGCTAAAGCTCCTAAATTCACTCACACCACTCCTATCCTCAAATCTCTTCACTGGCTTAAAATAAATGAACGTATTGAATATAAAATTCTCTATCTCGCCTTCAACCTTCTCTATACCACGCAACCTCCCTACCTGTATGACTTGATCTCTCTCCAAACTCTCACGTAATACTCGATCTTCATCTGTTGTCACTCTTGCTCGTCCACCAACTCGCTCCTCCTTAAAAATTACCAGTCGTTCTTTTCGCTAGGCATCACCTTACCTCTGGAATCAACTTCCTCACTCACTTCGTCAGCCACGTCTTGATCTGTCTCTTCCTGATTCATCTCTTCTCACCAGTGTCATCCTCACCACTCTGATCATCCATCACCCCATCATTCTTCCATTCCAAACTCAAAACTTTCCTATTTCTCAAATCTTACCTTCCATAGACATCTGGCACCTCTTCGGACTGATTTCACGAATACCCGGACTGCTTTACGTTTTTCTCTCTGTGTTTCAGTTTTTTCTAGTTTTCAGTTATCGTTATTTCCTTCCGTTTTAGTTTTTCTGTCTAAGATCTCTTATCTCTCCCATTACTGTCTGTTTCTTGATTTTTATTTTTTACTTTTTTAGTTCCATTTAAAATTTTTTTTATAGTTTTTTTAGTTTATGTGCTAGATTAAACTGGGAGCTTGCCTGTCAGTTTTCCAGTGCAATCTTACTAGCAAATGTGAAAAGCATGAAGTTGAGATATTTGAAGACAAATCTCTAGAAAAGGGCATCTTCAAGGGAGCTGGCCTAAATATAAGAAAAGAGGATCACCACACAGCGTGGATGGATAATGTCAGTTCATGGACGGGGCTGAAGCTTGAAGATGCAATCGGGAAAGTGGACAACAGATCCGAATAAAGAACGACGATTCATAGTGCGGCCTACACCCTCGGAACGAGGACGGCTAGAAGCAAAGCAAAACATAAAACTACAACGACGAAGCAATAACCAAAGTAAGAATTTGCTAAATGCATTTAATTAACTGTTGTTAATTGTGGGCTCTATCAAAAGCCGACGTCAGAAAGATTGATGCTCTGGATCAGTGGTGCCTGAGGAGGATCCTTGATATACGCTGGTACCACCGCGTTTCTAA
>Ga0209052_1000961_pt1 | contig 10088 bp, 6 predicted proteins | sample WorMetHEROISLAND_2_FD_187409 | JGI IMG/M metagenome (GOLD analysis project Ga0209052, IMG submission 187409) | Marine gutless worms symbiont microbial communities from Max Planck institute for Marine Microbiology, Germany - Olavius sp. 4 HERON... | ecosystem: Host-associated > Annelida >...
GTTGACGACGATCAGCGGCGAGACGTCATTCACGTCCTGGACGTAGATGATCACCCGAGCGAACGATGGCAGCGGAGTGGGCCCTCGGTCCTCGGCCACGACGGTCAGCTCATGCACACGTCGAGTCTCGTAGTCGATCGAATCGTTAACGAAGATCTCGCCGGTCGTCTCGTTGATAGCGAACGTGTCGGTTGACGTCGACAGATCATCCGCTGCACAGCGATACACCACCGCCGCGTTGTCACCGTCGTCCGCGTCATACCACTACTACTACCACAGGATACTACTACTATAGGCTACTACTACTACTACTACTACTACACTATTACTAAGTCGTCGTCCGCGTCATACGCACTCACTCGCAGCACCGAAGTACCTACCTACAGTACACCACAAGTCCAAGTTCTTTGTCAGAAACATCGGCTAATTTGATAACATCTATGGCTATTTTCGGCTAAGGGTCAGTTTCTAGTTCGCACAAAGCGACTGCAGTTAACTCCGCAGGTTCTGTTCAACAACTCGTCCAGCAAAAGTTAACTGACAGTAAACCACATACACAAAAAGAACAAGAGACCGGTCCTAACTGAACAAGCGCGTAACAGTAGCCTACATTTACGGCTAAAAACACACCCGGCTTGCGACTCTTGATACGTCCGACGACCCAGTGAGCTTAACACGAGCAGACTAGCAGTGAAAGGCTGAACTGACAGCTATAGTGCGTAGCTCATTTTTACGCGCGAGAGCTGTACCGGCAGGTACTGCTGAGAGCGCGTATTAGCTATGGCAATTCTGTCTGTCCGTCCGTCCGTCCGTCAGTCACGACCCGGTGCGGATTCTAATGAGGTAATTTGGTGCCACTGGGTGAGGAGATTCCGCTCGAACGAGGGCATCAAACAGGGGCACCCCCTTTATAAATCGTTATTTTACCACTATTGGCTCATCTAGCATGAAAACGGTTGCAGATAGACACAGACTTGCTGCTTATCATAACAAGCACTACTAACGAGCTTTCCAGTGGTACCAACATCGATGACCTTGAACGACCTTGAAACTCAAAAATATGGGTTTTAACTTTTAAGTTAATGTTTTGCTATTAGCTGCGACGCATACTTAGAGTGAATTTTCGCGGAAATGTGTTGGAGATAGACCAAGGCAACCTCCGTACGAAATTAAACTGATGCTGTCGCGCGTCTCATGAGCATTAGCTCAGATTTCTTGTAGACTACAGATAGAAGTTCAGCGGTCTTTATAAAATGCTGGAATATACGAGTGCACGCTGGACCGTAATAAGCAGACTGAAAAATTTTCGGCCGAGTAACTAATAAACGTTAAACGTGCGGACATTACACATCGATCAGACGTAATTTACACACAAGTCATTACTTTTACAGCGTCGAACCACGTTTACCGTTAGGCCTACAGCGGGTTTACGATTAAACCGAAAATACGGTGTCTTTATGGTCTAGGTAAAATAAATTGAGCTTGGTGGCTAAGCCTACACCCAAACTCTATTTCGACTGTTGCTGTTGTACAACACGAAATACAAGAAGTTGTACAAAAAACAGCGAGTCGTACAGCAAGTTACCAGCACATACATGTAATTCGCGAACATTTTAAACAACCTACCACATCACACAGCACAAAAAAACTTTTGCTGCCACTTGTAGCTCAAAATTACAATTTAAGAAACAGGAAACATCACTAACAGGTTCCGAATAGCATGACCCATACTGGCCGTCATTTCATAATACCCTATATGTTGTTTCACGATATTTATGTGCTCTGCTGCTTTGTGTATGTAATTCTTTTTTGTATTTTGCACAATTCCGGTCTGCCAATGTTTATTGAAACAACGATTGCTTTGATTTGACAATAAATCAAAGCAATGGAGTTCTTTGCGCGTAATGGCGGCGGCTTCAACGGTTAGGAGTCTATCAGTACTTGAAGTGAGATGGTATTGGCCGGTATGGTATACCGACACTTCTTTGGCAGCATGGAAAGCATAGCGCCACTTTTTCTGCGACAGTTACAAAATAAAATACTCAATGCACAATATTGGACCTGCAACCGACACTCCGACCGGTATGGGAAAGTACTTATTTTTCCACTTCAAGCCCTGGGGCCCATAGACCTACCGGGACGTCTTCGTAGACGCGGGCGGTGTAAACAGCGCTGTCGAAGGTCGGGGAGTTGTCGTTGGCGTCACGGATGAAGATGTCGATGTGCATGGACGCTGAGCGCTGAGGTTGACCTCCGTCCACTGCGTACAACATCACCGCCTGTAACTGCGTGTCATATAGGTTCACTTCGCTGACAGTACGCGTACAACATCAGCGCGTAATAGTCGCGAGTCTCGCGGTCGACGGCACGCGTCAGACGGACACGCACCTCGTGTGAGCCGTCACCGCGGCCCGCCGTCTCCAGTTCAAACGTCGACGATCCGTCGAGGAGTCGGTATCCGCTGACGGACAGCGGCTGTGAGTCGGCGTCCTCGGCCTCCGGCAGCGAGAACGTCGAGCCGATCTTGGTGGTCTCGACCACGTCCAGGGTCAGCCAGTCGGTCGGGAAGACAGGATCGTGATCGTTGACGTCGACGACGTTGATGATGACGCGAACCAGCTGGAACAGCGTTAGCGGCGTGACGGTGACTTCGAGCACCGGACTGCAAACTTCGTACGTCTTCAGGGTCCTCGGTGCACGCGGTGGAACAGCGTCAGTGGAGTGACGGTGACTTCGAGCACTTGCTCGCAGACGGCGACGTACGGACACAGCAGCTCACGGTCGACGCGTTGCGTGCTCGTGATGTCGCCCGACGTCTCGTCGACCTCGAAGAACTCGTTCCTCTGCCGCTGGGTGAACACTCGGCCTAGACGGACGGACCCACGCCTCACATTGACTGACCGACTGACCGACTGACTGACTGAAGAAAGCGTTCCTCTGCCGCTGGGTGAAGCGGACCGTGGCCAGCACGTCTGTCGGCAGCGCGTCGAGACCAAGGCGAGCGTCAGTGCGCACGTTGCCGACGATCGCTCCTGCAGCCTGTTCCTCGCTGAAGTCGTACTCGAGTTGATGGTAAACACCGCTGTCACTGTAGGCGGACATCATCACGCCGACCAAGGTGATTAACCACAGCGACCACCGACCGCCCGCCATCTTCGGCACACTCACTTCACCTCAAAGCCGCCGTAAAACTGTGACCGTCGCGTGCCCGGTGTCTGGTGACGTGATCAGTCGGCAGCGAAGCCACACAAACTCACCGCGTACAGAGAGGGCGACGATGTGCCCGCTTCTGAATACATTTAGGATCCCATTTCCGTCTGTGTTTCACGACAACGCGCCAAATATAGACTACATTTCTGCGGCTTCGGTGTGCGCACGTCTTCGGTCTAATCATCTAATAACGTTACGTGCAGACAAGCATCGAAGGCCGCGACTAAAACGCTGCTTCCTAAATAGCATCTCCGTCGACGACTGCTGAACGGTAGGTACGTATAAACGCATCCGATCGTCTTAGCTCGGCATACGCAGACAATGCGACCAGCTCGTCCACACTATACTGACGTAGGCGGATCACTCAACAGCAGCAGCAGCAGCAGCAGCAGCAGCAGCCGCAGCGTCACACGTCACTGTGACAATGTGCTGCGCTTGGCGCCTCCACGCTGCAGCCGCCACGTCTCCGCTAGCAGCAAGAAACTCGCTGAAAATTTCATCGCGTTGCTGTAGTCCGCATCACGTCGACGACTATACTAAATGTTCTTGCGTCTCCCTCGATGGTTCGCAGCGCACGAGCCGTAATAGCGTCGCGTTGCTATAGTCCGCGCGTGCGTGCGTGCGTGCGTGCGTGCGTCTGTCGCCTCATGGGCTGCAGACGTGTTCAACACCACACCAACGCGCCTGTCTGACGACTGAACAATATACTGCATCTTTGTATTTGCTGAAACTAAACGCATACTGGTGATGCACTCGATGAAAGTTTACGGCGAAACTTTGATGGCAATTTTCTGGTTATATTTGACGCCTAAATTCCGAATTGATCGTGAATACGCACGCTGCACGCTTAACTGTTACGGAGAAATGTGATAATATGAGCGAGTCGTTGCCGAAACGTCAACAAATCTAATAAAAAGGTTGTAATTTGATGAATTTATAATTTAGTATACGGAGTAATGTTATACTGCTCTGTGCGGACCTAAGAATTAAACTGTTAGCAGTTGAATTTTTAACGCAAAGTCTTATGTTCAGGTCACTGTTACAGTCAGCTAGCTCTGCGCAGTGCTGACTCTTAAACACGCATTGCTGACTCAGGGAGCATATAGAGCAGCTGAAATTCTATCTGCGTCTGTATCGTAGGTTGACTTTGCTGGCAGTATAGTCTATGCTATGTACCTGTACCTATACAAAAAAAAAGGAAACACAAGATCATCAAGCCTTGCTCAAGGCTAAGTACTGTCCGCGGGTAGCCACATGCACACAGAAAAACACACAAAAACATGTGACCTCGACTTTTGACTTATGAGCTGAAAATTCATTGTGGTTCTAGGGGTTGTCGAGGTACAGGTGCGTGCAAAATTTGATCAAGCTAAGTGCAGCGGTTCATGAGTTATCGTGCGAACAGAAAAATAAAACTCGGACGAGAACAATACAGCCCGTCGCTACCGCGCGGACACTAATAAATATACAGGATCAGTATAAGACAGCGATTAGCCAGCGTGATGTGCATGCAGTCACCGAAGCACACTGTGTCGCCTGTCCTTCAGGACAAGAAGAAAACACGGCGACATTGGTGTGCAGAATTAATACACAACGCAGAGATTTGATCACCGCTATTAAAGCAAATGACGACGATGACACGACGCGACGCAACGCTGGTTACGAGCAACAAACGCAAACTGTGCACAGCTGAGGCCTAAAAATTATGTTTCCGGAAACTAGACCGACCTTAGTTTTTACCCCCGGACCTTAAAAATTTTATGAACTTTATATTGGGGCCGAAATTTTTCGGGTTCAATTTCCATCGCGGACTGGCTGCTTCCTCGTCGTGCATCATGTCCGGATCATCTTTACACTAAAATAACAAAACACGTCAAAGTAAAAATGAAAATAGAAGGCAACAAAGAAAAGAACGCGTGAATATACTATTAGTTAGCGTAATTTAGCACCATTGTCGGACTAAAAAAATCCGACCTACCGACCCTATTCTTTCTGGCCATGTTTCCGGAAACACCAAATTTATTTTAGGCCTGACAGCAGCTTCTGTCTGCAGGTCATTTTGAGCGAACCGCTAACTGCAGATAAAAAATACCTTTTGTCTTTGAGAACCTTAAACGCGCACCAGTTCGCACAGACTGGTAAACAAGAGCACGATCTGGCATTCCAAGTGAAGCGCACGAAGAAACACACATTGACAGCCATTGGACAGAGCGCCGTAGACGCTGTCAGTCGTCAAATTATTCCATCAACTAGGCAACTGTCGACGCCGCAACGGACAGGCTAATCGTACGTAATGCGCTGCTAATGGTGCCGTCACACGGGTCGAGTGCAAATCATCGCAGAGACAGAGCGAAAGAGAGACGGAACAATTCTACAATTCTGCGCTGACAGAGGTCAGTCTAGACGCTTTCATCGTCCATTCGTCACAGCTGGAAGCCAGCCGCCCGGCCCGCCGGCCAGCACTCGGAATATCGGACGGGACGGAATACTATTATGAGTTTGTCTGAGACGCCGGCTATGATGCAGGACGTATACGGCCCGTAATACCACTTTGCTATTCATAGCTAAACGACAGCCGGGCCGTCAGGAGGATCAGCGGTCGCCGTTGTGCTGTGTGTACACTGGCGACACTTCTGGGTTTCGTCGTCGTCGTCGTCGTCGGTAACATTACTGCCGCGTCGCCTCACATCGCCTGTCGCGTCTTGTACAAGCTCATGACTGCCTGATGATGTGGCAGCAAGCTTCTCTGACGTGCTGCGTGACAGATTTGGGACAGACATATTGACGAATGAACGAATGAATGAATGAACGAACGAATGAAGGATTTTATTTGGCAGCCAGCAGCACCGAACACAACATTGACAGCAATTACAACGACGTCAATGAGGTGACTGATAACCGTCTTTAACAAACGGCCTGAGAAAAACACAAAGACGTACTTACATATACAACAAACAAGTGTAATGCTATAAAAACAACTTTGCATCAGAACCGACATTTAAATAAATTTACGAAAAGATACTTGAAACAGGAAGTACCGGCAGCGGTAGCTAACTCAACAGTCTGATGTTCGATGAGGCCTCGATCTCTCTTTCGCCAGCTGGTGAACTGTCCGACTGTCATCGACGTGGTGTAACATCTTTTTGTTACTTACTATTTATTTAGGCCTATCCTGCAAAGCGTGTCCACCCTTTCCCCGACACGCCGCTGCCCGTTTATCAAAATCAAAACATCAAAGTCGTTACCCCGTACTGTCACATTGTTGTCCCGTCTTTGTCCCCCAGTCTGTCGTTTGACTGAGGCGTCATAAGACCGCTCATTGCGGCCGAGGCTTTGCGTCTGAACGACAATATTATGCTGACCAAATCATAACGATACGCTACGATCGATTCGGCTTTCTGCACGAAACCGCACGCAGATTTGTATATAATACAAAACTGCATTTGTTTCGCGACGCCTCATATTGATACAGCTGCCGTCATCATTGGCGTGCGTGGCAAGTGCTTTACAGATTGGCTGTTTAGCACTCGCATAGGCGGCGACAACAGTACTATACATGCAGATACGATGTCGGGCAGCAATCGATAGTAAAACTTTACGCTGCCCCGACTTTGAATAAAAAAGAAAATTGGTTTATGTGTGACGTCTGTATAACATATCTTCAGCAGACTGTATTCACTGTAGTATCCTACAAAATTGCACAAAATTGTCCTAGCAGCTGGGGCTTCTTCCCGTCAAACCTCGCTGACGCTGAGCGAGTTTATCAGTTACGACACTCCCAAGATCCCACCCATTTGCAGCTTTTAACGGCTCCCATTTGCAAGACTTGCTGTCCCATGAACGGATAGGTGTCGCGGTTGTCGCCGCCACTGCTAACTCTTGATGCACTTATCATCATCATCATCATGCAGATGTTTAACGCGGCCTAAATAAAAAAGCGTCGACCTTACCTACATATCATCAGCCAAAGTTTGGTGAAGTTCCCTTCATCGGCTACCGACAAATCGCGCTGACGCACTTTTCGTATAACTAACTTACGGGCGCCCTCACGCAGGCACAACGAAAAACATAATGCATTCTGCTAAAAGTTAAAGATTAAAGGGTTAAATGGGCGTATAGCTCTTTATGGGAAACTCATTACAGAGCTACGGAGTGTTACCTGCTATTATGGGATCACACAGTGTGGCCTGCCATCCGACATGGATGAACGCACCCCTCACTATAATCCCAGCCATGCAGCCCAGTACTCGATTTACCTATGCCGTATGGATGGAAGGCTGAGTTGACCTTGGTGGTTGGTTATACAGACAGTCACCCATCCAGGTAGTAACCATTTTATAGCGACTCGACCGGGATTGAACCCACGACATCCGGATCGTAAGTCCAACGAACCGTTACGCCACCAAGCCAACAAGATATCCGTGGCCGAGGAATAATGACTTCAGAAAATATACCGTCGTATAGCCTAAAATAACAACATCAACAAAACTGATTCTGTTCTGTTTCTGAACGAAACAAATAATCTGTCACATACATTCCCAACAACGAAATAATTTTACAGAGCTTACTATCACGAAACAGTCAATATAGCTCATACCCTGCCTCGTATACGTTTAGCCTATTTTGCAGCACTTTATTTTGGAAAAAGAGAGCACCAAACAAAGTAAAGATATAACCGAAATTTGTTCATCGCTGACGTTTTCCTGTTGCTGGCCTGAAGCCTGCAATTTGCAGCGTATAGTAACGAAAGGCAATAAACGCTTGGCTTGGTTTTCGCTGCAGGCTGCGTTCTATCGCTCGACGTTCTACGACATCACGCCAAGACCGTTGCGCTGTCTCGTGGGACTGTTGTGTGTGCAATAGAACCGACGACCCGTTTTATGGTCGAATGCCCTATGAGCCGCAACCAGAAGAACAGAGCAGGCCTTCGCGTTACCTACGCCGAAAGAAAGAGGTTACGTTTTATCTCTGTCTGTCAACGTCAATGTCAACATTAAATTTATATAGCGCAATATCATGAAGCATTGCGCCGAGAACACTAGCATCTGGCAAAAAGTACAGATTTTACACTGCGCCAAAGGCTACTGCTGCAGAGCGATGGATCACGCACATTGTCCGGTAATGAGTTCCAAGCCATCGGACGCCCAACGGCGAAGACCCGAGGGCCTAATCACAGACATCTTTATGTATAGCATATACTATACTATACTATATATGCTACAGATAAAGATGTCTACGGCCGAATGTAAGTTTTTTTACTTCGTCGAAACCGTCTGTCTGTCTGTCTGTCCGTTTGATCGCATAATTATTCAAAAAGTTATGAATGGATTTCGGTAAATTTTCTGTCAGGATATTAAGATTTCTATAAACAGCCAGGAATGAACGGAGTTTTGAACACGCCGAGTTAAAGTTTCGTTCGGTGCGTTTGCGGAGGCAGATTCCTGTAGCCCATTGAAACTTTGTATATAAATCGTTATTGGTGTAAAAATGTTTTCAACATGAGTTTTTTGCAACTACTTAACAAAAGCTTGTAATCAAATCAAATCAACTCAAATGTATCTTTAACACAAACACGTGACAAATAATAAATATAATAATAATGATTGACGTCATATAATGATGTATCAAGGTAATATTAACAAACTGTGATAAAAATTGATATGGGTATTACGTTGTGGTTGCACAGGCCTAGACCAAGTCTATTATGATATCTAGCCGACACACAAGCGAATCGTTGATCGTCTGATACTATGGATCGGTTGGTGGTTTCGTGCCGTGGAAGACAGAAGTGATAACAAAACAGACGTGATAGCAGCAGCAGCAGCAGCAGCAGTGGTGGTGGTGGTTGTGGTTGAGGCGATTGCGACGCTGATGTCACACCGCTGCTGCTGCTGCTGCTACCGCTGCTACCACCATGTGCCGGTGTTTTTACGATGGGCCCGTATCGTGACTGCTCGCTCAAATGAAAATCTTTTCTTCGTCCTTCCAGTTCGCTATGCAATTATTCCTGCTAGCCGTGGGAAGTCGATCTCACGCAATAATTCTCGGGGATGGACGGGGTAGGGACGTATAGATCCTCGAATCTTGACGATTTAGTGCACGCGCAACAAAAAAGCTGGCAAGCAAGAAGAAATGTCTGCTAAAATATTCTGGTGAATGCTACGCCAAGATGTTACTTTTCATTCGCACGAGCAGAATACATAGTAGCCGAAAATATACAAAAAACATATAAACTCCATTTACAATGTTCTACTTTGACCCCGTTTAGAAAACGGGATAATTTCTACTGCGATGACGTCAAGTTTTGACAAAATAGGGAAAAAAGAAATTCTCAAAATGAAATAAAACAAATAAATACAAAATACGAAGAAAAGTCCAACATTCCATTTGGGAAACTGGGGTTAATTTGTACACTGATGACGTTAAATTTTGGAAAGGGTTCAGAAAGAAATTGGCTAGCAGTATAGCAGAACCGGGAACTGCAAATATGCGTTGTCGTCGGCAGTGTCTCAATTTCAGATATAATCGTACTGGGGTGTGCGCCTTTACCGTACAGTACGCATGACATTGTGCATCAAACGGGCCGTACTCGCGTCTCGCGAGACCGGTCGAGAAACCAGTTGTGATGAGCACTTCAGAACAACATGCAGCATGTTAAAGACACCACGTCACGCGAACTACGTCATGTTACATGTTCGTCTATTGTGTAGAGGTAAGTGCTTACTGTACGTATCTGTGCGCTCTTGCTTTGCATTCAGTGTCGCATGCATTGACCTTACTTCTGATGCAGTACCGGTATCCGATGTACCGTAGACAAAATGGTAATTAATCATCCATAAAACTGTTTGCCTTTAAGTTAGGAAATTTAATTTGTCACG
>Ga0209052_1000962_pt1 | contig 10087 bp, 9 predicted proteins | sample WorMetHEROISLAND_2_FD_187409 | JGI IMG/M metagenome (GOLD analysis project Ga0209052, IMG submission 187409) | Marine gutless worms symbiont microbial communities from Max Planck institute for Marine Microbiology, Germany - Olavius sp. 4 HERON... | ecosystem: Host-associated > Annelida >...
CTTGTTATGATACGCAGCAAGTCTGTGTCTATCTGCAACCATTCTCGTGCTAGATTAGTCGACAGTAGCAGGAATCACACTTTTTCAAGGGGGTACCCAAATTTGATGCGCTCGTACGGAGGACTCCTTGAACCTAGGGGGTCAAACCTTACACCGTTGAAATCTACGTTTAATGCCGAACATTTCATACACAGGTTGTGCTGGCTATCTTAAACGGTTTCCGCGCAATTCATTCTTAAATTATGTATTGCAGCCGAAAATCGCTGAAAATTCGCTAAAAACCCCTATTTTTGGGGTTCAAGGTCGTTCAAGGTCATCGATGTTGGTACCACTGGAAAGCTCGTCGACAGTGCTTGCTATGATCAGCAGCAAGTCTGTGTCTATCTGCAACTGTTTTCACGCTAGATGAGCCAATAGAGGTAAAATAACGAATTCTAAGAGGGGGGGGTACCCCTCTTTGATGCCCTCGTTCGAGGAGAATCTCCTACCCCTTTGGCACCAAATTACCTCATAAGAAACTAGAGACTCTAGGCTATCATATGGTGAAGACCCGGTGTCTCTATCTCACCTGGCATTGAATCCGTACCGGGTCGTGACGGACAGACAGACAGACGGACAGACAGAATTCCCATAGCTAATACGCGCCTTAGCAGTGCCTAGCGGCACAGCTGTGGCGCCTAAAAACTACACAAGATGAGTAACCTTAACCCCAACCCTAACCATAACGTTAACCCATAAACTAGACCAGTTGAGTTAACCCTAACGTTAACCCATGAACTAGTCAGCAGTGACTGAACTGACCTTTGTTGCCAGTGAGCGAAAGTTCCATCATTGAAGTCATCACAGTCTTCTGATCAGTCAACAAATGACTGAGCTGATACATTTCACCCTCCAGTACTGTCAACCAACCAATCAATCAATCCGGGACGTTTAGAGTGGCCTAAGGAATACAAACTGCTGCTAGGTCCACTAGAGACAGACAGAGAGAGGTTGGGTGAAGTCCAGTCCAGGGAATAATGAGAAAAAGTCTGTCAATACTGTCAATCAATCAATCTAACAGGTATGACAAGAGCAACAGCAGCTGCCAATAAATAAATAGTAACTAAATGTCTCTAAATTCACACTATTCATTCATCAGTACGACAAACTGACATAACCTACGAATTTATTCAAACACAAACTGATTCAGCAGCTCTCAGCGATTAACAGCTGTGTTTGGGTTTGTAGTAACACACGTGACAGACTAACTGGATAGTTCCTTGTTTTTGGGTTCGTAGTAACACACGTGACAGACTAACTGGATAGTTCCTTGTGTTTGGGTTTGTAGTAACGCAAGTGACAGACTAGATTAAGCTAAGCTCTAAGCTAAGCTTTAGAGCACACTATAATATAACCTAACTTTTACTTTTTTTTACTAACTGATATATTTCCCTGTGTCTGTTTGTAGTAAGGCACGTGACAGACTAACTGGATATTTCCTTGGCTGTTTCAATGAACTGATGATAGTGTTTGTAGACATTCTTCTTAAGTCCATCAGACGTCTCCGCCTGCAGTTGTGTTATTTCATGTCGTAATGTTTCCAGATCATCGACACTTCCACCATGAGCCTGAGTCTGCTTGCTGACAACTACAACACATTGTGTCAACTGCAACAACTACAACATGCAACTACAACAACTACAACAGACTGTGTGGCTCAATGGTCTAGTGGTTAGCACACTTAGAATTCAAGCTCGGGGACCCTGGTTCAATTCCCGGGTCATGCCACTATTCCATTGGGCAAGTTGTTTACTCACATTGCCTCCCCAGTTTCTCAGCTCCAAGAAACTGGGGTACAAAAGGGAGTTTTTGGCACCTAAGTGGTTATGGTGATTAAGTGCATCGCTAGATTAAGCTAAGCTTTTGAGCACACTATAATATAACCTAACATTACTTTGAACTTTACTGTCAATCAACCAGCCAATTAATACAACACATTAGCTTAGCAGTGTTGTTAGCAAGGACTTGAACCTCAAGGCCAAGGCCACGGACTGCTTTAGAAAAGTTATTACACTTCATCTCTATTAGGCCCATGGCACACGACCCAAGTGCTCCGCCCAAGTTTCTGGCACCAGAAACTGGTACCAGTAACTTTGCTCGTCTGCCATGCTTCTGCTAAGCACTTAAATACTACACAATGTAAACAACTGATTGATGTTGATGAACAGTGATTGATCGCCATGATTGGAATCACAGTTTTGGTGTCTGGTGTGCAAAACTTGGACACAAGTTTCTGGTCACCAGATTCTGGGACCAGAAACTTGCGCGGAGAACTTGGATCGTGAAGCTGTGGCAAAAATCGGATCGGCGGATGTGCGGATTCGCGGATGTGCGGATCGGCGGATGTGCAGTCAGGATAAGGGCTGGGATTAGCGTTAGGGTTAGGATTATGGTTAGGGATGGGGTTAGGATTAGTAATAGGGTGAGAAGGGTAAAACTAGTAAATTATAGCGTAAGTACAGCGTTAGCCATTGCGACATCCGCAGATCCGCACATCAGCTTATCCGCTTTTTACCCGTGGCCTGGATCGTGCCCCGTGTCCCATGGACCTAACTATAACATATCCCTAAGTGGGTGTGGTCGCAACGCTACAGTCAAAACCGGTCCACTCGTATTTATATATATAGATCTATGCGTCCACTGGTATCTGTAATATACGCGAATTTACCGCACAAACACCATAATAACAAAATTACTCACATGCATCAGGGTTGAAATCTTGTTTTGACAAAACTCTAGCCAAACCGTCGCCCATTTTTACTAAAACGATCTACCGAATTCAGTGGGCGTTGCCAGGGGCTAGCACTTTTTGCAGAGCGAGCCAGTATGTCATTTGCATAAACTCTATGGTACATAGCCTAATGAATATAAATGAGCTTTGATTGACAGGCCGCTGACCAATACGAATAGTGCCTGTTGTCAATAATTATTATACAGATAATTAGCCAAGTAATCAACCACATGCCCATCCAACAACGTGAAAAATAACAGTACTGGCGCATTTCTATGAAGTATAATAACAGCTGACACAGGCGCAGAGTGTCGCAGTATCAAGGACATACTTGATCCAGTTTGATGATGATGATGATGATGATGATGATAACTCACCGGATAACTCACCGGATGAGGCCTCCCCAGGAGGACTGGCTCGGCCTCTGGAGTCAATAGGACGTGGTTCGTCCAAGGAAAGACTCATCATTGTCGCACATCCTTTGTAGCCTCGATTTGAAGGTGTTAAGTGTCTCAGCTTCCATTATATACTGATGCATCAAGATGGTTCCATGTGTTGACATTCGTTCAGTAAAGAAATGATGTCTCGTCAGTTGCAACTCTTCCCTTTTTAAGCTTCAAAGTATGTCCTCTTCTTCGGCTGTCTATATCACGTTCAAAAAAGGTCTCAAAATCCACTGCAGATAGACCGTGGTAGCCTACATCCTGTGGGCCTAAGATATACTTCGATCAGATCGGCTCTCAGTCGTCTATCTTCAATTAGGAGTCCACAGATTTTAGCCTATCTTCATAAGAAAGCTCGCTCAGTCCAGGTATCAGACGAGTGAAGCGTCTTTGAATTTTTTCTAAGATTTTCTTATCATTATGGTAATTGGTGACCGAGCAACAGTACAATATTCTAAATGTGGCCTGACCAAGGACTTGTATAACTGCAATAAGATTGATCTAGATTTGTACGATATGGTTCGCTTAATCATGCCTAATATTCTATTAGCTTTGACGTATGCCTGGTTACACTGCTGTGATGGCTTCAAGTCGCTATATACTAATCATGACACCTAAATCCTTCTCCAAACAATTAGAAGTCTCCAGTTTCTGGTTACTCATATAATAGTCATTATTCGGATTGGTCCTGCCAAAATGCATGAATTTGCATTTTCCCACATTGAACAACATATGCCATTCCTCTGACCACTGAACAAGAATATCGAGATCATGCTGGAGTCTAAGTCGATCTTCCGGACTGCTAACTTTACTGAAAATCTTTGTGTCGTCTGCAAACTTTAAAATCCAATTCTGAGCACCATGATCCAAATCATTAATATATAGACTAGGAATTAACAGTAAGACCGAACCTTGTGGAACTCCGCTTATGACTGATAACCAATCTGAAAAAAAAACACCTCGTATAGGCCTACCCACTCTTTGCCGTCTATCCCTCAACCACTCCGAAGTCCATTTTAGAAGAACACCACCAATGCCGTGACTCTTAAGCTTTGCTGCCAACCTGGTATGTGGAACCTTATCGAAAGCTTTAGCCTTTGGCGAAGTCCAGAAATATCACATCGACACTGTCACCAGTGTCAATACATCCCGTTACTTTATCAAGGAACATCAATAGATTTGTCAAACATGAAACGTCCTTTACGGAATCTGTGCTGAGTCTCGTGTATAAGGCTATATTGTCTTCCAAATGCTTAACCAAGCAGTCTCTGATCAGGGTCTCAAAAACTTTGCATACCTAACTTGTTAAGCTTAGTGGTCTGTAGTTTTCAGCAAGGTTAGCTGATGAACGAATGAACTTTAACGTGGCATAAGTCCTAAGACTGCAAGGACACGTAACACGTAAGAATAGCAGTGATTCAATTAGTCACGTGGTAGTCAGTGCAATGAGACGCTCTTAGTCACAGCAGCTGTACGACCGGGCAAAAAGCTCGGTCTATATAATCGTTCACCAATTACGCATAGCAACAGACTTGGAACTATTAAATTTCATATCACAATCTTCGGCAAATTCCTCATAGATTTTAAGCATTTTACCTATCGCGCTCAATGAGTGAGCCAGCAGCACAATTAAACTGCACAATATCGTCAGCATATAGGAGACACCCAAAAAAACGCTGTGCCAGCTTACATCCAATTCCAGCTACCCGTAATCTATCTATGAGCACGTCCATGTACACGGCAAACAATAAATGGAGACAGCTAGCAATCCACCCTGACGCACCCCTGCTAAAATGGCAAACGAAAATGATATTGCATTACCCCACCTAACATAAGCGCAACCCTTTTCGAACCAGCTGTGCATAATGTTTACAAAATATTTCGGCACATTTCTCTCCATCAACAGACTCAGTATAGTGCATACTGATCCACTCGCGGTCATATGCCTTCGAAATATCTAAGGCACATACTGTCACAGTAGAGCCTGATTTACAATAATGCTCAACCACAGAACGTAAGGCCATGGCATGACTACAACTAGACTTCTTCTTGAAACCAAACTGCAGAGAATCAGATTCTAGGAAGTTCTGCAGATCATTCAACAATGCCTGATAAAAACACACTTGTCCATTTAAATGTCAGCATAATCAACAACACGCAACACATCAGTTGCACGTGTTACGGTGTACTTCAGGCATCTTCAGATAACTGCACATGGCAATTTAAGGCGTCAACGTTTTATTTTTCTTAGTAAACAGTGGTAGTTCTGCAATTTGAGACACGCCTCACTGTGGGCGTGGCGTTATGTAAATTAAACCATGGCATAGAGTCTTCAATGATATACTGGCTCGCTGTGTAAAAAGTGTTTACGTTCAGTGGGCGTTGCCCCGTCCTTGATGAATATTTATCACAAGCAAATTGCAGCTGCTAGGGAAGTGTCAATATCAGAATTTCAATTTCGATACGATATCTAGTCGACATCGTATTCTGACACGCATCACGATAGTCACAACATAAGTAAAGAAATTAAAACCTAGTATTTTTGTCTTTGTTTCGACGACTGCAAATATTTTACAAAGATAGACGCTGTTATCGCAGCATAACTTTAGTTCGTTGAAACCTACGCCCAGACAGACGCTTTTTAGTATTACAAGAGCTAGCTCGTTTTGCTGTAGCGGCACTCTGTGCTTGTTGATATCTGGATGAGCTATAATTAGACAGGTGCGGGGGCAGAAGTTGAAGTTGTTTTTTTTCGTGTGAAAAAGTGACATCTTCGCCGCGAGAATCTTATTATCGTTAGTTTCTGCTGGCCAGGGGCAACGTCTATTGGCTGTCTGCTGAGTCGTAGTGGCTCAGTTTGTCGTGATGAGTCATTGGTAGGCGAGGCGAGGCGTGGGCGTCGACCCAACCCAAACAAAGGCCAGTGAACAAAGGTTCGTTCGTGGGTTAGTCACGACTACTAGAGCTGATGTTGTTATTATTCACTGGACGCCCTAGTCAGTGTCTGTCGACGCCGAAATACGTCTCATGATAGCTGCTTGTTGTGTGAAATCAAATACAGTTTGTTTCTTTTCTGACGCCGTGCCCGGTTCTGTACTTTTATCGATGAAACCTGGACATTTAAAGTTTAGCTGTAAGTTTCGTATCTTGTAGTGTCAGACGCAGGCTTCCGCCTGTGTGTCGTCATCTTTGTGACTTCTCAATCAGTATACTGAGAAAAGTGCTTATTATTAGCACTTATGTTATCATTTCATGTTATTTCCTTCCCATTGCTGCTATTGCCGTAGTCAAGACACTCCCGGGAGCGAAAGTTCCATAGGTGGAACTTTCGTTCTCTGGAACTTTTGCTCCCAGAAGGGAAAATGGCATGAAACTTTCGCTCCCCTTTGTCCAAAAATTGTTGTTGCCACTAACTGCACACATGGTGAGCCGGGATCACAAGACGTCATTCCCTGTACATGACCTGTTGAAGCTTGTAGGCCTACACGTTTGATGGGGCTACCGCCACACATGCAAGACATCATTCAATAACTGTATCTCTGCACTATCAATAGCCTCGTTGACCACATATCTATAACACATTAGACTTGCTCCTCTACCAACTGTCATTACACCACTTTTTAATTATGTTAAGCTTTAATAGCCAAATTGCTCGTCCGGACAAATAGCCTATTGAAGCCTAACTGCAGCATTCCAGCATCTGATGTCCCTCTGAAATGTTTACTCAATTTAGCATCATCGGCAAATAAATCACACTCTACATTATCACCTATTTTGGCAAATCATTAATGTAAATAGCAAATAGCAACGGACCAAGTGCGCAATACCATTGCCTACTGGGTTAAAATTTGAGTATTCTGAGTTCACCATCACCCTATGTTTCCTGTGCAGTAATAATGCTGTGGCCCATTTAACAAGTGCCTTATCAATACCATATGAACCATTTTACTTGTCAGTCTATTATGGGGAAGTTGTCATAGGCCTTCTCAAAGTCTGTATAAATCACTGATAATTTGTGTTGGGGAGCGAAAGTTCCACGTTACTTAGGTTCACAGGATCGAAAGTTCCAGAGAACGAAAGTTCCACCTATGGAACTTTCGCTCCCTGGAGCGAAAGTACGTGGGAACGAATGTTCCATAATTCAGACACAGCCACTGCCTTCAAGAGGAAGCTTACCATTTGTATACACAGAAAGAACAGATTACTAATTATAGATGATTTGGGTAACCATGCAGTTTAGGGCAATAAAATTGGAAGCTATATACAAGCTATGATATTGTGGGTAAGAAGAAGGTTAAAACTTAGAGTGAGCATTAAGGCTAGCACTAAGCCCTTACCCTAATCATAACCCTAGGACTATAGACCACTTATGTCTGAGATGACTACAACTACCACACCCACTGTGCCTTCAAGACAAAGCTTACCAAATCATGATTTGTATAAAGTAAAGAGCAGATTATTATTAGTAGATGGTTTCGGATGAAGGTTTGAATCTAATCTAAGGCATCATTGAGACGTGTTCTAGTGTCTGAAGTCCCAGTGTAGAGAGGTGCAACAGCCCGGTGAATGCCAGGTCAAATTGTAAACGTAAAGTAAAGTAAAGTGAGGTTATATTATAGTCACCTTTAGTGCGCTCTAAAGCTTAGATTAAAGCTTAGCTTAATCTAGCGCACTTAATCACCATAACCACTTAGGCGCCGAAAACTCCCTTTAGTACCCCAGTTTCTTGGAGCTGAGTATGGAATAGTGGCACGACCTTGGAATCGAACCCGGGTCCCCGAGTTAGAAGACCAAGTGCGCTAACGACTAAGCCATTGAGCCTTTGTGAGCCAAAGCAGCAGTTAAACTGGCCAGCAGTCTAGTTACTTCTGTTGCAGAGATGAATGTTCATTGTGTGTCATGTGTGTTAGAGTTCAGGTAAAGGTGAAGGTCGGGTACTTGCTATAGCACTTCTTACATGAGTCAGACTCGTAACCAGAAACGCTTTACAATCTCGGAAGTGGCAGCTGATTGGCATGAGCTAATGATACCGCAGCGCACTATGCGGCCATCCATTGCCTGCGGCAGCGAACAACTGGACCCGTTGTTTGCAGCTAGCAGATATACCACTGCCCCAATCAGCCACACTAGGCATTCACCCCGTAGCAGCAGAGAATGATGAAGGTTGATTGTGTGTCGTGTGTGTTAGAGTTGACACTCAATGAACATTGATTGTGTGTCGTGTGTGTTAAGAGTCGACACTCAATGTTGATTGTGTGTCGTGTGTGTTAGAGTTGACACTCAATGTTGATTGTGTGTCGTGTGTGTTAGAGTCGACAGTGGCATTGAATGGCCGCGGCTGACAGCAGTTCACGTCCTGCGTGTGATGAAAAGATGTTGGGTTCCACACAGCAGCAGCAGAGAATGATGATGCTGGATCTGGCTCAGTTGCAGGACAGTTTCCAGCGGCTGTTGTCACAAGCCAATCCCGACCACGTCGCGGCTTTCTTCTACTGGCTTGACCTCAAAGTGGCGCAGTTCAAGGTCTTCGGCGGCGGCCTATCACAAGGTATGTGAGCTTCACAACAGGGTTCCCCCATGTCCTTTGAAATCCTTAAAGTGCCTTAATTTAACACTTCCAAATTCAAGGCCCCTAAAAGTCCTTAAAACTGATAATGGTGCTTGAAAGTGCTTAAAAGTACTGCACTTAAATTTAGCTGTAGGATTTTGGAATTTTTTTGGAAGTTGGGTCGGGTTTTACCAATGACCAGTTGGAGAGTTGTTATTAAATGTTCAATGAAATGTAATAACTGAAGGTCTGTATCTACTGGTAGCTACTATGGTTGTGTGGTATTTGGACAATATAATGACATTAGCTGTATGCATAAATTATGCTGTGTAGCAATTATGTGGTATTATTTACGCTTGTGGACTTGCGGTTGCAGTGTATGGGGCACATCTCTGAACCAGTCAAACTGAGTCAATATTTGTTGCTTTAAAAGTCCTTAAATTGGTGAATGACAAAAGAGGGGGAACGGTGTCACAAATTCACGGCATGTTGTCTGCTATAGCTGGAGAGGCTAGCCCGGATGTGTCAGGGAATTATCAGGCGAGAAAATCATGTCATGAAAAGTGGTCGCTGTTAACTTGATGTTTGGGGCAGCTGTAGTTGCATGATAATTTTGACAATTCATTGTTTTGGCTTATTACTATGTCCCTGAGTTTTGGTTGCAATCAGTCGTGCAATTACGCTCGACCTTGCGCTAGCGATGGACTGTATCATCTTGATGCTTTTGTTTTCATCCGAGTTTTTCTTCACGGTGTGCAAGATAACTCATGAACTGCTGCACGTAGCTTGATGATGTTTGGCACGAACATGTACCTTGACAACCGATCTCACAGTTGTATCGGTGTGTGTCATGTGTGTGATGGACAGCCAACTGTTTCAGTGCCGGCAGTGCGGCAGTGAACGAGCATGTGTCAGTGGTTAACGGTGTAACAAGTGGTCTAAAGTACCCGGGCACGGCTGAGCTGCGTTCACATGACAGTGGCGTGGACTGGAATGACTCGGAGCACGTTCACACTGCCGCTAGTAGTAGTCAAGACAGACAAGCCGCTAGTCACGTGGACCAGCAGCTGCCCTCATCACCGGCCCTGTGCAAACTACAGACATCTGACGAGACGGCCGACTGCGACGCGAAGCAGGTGATAAATGACATATCCTGTCTGTCTTCACTAGTAGTGGGAGTAGTAGTAGTAGTAGTAGTAGCAGCAGCAGCAGCAGCAGTAGTAGTAGTAGTTGTAGTAGTAGTAGTACTACTACTACTACTACTACTACTACTACTACTAGTAGTAGTAGTAGTAGTAGTAGTAGTAGTAGTAGTAGCAGCAGCAG
>Ga0209052_1000963_pt1 | contig 10085 bp, 4 predicted proteins | sample WorMetHEROISLAND_2_FD_187409 | JGI IMG/M metagenome (GOLD analysis project Ga0209052, IMG submission 187409) | Marine gutless worms symbiont microbial communities from Max Planck institute for Marine Microbiology, Germany - Olavius sp. 4 HERON... | ecosystem: Host-associated > Annelida >...
TGTACATTGTGTCATTTCTCATTATCAAATATCTATAAGAAGAACAGTTCAATACACCAATGTCAGTTTTTGATCTAAAATTGTCAAGCAACATTTTCACTGCCGAATATTTTACAAAATTGACATTGTAAAATATGAAGTAAATTAAATATCTGACTGTAAAATGAAATTTTCGCAGCACATTTCTGTTTCAGTTATTGACTGTACTGTTTATCAAAAACTTTATTTCAGTTTTTTTTGTGTTTTATTCTGTTTATGTTTCTTTATGTTTTGATTTATTTTGGTTTACTGTCATTTCATTATGTCTGTTTTATTTGCATTTGCTGTATCAATTTTAGTCTGTTCTTTTAATAGAATTTAGTTTTTTTTTAAATTTTCAGTTGGTTAGAAATTTAGTTTTTTAACATTTTTTCTACGTCTAAGAAGGTCGTCGCCACTGACTGCAGTTCGTTGTTTATAGGTAAGAATATGAAATGTTTGCCATATTTACTCTGTGCTGTTTTGTTGCTCTTGATGTTAAATAAATTAAAATGATTTCATTGAACTACTTGTTTTATGAACTGTTGTATAACTTGAGTGAACTGTTGTTATTTCAGGTTATGTAGGCTACTAGTTAAGGCTCCCGTAAGCGCTGTTATGAGCCTGGTATGTCTTGACACTGCAGCTGTGTTTACATGAGTTCTTATGTACGTGCATTTTGGCAAATAAATGATGATGATGATGATGATGATGATGATAACACGTTGATGCCATTTGCTTCTTTTCTTGGTCTGTGTTTGTGTTGGCAACATAGCTTTTTTGTTATTGGCATTGGTTATAGCCTGTTGTGTTGCAAGTAAAATTGTATTAAATTACTGGTCTGGTGTGTGCTGTTTGGTCGTTAGATCAGTAAAATTGAAGATGTCACAGAAAAGCAACGACTGCTACTTCTACTACTACTCCAAGTGTGCCAAGGTTGGCTTGTCAAGTTATGTTCTTGTCTTGTCACTGTGCTTTGATGAGTTAGGACTAGTGCACAAATGCAGCCTTCATTGCAGTGCTTTGACTTGGTTCGACTGCACATTATCTAGCAATTTTAGGTAATATCTTAAGACTTATTCTTACTGTCATTCTGAAGCACATAGTGCTAGCTCATGGACCATGTCAAGTGCCATTGTAGTAGCCTAGTTATGGCTGTCGATGATGCTTTAAAATCAGCACGTTGACATTGCATTGTTGAATGACAAAAAGGCCGTGTGGCCTGTCTCACCCAAAGTATGGAGTATGGGCCAGTTAAACAAAGTGTGTGATCTAGCTGTAATGTCACTATTGAAATAGTACATTAGTGATAGTCGTGTACGACGTGTAGTGGTTTTCATTGTTAGTTGATGAATGATGACATGCAAAGACATTCCCTGTCTGATGTTGCTTCTGCATTCTTGTACAACACTGTCGCTTGTTTTTTTTCTTGCGAGACTTTCTGTTGCATTACATCTGAGTGCAACAAGTAGGAAGTAGCTCAGCTGCTGCAGAGTGCAGAGTATTTCATCGGCTCATCAACGGCTACATTCCTGCTACCATGTGCTCCGGGAAATCCGGACATTTTTGCAGATAGTTTCCGGCGCATTTAGCTGTCATGTGTTGATGAGATATTTGTTGTGTGTAGGGCGATGGATGTCAATTCCGCCACGAGCCGTCGGCCCTCGGGACCGAGGCCGTCTGTGCACTGTGGCAGGAAGGTCGTTGTTTCCGCACCATTTGCTCACTGCGACACATGGACATTAAGGTGATCACTGCAGCCTCATCCTGTTCTTGCTGTGTGTCTTCTACTAGAAAACACAAGCATTTTCAGCATTTATCGCAAATGTGATGCCATTCACAGTGTCTGGACAGCCTTTCAGGACTATGTTTTATATTAGTGTGCATTTTTGTGATTTTATTGTTGTGTACTTCTTTTCCTTGTGTATATACTCTGTCCTCTGTCTGTCTTGCTGCCTGTTTTGGCGAATAAATATGTTCATTATGTGTAATGGCAGTACTAATGGGTCCTGTAGCATAGTACAGATCATTCACCGTGATCGTGGTCTGAGGTGTCTTTAGTTCACCAACATGCTTGCTGGCTATTATTGTTAGTTTTTTCTTACATCTATATTTTGCAAGGCAGTGTAGTGACCCCATTAAGGTGTGGTGGGATATTCACAAATGTCTTTATTGCTAATTTTCCAGCAAGTGCGCCCGTGAAAGAATTTTGAAAGTTAGTTATTATTTGACAAAGATACGGACAATACCAAGTGGTACGTTTTTTTTGAGACACAGTGTACATGGCTGTGCCTGTTTTTTGTCTGCTTAAATGTAAACAAGTTAACACTGTAATCCATTGCTGTATAAGAGTAGCTGGATGCTGGCTGTGATTGTGTGAACAGAAGAACCGATCTCATATACCATGCTACTGGGAAGCACAGCCGGGCGGATGCCGCAAGCCACACTGTGTTTTCATGCACAAACTACGCAAGGCAGATGCTGACGTGACTGCTGGTGAGTTGGTAATACTTAGTTACTACCGGTTAGTAGTGTGTTGGTTATTTAAATTTGATACCGCTGGATATAGATGACTACTGACGTAGTTGCTTACTGTGAAGCATGTAACATCTTCAGAATCACTGAATTCCGCACGCTTATTCTCGGTCTCGGCATTTAAAAGTAAAGTAAAGTTAGGTTATATTATAGTGTGCTCTAAAGCTTAGATTAAAGCTTAGCTTAATCTAGCGCACTTAACCACCATAAACACTTAGGCGCCGAAAACTCCCTGTTTTGTACCCCAGTTTCTAGGAGCTGAGAAACTGCTGAGGCAATGTGTGTAAACAACTTACTGTGTTGCTTGAAATTGTCATTTTATTTGTGGTAGATAAGAAATGTCCTTTGACAGAGAGACTTTTGAGCCACAGTGGACAGTGAAAATGAGATTTCGCATGTTATAACTGAACTGTGCCCATTTCACTGTAATCATTAATGAAGAAATTTTCGTTGAAAGTCGTAGTTTGAGGCAAAGTTATGTGCAGTGTGTTCAGTTGCATCGTAGCTGTGCTCACTGCAGGTGATCGTCGAATGTCGTCTCCGCTAGTTGCTCAGCGGCTGTTGGGCGATGCCACGACAGCGGCCGACGTCACAGAGAACCCCAGCCCCAAAGTAGAACAGCTTGTTATCACACCGTTTGATGAAGGTATGTCCACTTTCGATGTTTATTTACATTTTACACTCCCAGTGGGTGACTTCACTTTTTGACTTGACTTTCGCTGAGCCAATTCGCTGAGCGAAAGTTCGGTCTATGTACCTATTTGAGCCAAAAAGTGAAGTGATTTCGCTGAGCGAAAGTCTTACGTGCAAAAGTATGGTCAAAGTACATACTTAGACCGAAGTCTAGTTGAACTCTGGTCTAAGTAGGTACTTAGACCGAAGTGAACTGACTTGACTTAACTCAAGTCGGCTTGAGTCAAGTCAAAAAGTGAAGTCGTCGAGTTTCTTTAGAGTTAATTGTTGAAGTAGAATTTTTCCGAGGCTGGCTGCCTTTCTTGTATCCAAACCAACATCATCATCATCATCAACACACTGAAGCAGTCTTTTGTTATATCTAAAGCTTTCATAGCCAAGCCGTGGCTGTACATGTGATGATATTGTGTGCTATGCACTATTTATAATCCATCTCGATTCTTCAAGCATGCCACACACACACACACAGATATGTTTCAAATATTTGTTTGCACAAAGTGATGTCTATTGCATGGTAAAATCGAATGTGATGTTACTAATGTTATTTTACTAGTGATTATGTGGTATTTTTTACAATTTTTGTTGTGTGTAATAAGGCTTTATGTTACAGAGAGCATTTTGCAGCAGTAGTGTTCACTGTTTAGTGTTTAGTCTCCCGCGGCATTGTGCATTACGCACAGAATGAACTGCATCTGTAATGCTTTGGGCACATAATGGCTGTCAGCGTGTTACAATAAGAAGAAGAAGGTTTCGCATTGACAGCTAGGTCCATTGCGTGGGAGCTCATTCCCTTTTCAGCACTTCGAGCCGGTGAGCGTTAAACCCAATTAAGCTAGCATACAGCCCAAGTCCGCCAGATAATGGACTGGGTCAGTATGTCAGCAGTCCTGGTAACATGGCCTACTGTTATGCAGAACTTGCCGTTTCTTCCCTGGCGATGGCCGTAATCATCACCAGTACTCATTTTACCTACCCGCGGAGGGATGGCCAGGCCGAGTTGGCCTGGGTGGCTGGTTACATACAAAGATGGTTTACCCGTTTTGAAGACGGTCACCCATCCAAGTACTAAACGGGCCCAGCGTTGATTAACTTCATTGATGCGACCAACGACGTTACCAACTAAGCCAAACCGCCGCCTTACAATAAGTGTTAAGTGTTACAATAAGTGTACTATAATTACAAAATTATAGAATAATAATAACAACAGTTATTATTAATAATAAGAGTGTAAGAGTGAGTTGATGTTTGTAGAGTCTGACCAGGAGAGTTTGAATGGCACTCCGGTGAAACAGTCGACAGTCACCACTAAAGCAAAGATTGTCAGCTTAAAGAAAAAAGAAAGTATGTACACAAAAGATTACATTTATCTGTTGATTTAAGTTGGTGATGCATCAGTTTATGCATTGGTCCAGTGTTATGGAAGTGTTTTGGTCTCTCAAAGTTATGACATTATTTTTGCGACAAGTAGCCATCTTTTGTGGTCCTCTAAATCATTAAAATTAGTCAGTAACGTATTGTCAATGTAAAAGATGTCTTGTAACACTGTGCACTGCCTGTTTGTCGTATCTTATCTATAGATTGTGGATAAGTTTTCTGCGTCCACTCTGGAGTCACGGCTACATATGCGAATCAGCAGTAGACTGTTCAGTGTTAAGTATTTGCATTGATGGTACCTGCCAGTTACACAGCTGATGATGGTGTAATATTATTTAGAGGTGCACCAATAATGCTTTGGCCGATTATCGGCCCCAAATAATCGGCCTATTATTGGCCGATTACCGATTGTTTATTTCAGGACGCATCTTCCTTCAATAGAAGTCATATTGTAACGATGTGAGGTCACAATGGTACGATCATAGATTGGTAACACTCCTGCCGTAGTTTCACTAGTTTGTAGTTTTTAGTTACAGCCCGGCCCACCCCATTCCTGTATTTACTTTGTTCCGTTGATTGTTGAAGATGATATGTGACTGATTACTGAGTCATTAGTTACCTCATTGTCATCAATGTGAACTGCAGTTAAAAGCATTTTTTTGTTTCTTGCTTACTAAAACAAATTTTTGGCCGATGCTGATAATCGGCCGATGCGGATTGTCAAATGGCCGATACTGATTATCGGCAAACTGGCCAATAATCGGCCGATACCGATTATCGGCCGATAATCGGTGCACCTCTAATATTATTACTGACTGATGTGCAGATGATGCTGACAGTTCTGTAACATCAAGTACACCGGACGCGGAGCTAGCAACGTCGCAAGGTATTTTCCCGTGCTCACTGTTAGCATTATTATTATTGTTAATATAAGGTGGCTACTAAAGAACATGAAATGTTCAGTTAGTGATGTCAGTGCTCACTCCAGAAGCACTTTTTCATCTGTTTCACATTGCTGTCATCGAAACAGAAATAATTAAAGAAGTGGCTGTCTCCAATGTGATTACAGCTGATTAAACGTTTGGCTTTTACTATACACATACGTGTCCACTTTCAGTACCGACATTAGCATTACATTTCTATGTTGTGATGCTATACTGATGGAGTCTGATTTGCATGCTTGTTGATGCACATTTCTTTATCATGTTTTTCAACCTTTGCTGAGTTGTCCAATTGTGATGTGGACAGGTGGTGGTTTGAGTATAAAGACGTTGGAACAGATTCAGAGGGAGAAAGCCATCAGATCGTTTCTGACCACCAACAGTATGTCGATTGTGCCATGTTTTTAATTTTTACAAATGTTTTAAACACGCATGCTTTATGAAACATACACCACGTCTCAAGTTTTATTGAAACATGTCACTATAATATATAGATTTGTTAGTATTGTCACTTTATTTCCTGCACATTTTCTAAGCTGTTATTTGCTACAGTGTCTAGTCTCGTGTCCAGAAGCATATCTGCTGTCTTCTTGCAAGTGCAGCTGACCATGAGCTAATGAACTAAGTGGAGTTGACCCAAGCACACAGTAGATTAGCATCTTGCTCAGAGTTGCTTGTGAATGACCTGCGGAACTGTGAGCTAGGAGTCCAATACTCAACCTGTAGGCCAATGAACGACAGTTGATGGAAATGTGTTCGTGATATCAATTCTGTTACGTTGTTAATTTTTATTTACCGCTAACTAATTGTTTAGGGCTATTTTGACTGTTTTTATGTGCCGTGGTGGCCTGTTTCTATAGTATATCAGTAAACTGTAAGTAGGCCTGTGTGTCATGGTGATGTTATTGGATGTGTGGAGGTGGCTTGGTAGTGTAATGGATGGGTGACCGTCTGTGGACAGGTAAACCATCTTGGTATACAACCAACACCAAGGTCAACTCAGCCTTCCATCCCTCCGGGGTGGGTAAATCGAGTACCGGCCTGCATGGCTGGAGTTAAGGCGGGGCGCGTTCACCTGTGTCGGGTGGCAGGTAACACTGTGTGATCCCATATGGCAGGTGACGCTCCGTAGCTCTGTGATGGGTTTCCAATCCATAAACAGCTATACGCACCTTTACCTTTTTACCTTTATGTGCATTTTAGTGCAATGTAAAGCAGCTTGTTGTCATTGTTTGTGTGTGATTGCAGCCGAGCCAGCAGCACCTGCCCAGGATCGCCGCGTTGTCCTCTCTTCACGTCAGTTTCTGTTCTGGTGCTATTTATTATGCCATCAGCTGGCATTTATTAACATAGTACTGGTTATAATTAGTAATCATTCAGTGCTTTGATTCTGTTGGTTAGGCAATGGCCAAGACATTCGGCTTGTGAAAGTTTTGTTTCAGGTGCGTTGTGGCGTGGCTTAGCGTGGAGCAAGTCGCCAAGAATTGGCAGGTTAAGCAGAAACTGAAAGTAGCAGTTGCAATAGTAATAATAACTAGGCCTACACTGTTAGAGAATTACACATCGTTCACGTGCAGCTGATGTATTCTGCATATAACAGTAGACAACAGACATAACAGTATGCAAATAGTGACTGGCATCGAGGTCAATAGTGAGGCTTATTTCCCGAAGTTGCGGGAATATTGCCCAAGTGCCGAAGGCACGCGGGCAATATTCCCGCAACTGAGGGAAATAAGACTCACTGTTGATCGATGATGACAGTCACTATTTGTTCTGTTATACCTCTGATCGAAATGGAGACTAAATTAATTTAATTATTGGTGTTATTTTACATTGGTTTATTTACACAACAGCAACAATAACAAATCTTCCTCTGCCGATAAGGTCATGTGACGTGAGGCTGCATGGATTAATCGAATTTATTTACTACATTAAATGTTATTTAGCGATAAAAAGTGCGAATGAACTTAATTAATAATAAAAATTAGCAATATGTTTAACGAATCATTTGACGTTTTGATCAAACACATACACGTACTGTAAGAAAGTGTGATTTTGATTTCTTAACAGAGTGGTGTTTAGAAAGACCATTCTGACCAGTCAATATGTCGATCGGTCAATATGTCGATCACATATTGACCGGTGAACCGGTCAATACCCCATATTAGCTTACAATACGTGACGCGATTTGAACCAATCACAGCCGCACATTTCGATCAGAGGTATAACAGTAGGTAATAGTGACACAAGAACAATGACATATCGTAGATTTGTGAAATCATCGTGATTTGATGCTCGCGTGGTTTGGTATGAGCCGTGCAGTCACTGAGTGTGGTGTGTTCAGCAGGTGCTGCTGAGGAGGCAGCAGAGCAAGAATCTGCGACGACTGTCAGTGTACAAGCGCCAAGGTCGACACATGTCAGTGTGAAATGTCGACTGGGCCAGCGGAAAAAGTCCGGCGAATCTGGTACGTTAATGTTACATTCACCAATTAACCTGTGCATCGTATTGTTGACTGCATAATAGTTTTTGTGTCGTATTTTGCATTACAGGCGTATTGTGTGTCAGATAGCTGGCAGGCTTCTGTCTTTCTTTCTTTCTTGCCGGGAGGGTTTTTAGCCCAGCGCTGAGGCCTTACATGATTGGCCCAATGCGCAGCCCGAATATTCAAAATCTCTTAGAGGCCTTTGCAAGCATCAAGAGAGAAAAATATCTTAAAGGCCTTTGCAAGCCTAAAGAGAGAAGAATCTACAGGCCTTTGCAAGCCTCAAGAGAGATCTCCAATGGAGTAAAGCACTGGTCTAGCAACAAGTCACAAACAACATGCTGTTGCATGCATAAGTATGTTGTGGCATTTTGTCGATGACTTAACGTTGCTGTGCTGATGATATTTGCTCTCCTGTTGCTGTGTTTTGTCGGTAAACTAGAAGCACTTAGAGCACACAACCTTTTTCGAGATTTTTCATTTCTGTATGCTGCTCAGAAATTCCACCAAATTCTAATTAATTTAATGTAGAGATATGCCCAGTTGCTGCAAAAAATTGTTTTTAAAACTTTTTTAACAGTGTTGCAAACAGCCAAGCAGACACAGGTAAACACGTTTCCACCTTCTTTCCTTAGAGCGATTAAAATCTTCTTCACCGGACTTGCAGGGATCAGCTGATTTGTAGCAGTCAGCATTTACTGTGTTATTTTAAAACTGTTATGGTCTGTGTTATAACTGTAATTGTATCTGTCAGATTTCATCGGATATCAGTGTCATGTCTGTATATTTGAAAACCTAATGCCATGGCAGCTCTCAGACCCATGGACTATAATTTATTATAACATAAGTCATTTCAGCTCTTATGATACGATAGATGATTTGCACTGGAAAACTGACAGGCAAGCTGCCAGTTTAATCTAGCACACAAACTAAAAAGCTAAAAATGTTTTATATGGAACTAAAAAAGTAAAACATAAAAATCAAGAAACACACGGTTACGGGAGAGATAAGAGACCTGAGACAGAAAAACTAAAACGGTGTGGTTCTTTGTTTGTGGACAGACTGGGTTCATTTTTGTCACAAATGCCGTATCTTACTGTGCAGAGTCTAGTGGTAACAGTTGTGTGTAACTGATGTGTGCAGATGCTGCGGGTGGTGACAAGCCGGTACCCAAGTCGACGTCGACTAGAGCAGCATCTCATGTGCCTCCGCCCGGTGTGGTGGTGAAATCCCTTGCAGAGATCAAACGTGAGAAACTCAACAGAATGCAGCGGCGTCCTGATGACACGTGGACGAAAACGTCCAAGCCTGCACAGAGGAACCAGCTTGACTTCAAGATCACGCTCAATGCTCAACGACGAGGTACTGCACTTCTTGACTTCACCGACTTTGTTCTATGTTTTAGTTCGGTTTACTGAATTCCTTTAGTTCTTTGATTCTGTTTGTTCAGCATGGCAGTGTTAGAAATCCAATAAAAGTAAGTCTACTAACTCAGTGGCGATGATTGTGAAAATTTGGCAGGTTGAACGGAAATGCAGTTGCAGTATTAAATGTATTTCAGTCGCCTCAGATTCAGTATGTTGACATTTTGTGCATCCAAACGTCGGTGCGATTATAATGCCTGTTGTGATGTTGTAAGTCATTTGGACAAAGGGCCATGTTTGTATTCACGGACATCCGAGCATCGGTGCTTATAACAGAATTATGAGATGTAACACAATTACACACCTTGTGTACATCTTTAATACATGGGTTCCGGTTACGTCGAGTTCTGCGTAACAGTAGGCCCTGTTACCAGGACTGCCGGCATACTGACCCAGTCCATTATCTGGCGGACTTGAGCTGTATGCTAGCTTAATTGGGTTTAACCCTCGCCGGCTCAAAGTGCTGAAAAGGGGATGAGCTCCCACGCAACGGACCTTGCTGTCTATGCGAAATCTTCTTCTTCCGGTTCATGATAAAAGTGTTGTTAAATACTGTCAGCATGAATTCAATTTTGATATTCCTAGTGATATTATCGTTCTGCGTAACAGTAAATT
>Ga0209052_1000964_pt1 | contig 10081 bp, 11 predicted proteins | sample WorMetHEROISLAND_2_FD_187409 | JGI IMG/M metagenome (GOLD analysis project Ga0209052, IMG submission 187409) | Marine gutless worms symbiont microbial communities from Max Planck institute for Marine Microbiology, Germany - Olavius sp. 4 HERON... | ecosystem: Host-associated > Annelida >...
GAAAGGGGACACTCCCTTATTTTTACTTGGATTGACGCCCCTTCGCAAGTGGGTTGGCACACGGGCACGGGTGTAGTGCATTGGGCGCGTGCAGCAACGCTGATGTGCAGTGGGGACCATAAGGACGGCCGCATGAATGTCGCCACATGGCTTGACGACATCTTAGCCTGTTACAACATTTGTGATGCAAGTGCATTGCTGCCATTGTGCGGGTAAAAATGCGGGTATATTTATTTGCCACCGAGCTGATTACATGCATGCAGTCTCCGGGGTCAGTCGCACGAGCCGTGTGAAGGCACTCGTGAACACGGCGTGACGGCCTGTGTGGCGAAAAAAGCATTGGCGAAAAAGCATGGTCGTGCAATGCTTTTTCTCAGCACGTGCCTTTTGGTCCTTTTCCATTCGTGTTCCTATTTGTGCTCGTATTCTATCATGAAACTGTTTGAATGGAATCAAATAAAGTAACTGAACTGAACTGAACTGAATAGGAAGGGATCATGGATGAATAGGCTACGTACTGCAGAGGCGAAATTTATCGCACGATGTACTTAGTACAAAACGTACTATTGCCGTCGTATAACTTGTTCGTCCGTAGACAGTACTCAACCTATAAAAAAAATTCAAAACGATTCTCGCATTTGAAGGACAAGATTTGAAAATTTACGGTATGAGCAGAATTTTACTTACTAGGTATTTACTTTTTGTACAAAATCGTGTTTGCGCATGCGTGGAATGTGGTGCAAATTTAAGCGGTTTGTTAAATTCTTTACTAATTTCATTGCTCTTTGTTATCGTATCTCTATTAACTAGCTGTAATTAAATGTACAATTTACGCTGTGTTTGTAGATACATAGAATTTGTTTTCCACATTTTTGAAATGGTGATATTTATGAAAGTCTGTGTTTGTTTACATCGTTTCCTTGACGATGTCCTGCTTTGAACGTGTTAAAATTTGTGACGTGAATCACCGAGATATGAAAATGTTGCTGCTTTGAAAAAGAGGATCTCCGTTTCCATAGATTTTTTTCCGTGATGTCATTTCTTGTTGCAGTTTGACAAATGGAACACTGATAGTTGACACCCTGTGACTGATAGGTGTTCATTGTGTGCATATTCTGTTTATTGCCGGTAATCCTGCAGTTTACGGTTACAAATTCGTAATTTTCTTTCTACTGTGCATACACCTTTAACGGTGTGCACGTGTCCAGTAGACCCTGTTTCTCATCAACTCACGTGTCATCGGCGTCTATTCAGTCTTTCCCATATGCGCAGTCGACGTTTTATTGCGCTGTTTACGCCCGTTGACTTTTGCCATATCGGCCACACCCACCAGTCAACGTACATTATTTATTTATCTATGGTACACGTGACGTCATTCGTGCAGATGTGTGAAGTACTCGAGTTTGGTTTATGTGGCTGCATTTCACGAATTTATCTCCATGTGTGAGATGATCACTCGCTCGAAGTCCGCTATTCACTTTCGATGATGGCCTCCATTAGTTCACCATGTGCCGTGCTGTCATCTCCCTCAATTCACAAAAAATGTTGAGTTTTTTTCCATACCATATCGCGTTAAAACGGGAAGGAAAACGTCATCTCACTTTTTTGTGCAAAATCGAAACTCGATTACTGAGCACACCTCCATTAATGAGCTTTCCGCACACCATAGATATGTACTTAAGTGGTGGGTGTGGCAGCCATTACATAAACAAAGGCGGTAAATACGACATAAAATGGTCGATTTCGTCAACATTGATTAAGGTATGTAATATGTATGTTTTCCTCACGTAACATGACGGCACATTTGGTGCACTTGTCATTGGCGTGATTTGATGCATATATGTGCAGTAGAAAGAAAATTATGAATTTGTAACCGTAAACTGCAGGATTACCTTATTGCCTATTGGCACATCTTAAGCTAAGCAACAGACACATAAACACACAGACCCACAGAGCTTTTTTATATTATGGTTTTTATTCTGCTGGCTGCGTGTATCACTGTAGGTGTAAACTATGTCCATCGGTCTATTTGGTTAGGGTTCGCTATAGCTCAGGCCCGCTATAGCTAACGTATGCTGATATATTCAAATCGACGATCTGAGAATGCAGCATGTTATTGATACATTCAGATCATGACATGAGACACAACTGACTGTCTCATGTAGACAGCACTTTTCTGTCTTTGGTTATATGCTTGCTAGTTGTATAGTTAGTTTTCTATAGGTCTAAAGATGATCTAACATATCAAATAACACCAGTTCTCATAAACTTTAAAAAATGATGAACAATTTGTACAAATTTTTGCAACGTTAGAGCCCAACTCTGACTCTTGAACAGAGTATTATTCCCTTCTGTACTCTTAAGTAAATATCGCAACAGTCAACATTAACAACAGAACAAATAGGAATGTGAACTTAGTGCAGCATGTAAATCATAATATCTTTAGAATGAGTTCTAGGCTGCTATACATACTCAATTACCTCCAGCAGGTAAATGTGCACTTGAGTGAGCATTTTCAACGCCAGATAGTCAACCGTATTGTATGACACAATCTGATTGTATCAAACATAAAAGACTGGCTCAGATCGCTGATCTGAGCATATAATTATCGATAGCTAACACTCACTCTAACCTTACATCCAGATATTACATCAGCCTAGTCACACTATCATACACAGTGGAGATGTGTAAAAAACCAATGTCTGTTTCAGAATATTGCTAAAAGATGTCCAGTGAGTTGGATTCATTTATACAGCAACATAAAGCCAAATTAGCACAGGAGAAGGTTGATCTGCAGCAGGTGTGTGCTTTGTAGATTTGTCAGGACTCTTGACTTTTCCTGTGTTTTCTCATAGGTATCAGTGGCAATCAGTGACAAGTGTTACTTAGTTTTAAACAGATAGTTACTCTAGGAATTCTGCAGTAATTTTGTAGTTTATGTATTATATTGTATATATGCATAAGAGGCACATCATAGAATAAATGTATTACTGGTATTTAATGTTTTTTTTTGCAGAATTAAGCAATGTACCTGCAGTTGAACTTTTATGGTAATTCATTTAGATAACACAAGTTCTGTGTGTATGGACAGCAGCATTCTGTTGATTGGTACTAATGTGACAGGTTGCAGGAAGACGAAAAACATGGGACACGTCAATTAATGCACAGGTGATACATACATACCATTTTAATGACATTTTCTATGTGAATCTGGGATAACCGTTTGCCCCTGTCTCTGTTTATTCCTAAGCTTCCAAAGCTCTAGCCTACATTTTCGTTTTTTCACTGTGAAGTTACATATCTGTGTGATGTACTTATTCTTTTGATTAATCATTGCTGCCATTTTTTCAAATTTATCTATTTTTCATATCTTCATAGTGTGGCTCAATGGCTTAGTGGTTAGTGCACTTGGAATTCGAGCTCGGGGACCCTGGTTCGATTCCCGGGTCATGCGGCTATTCCATTGGGTAACAAACAACCTTGGGCAAGTTGTTTACTCACATTGCCTCCCCAGTTTCTCAGACAGAAGGGAGTTTTCAGCGCCTAAGAGGATTATGGTGATTAAGTGCGCTTGATTAAGCTGAGCTTTCAGCTATGTTCTAGAGTGCACTATAATATAACCTAAATTTACTTTTTTTTTACTTGATCTTTAGTTTTTATTGCATGTTAGCATTTTCCAATGTCAGTACGAATCCTCGATGAACTATAAAAATTACATAAAAACTTGCCCCTGTATTTGCTTACACACAATTACATAGATGCAAATGAAATTACATTTTGATTGACTTAGCAGTGTTTCTTGCATCTGTGTGTGAGAGAACTCAGCACAGTGATGCTGCAACTGCAGTGTGGAACTTTGTCTCCCGGCAACCATGTATAGCAGCTGCAAGTCTTTCTAAATTTAGCATGACTCAATCATGCTAGTTGTGCATTGTGTTGACTTTGTTCTAAAGCCTGTTTATGGTTTTGTTGCAAAGCACTTATTGCCTGCACTGTTCTGAACAGTTAGAATATTGTGGACTAGAGACACATCAACAAGGCATTGGACTTTACAATGAATTGGCCGATTATAAATTGACAGTCGGCCGATACTGATTATTGGCAAATTAGCTGATGTAGATGCATCTCTATATAGGGATACCGGTTTATAGCGATCATGCTATCGCAGCATATTTAGCATATTTTGCAAAAATGTGCATATCGCATATTTTCCCGCATATAATAGCATTTTCAAAATTTTGAATATTTATTTATGCATTTAGAATATTTATTTATGCATGAATTTGCAAAAATTTGCATATAATCACATATTTCCGCATATGAGATCGCATTTTTCAGCATTTCTGCGCATTCTGTCCAACATAAACACGTGCATGCATCATTTACGCCACATATTTCCGTAATGCCACATATATGCCGCATATTTTTGCGCATATTTCGCCAAATTCCGCATATTTTTCCCGCATATTTTGCACCAAAATGGCCCGCATATTTTAAGAAACATTTCCGCTATAAACTGGTATCCCTATCTATAGTGGACTGTGGCTTTGTGTGTTGGTAGCCAGTGATATTGGCTGGAAGTCCTGAGCCTCAGCCGTCGAATGTACCAACACTGGGTGGATATGAGATGGACCATCGGAGACAGCTGCAGGAGGAAAGGAGGATGGACTACCGTCAGCATCTGGCTGCTGTATGTGATGCTATGTCACCATTGCACTTATGTAAATGTGAACAGAGTCTCAATACCAAGACTGCAGACAACTCGAAACTAAGACCAAGATAACAGAGCTCGTTAGCTCAAGACTGTTCGATCCCAAGATCGAGTAATGCAATGAATTTCGCGACCAGGACCACAGAGGTTGAGACTAAGACTGAGATAGCAGAGTGCCAGTCTAAGACCAAAAGCTGAAGACTGTTTGAGTTTAAGGCCAACAAATTCAGTGATTCCACACCTTAACAATACCGTCATTAAATTGATGAACAGAAAGTTATTGCATTTTTTAGTAACTTAGTTTGTATGAGTCAATTATCTCAGATTTTTGACTTTGTTTGGTTTATTTCTGTCCACGTTCTGCTTGCTGCAGTATATGCCGTGTAGACTGCTTGGTTGGTCAGATTTATTTTAGCAAGCTGATAGATTTAGCTATTATGTGCATTTTGTGCTCTATAGAAGCCGCCAGTTCCAGCGTCGAGGAATGATTATTTCAAAGAGAATGTACGTCCAGTGGGTAATGGTGACGTCGGACTCGTTGGCAGGATGGGTGCTTATGAAGCGAGTCGCAGAAAGCTGCGTGAGGAGCGCAATCGAGAATACAACCAATACTTGGCTGAGGTACGCAAACGACTGTGCTGTGTGCTTGTCTATGTGTGTAGCCCAGTATGTGGCTGAGTGTGCTAGCTCTTGTGAAAGTGTCCCGACAGTTTGCAGACCGACATTTTGTGGACCGACGCTTCTCTGAATGTAAGTATTGGGTTCACCCTGCCACACAGCGGGTCGGTCCACCAAGGGCTGCCATGACCAGGGGCCGCCATGACTATGGGTCAGATTTGGTGATCCTAGGATAGGGTTAAGAATAGGGATAAATTGCATCTTTGGCTATGGCGGACCAAAATTGTGATCACACAGCTGTGGCTATGTTGGACCTTGGCTGTGGCAGACTGGAACCCCACGTGTTGGTCCGCGAAGTGTCACGGACATCATTTGTGGCAACTTAGACAGGTATATGACTTGGTCAAAATTGTGGGGCCTAAAATACGTCCAAAAATGTTTTGTCTGGTAAAGTCTGAAACATGTAGTTATGGAGTTTTACTTATTTATCTTTTGGTTTCTAGAGTTGGGGATTACCAGTTAGTAGGCAATGCCTTTTCACACACCCGGTTGTGTATGCCATATCCATCATGCTATAAGGTGTGGGTAGGGGTGTGTGTTTTTGATGTTGGGCTTTATACTTTTTTGGATCCCCACAGTTTGGGTCCTACTATTAGGCACAATTTTTGAGTCCTCACAGTGGTGTGTGCACTTATGTGTACATAGTATAGCTGTTCAGATGAAGACTGAAGTTGGCGTCCAAGCTTTTCCGTTTGTCGGCCCGTGATCTGCCAGAGCTTGTTAGTTCGGTAATGCACTTCTGAATAGTCTGCACTGTGTGAGGTCATGGCTTTCCAAAGTGTTATACAGGGAAGTTCCTTTGTAAATCTGTGCAAAATAATGATTTTTATTGTGTAATTTATTCTTATTATAACTAATTGATTAAGATGGGCTGTCAGAGAAAAGGCATGCATTGCGTGTACTAATACTATATAAAAATGGTCAATTATTTTACTGGCATTAGTGAGTTTTAATTAACTGTTATCCAATAAAAGTTTTAATATTATTGGATTTAGGCAATAAAAGTTTTAATATTATTGGATTTGTGAGAGACTGAGTAAGGGTGCTTATAGCCGGCACAATTAGGCAAACAAGCCAATGCGCCGCAGCCTAACCGTACAAAAACGCCTTAAGTAGCCACTTATAATGTTCAACAGTAAAGTCTTGCTGTCAGATCTTGATCGGCGGGTTGTTCCATAGCCGTGGACCAGCTGCCGTGAAACTCTTGTAATCAATCTGTGACTGTGTCCGCGGCATGGCACACGTGTAGACATCGAATGACCTGAGATGCTGATATTTGTGTGGGGTATATGTTTGAATGCATGATAATTATTATAATATTGTGAAAATTTGATGATATTGTAGCAGCATTATCCTCTCCGTGGCAGGTTCAATGACCCAAGTGCTGCGGGAAAACCAGCAGCTCAGGTAATTAAATAACACTTCCTGTTGTAATACAAGCGTCCAGTGACTAACTGCGTATTGGTCTGTATGCATGTGTGACGTGATCCTTTGTAACTTTTTCTTCTTATTGAAGGTTTTGTTGTTGGTAGTTCATGTGAGACGGAAACATTATTTCAGTGAAATTTGAATAATTTATCTAGGACAAGGTGGCGTTTTTGTTGTTTATTTCTGCTGTGGATGAGTAGGTTTGTTGGTCAGGTAGATTATGTGAACAAGTTACGGATGAGTTTTCATGAAATTTTCTGCACAGTTGTACCGTGTAGGCCTTTGTGTAACAATTGACTCATTGTTTGATCTGGATTTCTCTAGTTTTGTAGGCCTCATCAGTGCTCCGTTTGCACTAATGCTTATGTATAATTACGACACAGCATCAATGATCTGTGTCAATTACATTTTAGTGGGTTGTGCTAATGGATAGCAGAAGACAGTTTGGAGCTAAGATAAATGTATTTGTATGACCTTAGCATGCTTTGCTGAAAGTATTGTTGCTAAATTTCTGAAAAATAAACTTTATGTTGTGAAATTTTTTGTTAAATGAATTCAATTGGATGACAGTTTTGTCAGCTTTGGCTTAGGTTGGCATTCTTGAGTGCTTTGTTGCTTAATAATTTTATGTTTTGTATATACATTTTCCAGTGTCTGTTTGTGAGGTATATCTGCATAGGTGTAAGTTGTTTTGATTGGTTGATTGAATGTAGAAGTTTGGACAAGTTGATGATGGGTTTGGAGCATCAGTGCCAGTGCTTAACAATGACAAGTCTGTCGAGGTTAGCTGCTTGTTATTTTCAACATTGTTTGTTGTTAGTTGTATTTTTTTTGTTTCACTGTGTTATTTTTTATAGTTTATTTTGAGATTGAAGATGACTGGTTGTATGATACTGGTATGTGGCTTTTCACTAGTGACTTGTAATACAGTGTGCTCTTGCTTACTTAGAGTTATGAGACTGTGTGATCTGTCTGACAATGATCTGCATGAATTACATTTTAGTGGGTCTTTCTTTGTTTGTTTTGAGTAAATGAGTGTGGATGAAAATATTGTAAGAATTTCTTCATTGCTGAAAATCATAGTTTTGGAAGCTGCATTAACATTTGACAAATTTTCATGTTGTTATTGTTATTTATAAAACTAGCATGTTGGTGATAAAAGTCGCAAACAGATGTTGCTTCAATCATTACGTTACAGTTATGAGACTGCTTTTTCCTCGATAATGAATCCTGCTTTCTGCACAGAGTCGAAAGGTTGATGAACGAAATCACGAGTACAATGAGTTTTTGAAACAGCAGCGTCAGCAGCAGTTGCAAAGTCGCATTCAGCCTCAGGTTAAGAAACTGCAGACTGTATGCATTACAAGTTAATAGCAATATAACACATTGAAGATAGCAAACGTTACCTCCACATCGTATTGCTTATACATCGATATGTAAGCATTAGGCAAGTGAGTGTTGAGTAGTTTTATGTCTTGCTCGACCTATAGTAGGTCATTTCGGAGATAAAAAATGTAAATTCAATCACAGAAGTGACCTTTATCGCCTATTTGCCCAACGTTCTCCAAAAGGTGGTTTGTACAGTCATCTTATGGACATAATCAGCTGTTACAACTGTTTTTGCAGTCAGACATTCTGTGGTCGTACTGTTGTGCTGTTTGTGTTACCATAACCAGTGTCCTACCTTACCTTACCTTACCTTCAGGGTGGGCAGGTTGTTACACCTGCCCAGCGCTGAGGCCGTATCAGTTCGGCCCAATGCGCAACCCCGATGTAACCAGAAGGTCACAGTAATCAGCTGTGAAGCCGAAACATCGGCTGCGAAGCCGAAATCGGCTGTGAAGCCGAACAAATCACCAGCCACCTGGGATTGGTGACGTGTAGTATGGTTGTTCCTATCAGGCAGTCTGCGCTTGGTTAGCTCCTCTCCTTCAGATTAAAAATCGTCCGGGTCATCGATGCATAAGCCCCACCACCACGGCAAGGTGGCAGACCACGGTGGGGACCAGTGTCCTACTATCTTCATCATTTTTTCATGTATTTTTATGTGACTTGTCTTACGATGTGGATCTTCGAGACAGGTGTAGTCTTTGGTGTGAAATAGCAGTAAGTAGTTCGTTTGATTGTTGTCGTTTGCAGGTGAATGGGAACAGTTTTGCTGACCGTGAGTTCGACCAATGCTCACGTAGCAGGCCGCCTCAGCCTCAGTCTCCACGCCAAGCATTTGATGTGCATCGACAGAATTTTGTGAGTACTTGTCTGTGTTAACTGGAAAGGGTTTTTGTCATTAAAACTGAAAAACAGTTTGAGTAATAAGTTGTTTGATGTGGTTTTACATTTTACATATTATGTTTTGGCTTATGGCATTGAGTCGTGGAGAAAGTGGAATGTCAGATAAAGCCAGTTAGAGTGTGGCACGTGCTGGAGATTGAGGGAACTAGACACACATGTAGGAAGGAAGTGATGGCTACAAGAATTTTCAGTGCTTTTTTGTAGAAGATAAATGTAAAGTCCTTCTGGAGCCATAAGGCCCATAGGACAACGGTGATCTCTGTTTCCGTAGCCCTTAGCCGGGCACTAGTTTACACCGTGAGACGACGGATCTCACGGCCAGTGCATTGCGCGGTGTGCCTGTTTACATCCCAGCTTCCACTGGTACTCATTGCGCCTACCCACGGAGGGATGGCCAGGCTGAGTTGACCTAGGAGGCTGGCTACATACCGAGATGGTTTACACGCCTGTAGACAGGCACCCATCCAAGTACTAACCGGGCCCGGCGTCGATTAACTTCGTTGATGCGATCAACGACGTTACCAACTGAGCCAAACCGCCGCCTTTTTATACAACGTTGTTGAAGATTGAATGTGCATATAATTTAGTGAAAATATCAGTGATATGTATTTTTCAGACACAGTAGGGCTTCTTCTCCAGTAAATAAGCAACATTTGAGCTCATTGTCATTAACTGCAGATTAACGGAGGCAGCAGCGTTGGTGATCGTGAGTTTGAACCATGGTCACGCAGCAAAGTACCTCAACCTCGTGATGGCTGGTCAACTCCTTCATACGAGGATATACTCAAGCAAAAGAGAAAGGAAGAAAGATATTACCGGTTGGTATTAATGCTGTATTTTGAGATTTCTTGTGTGTTCCTGTCATTTACCATCCTTCGTCACATGCTAAGATTAAATACATGCTCAGATTTGCAAGATATGTTGTTGTTAGCTATTTCATGACTTAGGAGGATCTGGTTCAGGACACTCAGC
>Ga0209052_1000965_pt1 | contig 10074 bp, 7 predicted proteins | sample WorMetHEROISLAND_2_FD_187409 | JGI IMG/M metagenome (GOLD analysis project Ga0209052, IMG submission 187409) | Marine gutless worms symbiont microbial communities from Max Planck institute for Marine Microbiology, Germany - Olavius sp. 4 HERON... | ecosystem: Host-associated > Annelida >...
TCCCTTTCCTCCCCTCTCCCCCCTTAGAAGTAGGCACCCCTTATTGCTGCTAGGGGTATGGGGGGACGCTTTAGCTCCCCCAGCGGGTCCGGGTGGAGCCCGGCCGCCAAACGCTATTTGTTGAATTTCAGGCTAAAAAAATCTCGCCTCTAGTAGCAACGATCTTCAGAAGCTTTGCGGGAAATGAAACACAAGGACACAGGCCTATTTTCCCAGTTTTTGCGTTCAAAATTATGCACAGAGTGATTCTGTTAACTCGGTTCTGTAAACTATTAACCGCAGTCGCAATACTGTCTGGGGAGGGGCACTTACGTGCCTCAAGTGCCTCAATGGCACTGTAATGGTCTCTTGTAATAGCGTCCAAACAGTTGCAGCAGCAGCAACAACAACAACAACAACAAGAATATTTATTTGCCGAGCAAAAAATGCACATAGTTATTCACAATAGACCTAATACGTGTTAAAGGCGTGCTGCCAGAAGAACAGTCGAGTGTCTCTTATCGACGCATTTGTTTGAGGCAATAGCCTCTGGTAGACACGTTGTTCTACGACAAATCAAAGTAACGTAGCTTGGGCTTAACACGCCGGTGACTTGGAATGATGACGTCTATATACAGGCCGTGCAGGGCAGTGGCGCAACTGTATTAGCGCTGTAGTCACGCGTGCGTCTATAACGAAGCAAATTACGCGTCGTCTTTGCCAACTTTCGCCTCAGATGCGAACGCCGCCATTCTGTCGTTGCTTCCGCTATACGTGTCAGCCGAACTACAAAGGGCTCATGCTCCAACGACGCGCATAGGTATAACGGCATCGCGAAATATTATACCCGTCACGAAGGCACGTTTCATCTTATTAACCGGCAGGCACTGTAAGCACGTACATGTATGCCGCCTCGGTCGTCGCTGGTGCGGATCAGTAATGTAAATGTCACAACGGCCAACCAAGTAACGACAACAAAGCCAAGACCGTGAACAAGACAATGGTTAAAATACGGTAACGTATAGCCTAATGGTTAAACCTCGGCATTAACTCAGCCAAACGTGTGGTTTGTCAGTGATCTCAGTGATCTACCGTATCTATACAATGTGAGTTTAAAAAAACACGCCAGCCTGAGCCAACTTTTTGTCAATCGACCTGCATTTTTTTCACTGGCACACTCCGCGGAAAATGTGCGATAAGATGCCTCCGCACCTTAAACGCCACACTTTAATCGCAAAAGCTCTAGACGTTTAATACGAACTAGCTGTGAATAAACTAAATAAACATGTCTTAAGCTCGGGACACCGTGGTGACAAACATCAAAATTACTCCAGCAGTATCCACTTTTTCGCGCTTTAGCAAAATGCCGCCGTCTGCTACATAATCATGCGCAACGGATAAGCCGCAGGACGCGCAGATGGGAAATTGCGGCGTAGCTTAATTACGATATATTGCTGCTTGCTTTTCGTTCGGTCAAGTGCAGCACACGATCAGTTATTAAGACGGAACGCAAAAACACCACTGGAATCTCGCACTTACGTGCATATATCGACAGTCGTACACGATGCTGGATCGCACGCCTAATTACATTCGTCATCTTCGTCAGCAGCAGCGGCAGCAACAGTCAACAAGCTTAGAGTAATGGCGAGACTTTTGGACGCGCAGAAATGTCGCTGAACGTCGACCGGCGTTGATGAGACACTCGACTGTTCTTCTGGCAGCACGCCTTTAACACGTATTGGGTCTATTGTCAATAACTATGTTCAATTTTTGCTCGGCAAATAAATATTGTTGTTGTTGTTGTTGCAGCTGTTTGCCTTGCTGTCAACAGCAGATGTTCGTATTAGGTCTGGATCGCAAGGGAGGTGATTATTGCGATGTTTACGCTGACGCATATCCGCATAGCATCGTAAGCTTATAAATCCGAAACCTTTAACCTTAGCCAACATCTCTGCACTCGCAAAAACCGATTTGTAGTCCATTCTTGCTTTGTTACATAACAGCATATCAGCTTAGTACATATTTCATTCTTGCCCGAACATGTTAGCCAGCACTTACATAGGCTGTAGTGTACGATAACGATAAGGAAGCAAAAGATTTCTTAAAACGAGACGCTTCTTTTCATTTTGGCTGCTGCGTCGTTCGTTTTCACAGCTGTGTCTTCGCGCGGCATAGGAGGAACTTGAGGAAGAGTTCTTGAAATGTTCTCATGAAAAACTGTTGAGTGACGACGACGACGCGGCGTTGTTCCACACTGCAGGGGCACTGTTCCGACAGACCTTGGCATATATATTTAGAGGTTAAAAACACGACACGACCCTTAATATGTCAAGCCCGAGTGAGAAAGTTATCGACACTCGGGCAGTCGGGTTTGATATAAGGTCCGACATGCATACTGCCGTGTTTTAAGCTCTAAATAACATAGATGTAATAAATGTTTTTTACGTTTGTCACATTTTACGTTTTTAACGTTTTTTGTATTTTTTTCCACGTTTTTTCTATTTTCTTTTAAAGTTGTCAAATGCAAAGTATGAATATGCAAAAATCCAACGAAATGTACTCTTAGAGGATGCCTTAGCAATGATTTTTATTGATTTTGGTTTGTTACGTAGCCCACGTAGTGCAAAATATCTTACATACTGGCTGAAGAGCACTGACATTAACATACGTGTTAAAATTTGACAACCTATGACTCAGTGTGCGAAGATAATAGTAGCATTCACGGCAAATGTCGGCAACGTTTTTGTCAAACGTTTACACACGTTTTTTAATATTTTCCCCCACATTTTTAAGCTTTTTTTCAACGTTTTTTTTTAAATTTTTATCCGAAGGTTTATTACATCTGTACTAAATATGGTTCTCTGCAAAGAGCGGCACCAAACTATGTCAACAGGAATGACACAGATTAGATTACGCCCAAGCTTATCTGGTTCAACTGTGCTACTCTGCTCCAGAATCGTTCGATAACGAACATCTCTCTGGAGTTATAGTTTGTGTTCCCGAACTAGGCCACGGCGATCCACGAACGCACAACGTGGCCTCGATGCGAAAGAACTCGAGCACTAGCTAACATTTCAAGTCTTCAGACCGTCGCTAATCAATCGCATAGCGTGTGTAACCAGTACACACGAGCGGAAATTAAACATCTATACACTGTATAGTATCTTTTGAGCTTGTTTCAGTGGCTGACACCATGCACCCGGCGGCGGCGGCCGCTGTCGCTTTTTGGTACTGTTATTTGGTCCCGTTATTATTTTATTTATTTATTTATTCAGTTCATCAACCAGCAATGGCATAGAAGTACATGCAAAAAAACATACTGGCCGAATGGCCAACACAGGGTTAACAAACCACTTATGTGCGGCCAAAAAAAATAAAAATAAAAATAAAAGCATAGAAATAAACTATAACTTCCCAAGCAAAGTGTATGAAAAATCAATAAGTTCGAAGCATAGGCTTAAACACAGACAAATTATTTTCCTGGACCAGAGCAGCAGGTAGGCGATTCCACATTAAGATAACACGAACAGAGAAAAAATGAGCACGTGCATGCATACGAGAATCAGGATAAAACAACTTTAATGAGTGACCGCTAAAGTTCATTAAACATTAAAGTTCACTGACTGACTTAGTACTTACTGACCCTCGTTACGTATAACCTGTTGTTGCAAATAAAACGTATTTCTGCCACATCTTATCACCATATCGCATCGATTGTTTCGAAATACTTGCTATGGTGCCACTCATCCACAGCACATGGGTGCCATTATATAAGATGGCGCACCGGTATATCGAAATAGTCTTGCGCTGCTTGAAAGGCAGATAATTTTTACCCATCCCATATCATGGTCAAGAAGTTGACCATTATTAACGTAAGCAGGATTTCGCATTTCACAATGGGGTTCAATAGTTTGCTTTCTTTTCTTATTCATCCCTTTATCCCTTCCCACCTGTCCCCACAAACAGTGTAACTGTTCCAGTAGACAAAGCGCATTTTGGTAACGTGGTATTGTTGATATACAATATTTAAATTAGACCTTTTTATTTTTGACCACTCAGACCACTCTGGTCTATAATCTGCTCAGTGATTTCAGTTATACGAACTTCACTGTAAGCTATATGCATTGGGCAGGCTCCGTGACTGTTCAGTTGAACATTATCTTGTTATTTCAACGTATGCGTTTATCAGCCTAACACGAATTAGGCCTACACGCAGGTCAGACATGAGCAAACTGACACGATCTTTGTGCAAATTTTTCCAATTTAGACGAGGACCACAACGCTGTAAGCCGGTAAACAATAACAGTCTAAAATATCACGTTCGGCTGCAGCCTATAGGCTAGCTAATGCGGAGAGCCGAGAACTGAAAACTCTCCGAGCGCTGACGCAATAAGCATCGTCAGTGATGAGACTATAGGCATGTACACTGCGGCCAGAAAACATCGACTCATTCGGTCAATTTTACGAAGTGAGGAAACGGTAGCCCATCTATGATCGATCCGATTTTTTATGCGTACAAAACACGCGTATTGAAGATAAATTTATACGGCAGCGATTTAAATTTGCTTTCGCTTTGCAGGTTATAGTAGGGTCGGCAAAAGTACAATATTGTTGCATTTCTGTGCGCCTTGCTTAATTTTTCCATTAGCTGAAAAGCGTGACATAATATACATTTTTTGTTTGACTGTGCTTCAATTATTAACTCTGCAAGCCGCTTCTTCAAATAATTCCTATGCTGAAGCGCCTCTAAAATCGTTTCGACACACTGACGCTATAGGCCCTACAAGTATAGATTATTACTACTGCAGTGTTATTATCATAAAATACGTTGCCGCACAACGTATTTACTGTTGAGCCTGAGCTTAATCTTCGAGATTTTAACAGCACAGCATATTAAGTTGCATGTGCCTATTTAATGAGTTCGATATTCACCGGTGATAATCTCCAGGAAATTCTGTTTTTAAACACAGGCCAACAGTTCACGGATATACTGTCAGATGGCGTTTCAGTAACGAAGTCGGCAATCTTTTCGGAGAGCTAACCGCAGTACGTTCACGCATAGCATAACTAGGAATAATCAATGTGGTTTCTAACTTTCGCGTCTCCCTTCCCTGACGCTCACTACAAACTGGAGCTGGGCACTCCAGTGCCATGCAGTGATTGGAGTCGCGTCCCTTCCCAGATGAGCCAGAGGATCGCCTCTATTTTGCCAACTGCACAAGACTGCACCATTGCTGACTATTACACTACGTCACAATGAAGCCAACTCACAGCTTGCCACACACACCCAACCTCAAGTGCAGGAGCCTTCAGCTTATTGAAGTTTGCACTTTAACCCGAAGAAAATGAAGAAACGTACTTAACTGGTCGAAAAAGTGAACTGAAAATTGATGAGAAAATGTCTAATCACTAAGGATCAAACCTAGCGACGGTAATTAATTCTCCATTGCAGTGACAGCTAGAGCGATAACCGTACCGAGCACAAGAGTGACGGTGTCGGAGATGGCGAGGCTGAACAGGTAGCAGTTGGTGGCCGTGTGCATGTGAGAGTTCCAGACGATGACGACGCACGTCGCCAGGTTGCCGACCACACCTGTGACTGTACACCTCTACGCCTGTGATTACACCCGCATATGAGTACAAATTCAACTCGCTTCGATCTGTGGTAGATTTGTGGTGCAACATGCTGTACGACAAATCGTAGTAGTGGAGTCTGGACCTTGGCACGTTGCCGACCACACCTGTGACGAGGATGATGACGTAGACGGCACTGAGCGTCACTGACTCCGCCACGCTCCGGTACCTGGCGCCCAGGTAACTGAGTTTACCCGGAATACAGGTAAATTTACCTGGCGCCCAGGTGGTAAGCTTTCCTGGCGCCCAGGTATAAGTCGACCTGGCTTCCACGTAATTCGGTTTACGCGAAACACAGGTAAATTCACCTGGCGCCCAGGTAATTAGTTTACCTGGCGCCCAGGTATGTCTGAATGTAGTCAGCCTCGGAGAAGGTCGTCGAGCAGTTGGCGCTGACCATCGTGTCGTTCCACCAGCTGCCGACGATGTTCGCCGACGAAGAAGAAGAAGAATAGTTCATCGTGATGAGTTGCTGCGATGTGAATCTGCTGCACATTTGACTCTGCTGAGGATATAGACACGCATAGAACACGTATAGGCCTATATATACCCGGCTCGCGTAGCTGTTCCTGCTGCTGCTGCTGCTGCAGCAGCTGATATGACACTTTATACACGCCGCGTGCGACTGCAAGCTGTGGCGCTAAATGCGATACGGCGAGACGACCAACAACTGCCGAGTAGCCGGCTTCGGCCATCGCACGCAATCAAATGAAAACAAGATCGTCAAGCCTTGCTCAAGGCTAAGTACAGTCTGCGGGTAGCAGCAGTATCACGCACACAGAAAAAAACACCCCAAAACCCAGAAAAAAGGCCTGGACCTTTGACCGATGACATTGAAATTCGATAGGGTTCTAGAGGTTGTCGATATAGGGCCTACACGTTCGTGGAAAATTGCATCAAGCTAAGTGCAGCGCTTCGTGGGTTATCAACAGTGCACTAGATTTCGGACAACTCTGGACTTCCATCACGAACATGATTACGCCTAAAGCCCCGTCCAAACATGCAACTTGTTGCCGGCAACAAGTTGCATGTCTGGACTGGGCTTAAACGCGCAACGACGCCAGCCTGTCAGACACTGATGGTGTAGACCTACTGCCACGATCCACAGATGGCCACTCAAGAGGGTGCGGTGTCGGGAATGGTGTACCCTCCCCACCGGGAGAAGGGTCTGGGAAATTTTTCGACTTTTTATGTGAAAATGGTGTGTTTGGGTGCATTTTTGGCACTGTTTTGAGGAAAGTTAGCTTAGTCGGACACTATTGCCATTCGTGGTCTCCTAAGGGAGGGGAGGGAGAACGTGTTCCTCCCCCCCACATGGCTACGCCAGTGCTGTTAGACAGTCATGCTCACGACAATATTATGTCACGTTCCACCGAACGTCGGAACCCATGTTCTCGCGCCAGCACCTGTGTCAGACTCTGTGACAGGCTGACTCGGCTACAGCACGGCTCGATCCAGCAAATAGAGCCACCTAGCCTGGGCCGAGATCATTATACATGTACAGGCCTATTGCAGGGCAATGTCTGCTGTAGGCAGAGTGAGCCATTAGGCAAGCGTTTGTGACTGACTGACTGACTGACGGACAGACAGGCAGGTGTCGTTAGTTGGCTGTACGCGCACTGCTGTGCTGGCGGCGTAGTATTTTCGAAACGTTAAGCGTAAGCAAATGACTAAGCAGCTGTACTGAGGTAAAACGCATCGCATGATCGCCGCGCGCCAGTATCCTGGCAAGCAACACGTTAGTACTCAGAAGCGACAGTTTCGACAAACTTTAGTCTACGCGTAAGTCAAATTATCTCTGTTAAATAAACCAAACGTAGGACTACACGAGGAGCTGTTGGAACGCAGCGGACTACGATGGATGCAATATAATAACAGTATGAATTAAGTACATATAGCGCATCTGCAGACGTTCTTATGTTTATGCGACTAGCTCGGTCATAATGGTTTGAATGTCTGACCCTATATTCAGCATGTAGCCTATGTGGGTAAGGGTGGCAGTGAAGATGGGGAAAACAGAGATCCGGTTTCCCTTCCCTTCCCTTCCGCTGTAACATACTGTTGCGAACTTGCAATAGCCTGGATCCAGGTTTCCAAGGACAGCTTACCTGTACAGTAGCTTGTAGGCGATCACTGGTTTCGTTAAATTATCGCAAAACACCTTTGGTATTTCGCCGATAAACCGCAGTCGCTAGGGGCTATACAGAGTTGAGGCCTGTGCTGGCTGACAGCAGCTGTGCAGACTCGATCCTAGGCAGACACGCCAACTAATATCTATATCCGTACGGCTGTAATAATTGCCTATATACCAGACGTCATCATTATCGCCGGCTTAATAGCTGTAGGCAGGGATGGAGCTTAACGTCGTTTATTGCGTCATCGTGTTCGCAGAATCTTCATCCTCAGTGTGTGTCAAACTGTTACGAAGCTTATGTCTTTCGTATAGCGTAGGCGTAGTTTAGCCATACTAGCCTATATACGACTCTGATCTGAGAACACGGCTTAGTACTAGGCTAGGCGTAGTTTCAACCAGCGTCGTCTTGCGTTAAAAAGGTTGCGGGAAGTAAGTTGCAATTTTCCGATAGACGGCTGCAACTTTTCGACAGAGGAGATATGGGTGCTCAAAGTGTTTTTGCCCCAAATTGCCCAAAATGGGTATTTTTAGGCTTAGCTTCCAATTTTGTATATTTTGGAAGAAAATTTTCCAACAGGCTAAAATTTGGGGGCCACTGGTCGCCACTGGTCGTCTTACCTTCCAGTATCGTTAGTACGGCAATATCGACACAAATACAGGACCAATTAGACCTTGGGTTTCAAGCGCAGGCCAACAAAGATTGACATCAAGACAAAGATGTCATATAGCCCGATCCAGGAGTTGCATTTAGGGTAACAGGTCGAGCGCCGAAAGGGGTAGGACGTGGGGAGGGGGTCAGGGTATTTTTCACTGTTTAACTGTTTAAAAATTGCCCAACTGGTTTTCCAGACTTGGCCCGCCAAAAGTTTTACTTAACGTTCGTCGTTTTATAATATCATTTTATTTGCATTTCTGAACATTAAGTTACGATTTACCGCAAACGCACAAACTAGTCTATTGATGTCGCTGCAAACCAGCCAAGACATTCGGTCGTTATTAGAACGGTAACGAAGACGTCCGTTTCATGTTTGAACGCGGCTGCACTGCAGGGCCTGGGAAGATGTCGGCGAACGGTGAGGCGACGGAGACGGATAACGACATCGAGGATAAGACGAGCGAGACGACACCGGCTTGGACAGAGATTGATCAACAAGAGGCACGCGAGATGCAGCAGCAGCAGCAGCAGGCGGCCTCATCAACGGCTGATCCGATGACTGTCATGCAAGCAGCACTCGCCAGCTTCGACGGACTCCGCGTCGACGCCGCTATCCAGGTATATAACGTAAAAAACGTAAAGTCCTTCCCGAACCATAAGACCCATAGAGCGGCGCTGATCTCCGTTTCATTAGCTCTCAGCCAGACACCAGTTTACACTGCCAGACCACGGATGCTAATGCATCGCGCGGCGTGCCTGTTTACGTCCCAGCTTTCACTGGTACGCGTTGCGCCGACCCACGGAGGGATGGCCAGGCTGAGTTGACCTGGGTGGCTGGCTACATACCAAGATGGTATAGGTTTACCCGCCTGCAGACGGTCACCCATCCAAGTACTAACCGGGCCCGGCGTTGATTAACTTCGTTGATGCGACCAGCGACGTTACCAACTGAGCCAAACCGCCAACCCAGGTATATAGTCGACAAAAACCGATTCCACACGTGAGAAAGAGATGAAGTCGAGTTTACGCTATGGACTGTGATGTACATGGGCTCGAGAAAAAAATGTTTAAAATCGACGGGTTTCTTACTTGACCTTTTCCTGGAATTTTCAACGCGACATTTAATTATCATGGGCGTGTTACATGGGACGATTTTGTTGCATACACGCGAAGGGAGGCCTATGTACCATTTGCGGGTCTTGTCAGCGCTTTTGGGGCGTCTCGAAAGGGCGCTATATAAATTTCCTTAATAATCCTTAATAATAGTCTTTCGCCACTTTCTCAGTTTTATTGTGCAGACCAAATATGTTTTTATCTAGTATATTTGTGCAGACCCGCTTTTGCCATAATTTCGCTAACTCTTTGTCCAGTCGAAAGCTCGGTCGCAGACCTGGTCGCGGACTTGCCTATAGCGAGTCTGCTGCACGAACTGTTTTAGTTGCTCGCCGTGGCTATGGATTAGGCCGGGACCCGCGTAGGTCAACGGGAACGAGGCAGCCTCAGAGGGATTGTATGACGATTCGTACCACGTCTTTGAAGTATGAATAGACGATTCGTACCACGACGCGGGGTGGGGGCGGGCAGTGGGCCGGCAGTGAGCAGTGCGGTGGGCGGCGCCAGTCCAAAGCGGCAACACGACGTCGTGAACGAGTAGAGCAAGTTTGAAACAACA
>Ga0209052_1000967_pt1 | contig 10068 bp, 8 predicted proteins | sample WorMetHEROISLAND_2_FD_187409 | JGI IMG/M metagenome (GOLD analysis project Ga0209052, IMG submission 187409) | Marine gutless worms symbiont microbial communities from Max Planck institute for Marine Microbiology, Germany - Olavius sp. 4 HERON... | ecosystem: Host-associated > Annelida >...
GTCTTTTGCACCTTTTTCAGCCGTTCACACATCTCCGCCTTGCCTTGAGTTGATTGTCACACATCAGGCCCTGGACGGACGCCGACAAAGCATAGGCCCTAGTCGACAAGCAAGTGAGCTGGATTTATTGTTAGGCCTATACATATACGAAATAAATGAGCATCTTCTTCTACTGAAGTTGTTTAAATAGGCCTATTACTAAATTACACACACATTTTTTACACTATTTCAATCATAGATGTAATACACGTTTTGTACGTTTTTATTCAGGTCACGTTTTTACGTTTTTTAACGTTTTTTTTATTTTATCCACGTTTTTATTTAAAAAAAACGTTGTCAAATGGAAAGTATGACTTTGCAAAAATCCACTGAGAAATACTCTTAGAGGATGCCTTAGCAATGATTTTATCGATTTCGGTTTGTTATGTAGCTCATAGCGTACTGCAAAATATCTTACTTTTTTGAAAGGCTTTTATTTTATTGGTCGACATTAACATGCGTATTAAAATTTGCCAGCCTACACATGCCTCAGAGTACGAAGGTAATAGTTAGATTTCTGGCAAATGTAGGCAACGTGGCGTATGGGCATAAAACGTTTATGATAAATGATACGTCATACAAGCCGTGTGCACTGTGCACAGACATCACGCCGTCGCAGTGCCGCGTTGCCACAAGAACGCGAGCACCGCTTCCGTTTGTGTGTCCGCCTTGCGCGCGAGGACCGTCTGCTGCGTCAGCCGTAGCAGTGGAAGACGACGTCGAACGCGTGGACCAGCCAGTGACAGCACAGCCCGACGAAGATCGAGGCTATGGACGTCGAAAAGTATATTTGCGATTGCACATCGAATGTATAATAGAATATTGACTTTGGCTTTCGGATTTTTCGGAAAAGACTTACTTTTATAATGCTGTTGTACAGTTGTCTTTGTTTGTACGACGTATAAACGTAATCGAAATAGAAAACCTTGGACAAGAATGAAAAGGTTGTAGGCATGTCGTCGTATCGCAATGATACCACGTACGGGGGCGAACAAGCCAGGGGGCGAAAGAGCCAGGGGGCGAATCGTCTAGGGAGCGAAACGGCAAAGGGGCGAATAAGCCATAATTCCCTAGCGTAATCTATCGAATGCGATATCGCTGCAAGCAATTATACCTTTGCAAATGAAACAGTTGACGTGGTAATGTTTGTCGCCAACCTTCACCGCCTGATCTTTGCAGTTCCGACTGCACGACACGCACGTGATTTTGCCTGCACATACGCGCACATGCAAACAGCACGTTAAAGTGACATACGTGGCAGCGGCAGCCCTTCCTTGATCCTTGATTCAACCCGCATCCAAATGGATGCACTGAGCCACACTTTGACGCCATTCTGATCTGTTCTGAGCTGCCACCTCTGCTTCCCCCAAGATGATTCCCATCCTTGACAAATCCTTGTTGACTACAGGCGTTCAGCCACTAGAAAATAATTTTCAATGTAGAGCAAAGAAGTCGAGACGCCGCAGGCGCCGAAAATGAGACGCCGGCGTCTGTAGTGGGACGGAGAATGGAGAGGAGACTTCAACCGACTACAAGTCTGGGGAGCGTCATTGCATCCCTCAGCAGGGTCTGTGACGGAGTCCGGGCAAAAATAAATTCGGCGCATTCTTAGCCTCACAGAGCAGTACCGGACGTTCTGGCGAAGGATAGAGCGCGCAAGTACGAAATTATGTTTTTGCCTTTTCCCCGGATACATAAGGCCTATACAGTGCTTGCTTTTAAGGTAAGATCTCGACGCATTTTATTGTGAAAAATACGTGTTACTATTTACATAATGTTAATAGGCCTACTGTCTCTGTGAGCGCCACACAGCTCTGCTTATAAGCAAACACAGACGTTCAAATTGCAATTCAATATTGCAATAAAAGTGTCTCGACGCAACTAATCCACACAAGGCGACAGTGGGCGACTTCTGTGTACGAGGTAAAATGATTTTCAACATACCCATGACGTCGATCTAATTCAGTGCACTGGCGTAGCTAGGTGAAACGCCTGCAGTGCTGCGGCGCAGACGTAGACGAGACAGGGAAGGAAGCTATAGACGACGCCGGCGCTACGTGTTTGCTATCCGTGGGCCTATTACTGCAGGGTCTGACCGACCAGACTAGAGAGGGCTTATCGATCGTCATATACATACGCGACGCCACGCGGCACTCAAAGCAGCAGCCGCTGAAGCAGCTAGGCGGAGCTGCTGGCGCCATGGATCGGCGTCCAGCTGCAGGCTCTGTCAACAACCGGGTGACAATATCATCAATTCATCATGGACGCTAAGCTGCGCGCAGTGCTGCAGGACCAAACACTGGCTGCATGGCCTGGGAGGCTCCCCGCAGGGATCGACGCCGGCCGGTCGGAAGTCATCAACTATTCATAGCGTGTCAGTCGATAGCCGAACTTCATAAACTTCATGGACTGAACGAACGCGTCTTTGTCAACGTCCTCGTTATTTCTATGCCTATATGGGCTGAGTGTTTGCCAGCAAGTTCCTCGACAGCACAGTTATAAATGTTGTGCACAATAGACTACGGTAAATGATTGCAGAAAGTATGCAGCGTCATAGTGCGGCAAGCCAGTGTTATGTATGTCATAATGCGTTTTGTACGAGCAAATGGCAACAAGTTGCACTGGAGCTCTATCGCATTTGCGTGTACGTGCATTCTATTGACAAAATCGAGTCTAATTTTGCAATTTCAGGTGTGTTTAAATGCGCGTGGTTGTAGACGACGCTGCGACACGACTGCATGTTAACATTACTTGTAGGGCATACAGGCAGGCCTTTTATTGTTATCCCGGCTTGTATTTGAGGCCTGCCTAATTGTTTTAAGGATTTTGGCTACATTTTCAATTTTTTGCATTCTACATTTTCTTTTTTTACAATAACAATTAACGAACACAATGCCTAAATCCAAGGTCAAAGTATAGAAACGCAGTTCACGAGTACTCGTTAAGTTACTGTCCGAGTACTCGAATATTAAATTACTCGAATTGCACAGCCCTGCCGACGAATCTATTTATCTATTTCTATAGAATCTATTTATTAGTAATTCTTTGTCAGTTGTTTATGTTTACATATAAAAAATAAAACATGATACGAGAAAATTTATCTCATACAGACGTTATTAATTATAAGGAAAAGTATCAGGCCTTGAAGAAAAAGATGAAACTTTTGGTGTGCGAACAAGAGTGTTTTCTTGACGAGCTGAGAAAGTCTCAACGCAAATTGTTGAAGGTGACCAGAGACCGGAGCTTCCTACTAGATCGACTGCTGCAGTACGAACATTTAAACGACACGTCAAGTGATTCGGAATCCACAGTCTCCAGTGACAGCGAAGCGGGCAAAGATAGCAAGAAAAGAAAGCCCGCTACGTCTCATCTGTTGGTTGGAACTTCGTCTGCTGGAGCGAGTGTGCTGCAGTTGACTGCCAGCGGAGAACCTATTCCTTCGTTGTCCAGCCGTCTGGTAAAGGAACCGCCAAAAAAGAAGCCCAAGATTGCTGCTCGGAAAGTTTCGGCAAAGAGTGTATTGCCAAGAACATTGCCGAATGTAAATGTTCCTGTTAAGAGACCCATGCAGTCAGGGACTTCAGCTCACCCAACGGCTGGTGCTAGTCAGCCACCACGTGTTGTGTTGTCCAGAGAGGAGATTGAGCGTCACTTGGACTTGAAACACAGCAGCAAGCCACAGTTCCTGAGCATTGATATGACATCTCACAGTTTACCTGATGACATATTTAGCCATGACAACTCAAATCAAGACACAGAGGAGCCTGCATCAGACAGTGTTAAAATTGAAGTAGAAGATACAGACTTGGTTATTGACATGGCTTAGCTATGTCATATACTGACAGTGGACACAAGTTATCATACTGGTTTTCATAGTGTTGTGCATATAAAATCAGTTACCTTTTTACTGATTGAACTTGTATTATTGCATTATTTACATTGATGGAAGTTGTTTTCTTATCATCAAGCTTTTTATAACCTATTAATCATACATAACAAAATCGAAAATTAACAAATTTCCTTGCATTTAATGCTTTGACACTGTTATTTGAGATACACACAAATGGTTTCCTGTTCCTACCAACAACAATGAATTTACTTGCATCATATTATCGTTGGCAGGAGCAGCAATCCAGGGGGCACCTGGGCTTTTGGACATGTCCTGTTGTGTAGCCAGGATAATTAATTGTCCCAAGCCTTTCTCTAAGTCATGTCAGGGGTGAGGCAGAGAAAACGCCAAAAAATTTTCATGTTTGCTGTGTTATCCTTCCACCAGAAGTGTTCTGTGAGGCTAAAAATGTACCAAATTTGTTTTCGCTACCCCAGGCCTCCTAGTTGGCTGGGGAGGAGGGGGTATCTGGGCCCTGCCCATTCCCCACACCACTCAACACCTGTGGCATCTTGTTCTCGGTGCCTATGGTGCATCATTGGTGCCTCAACCTTTGCCCCTTCCCAATATTGATGATGGATTGGCACCACTGATCATTGGCAACAATAACACTGACATGTTGAAAATGTGGCACTGCAAAACTGAATGAGAACAACAGCAATAAAATGTCATTAATGTTCAACGTCTGACTTACAAACCATCAGTACAAAGCTCTTATCCATATAAAAACTCCTAGACAGTATCGACCCAGTGATCATGGACGGAACACTGAGAGAGTACAGAAATGTAACTGTTCACCAATTGTACACCAAGATAGTTGTGAATGTGGTATGGGAATGTCATAGAAATTTCAAGTATTCACAATCACACAAAGTACACCTGCAGATCACAGAGTAAGTTAGCCCCCCGCTGTCTAACCTAGTGTTACAAAAAAACCATAGATCCAGGATGTTGAATCAGGTTGGCAACCAAACCAAACCTAAAACCTGCCTACAGCACCAAGCCAAAATATAAACTTCTGCAGCACTACATGCACATTAATTAAGTTTTGAGGTGATAAACAATTTAGTTTCCATTTATTTAAACCTAAAAATAATTTGTACTTGGTTTTGCTTATTTTGTGAACGAGGTATCCACTATTGTGGCATAAATTTACTACTATGCAGTATTTAACAGGAAATAAAATGAAGCACAACAAAAATAATACTACATTTTCCTAAAAGGGCTACAAATACAAACAACAACTCAGAAAAAATATAAAATTCTATCCATGCTACGAAACAAACATTGAAACATTTAAATACAATCATGTAAATACAGAATGCACACATACATGTATATCTAAAATGTTCTTATCAGATTATGGACACCAGCTTTCAAGCTGCTTACAGGCACACCACGTCCATTTCATAACTTCAAATACAGCCATAAAGTCTGTAATATACAAGTTAGATATTGTATAAAAATGATCTACTACTAAGTAGCAATGTTATTCTAAATGCATGAATTCTTGTAAACACATAAAGCATAGACAGTGATGCAGGAAATGGTTGAGAAACTGAAAGTCAGCTAAAAATGATGCACAGACGCAGATAGTCTTTTGCGGCTGTAAAACTGATCAGAATTACTAGGAACTGTTAGAAAGATGGAGTCAGGAGAACTGGGATCATTAGTAGATAACTCGGAGCAGGACGCATGCACGTAACGTGGTCGTGGTGTCAGCACGCTCGCCAGACCCTCATCACAGATGTCTGTTGCCTCCGGTGAAACAGCACGTGGTGTTGCGCTGCATGAGAACAGAGAAAAGCAGCTATAGGACGTGGCTGGACTCAGCATTGGAGTAGTGAAGTTACTGTCGCCGGGGGTCACCGGCAACGATTGCATTACGCAGGTGGTGGACTGTTGACTTGTATTACGTGCACGGTTGAGAATGCGTTGCCTGCATGGACCTGCCGGCTTGTACAGACAACGCCGCATCACTTCAGCTGAAATCCGCCGGCAGTAAGCATCCTCCTGCATGTTCAGCATCCGTGTCGGATCAAGCAGCCGTTGAGTGCCACTTGCTGAAGTAACATGACACAGTGCATATACTTTATATTTATCTTCTACTACAAGCAAAATGTTAGAACTCAGTTACTTCAATGCATTACTGACTAACAGTGTTCTGGTCTGAGATTGTTGTCTTGATCTTGATGCTTGTCCCACATCAAGAAAATGTTCTTGTACTTGTGGCCTTGTCTGCAGTCTCCGAACATCACAGGCCAACATTGAAGCACAAATCAGTGTTCCATCAGTCATTCACAATAGTTATCACATTAATTATTAATTAGTGACATTTTATCTTTTAATATCCTTTAGCAGTTCAATGCAGAAAAAATAAGCAAGAAGCTCAGCTACCACTTAGAGAACACAGCATCAGCTTTCATCTCATCATTAATGCTACTCACGGGAATTTGATTTTTTTTGTATTTAGTTTTGTGTTACATGTGGAATTTTTAGCAAACCTACATGTCAAAGGATGCATGCGGATCTACAAGAATAGCACCCACAGCAGCCTGATGTGTACTTTCTAACAAACCCCCACAATTTTCCGCATAAAAAGTATACCAACACAAACTAGAGATCATGCTGAATATTTTTGTCAAATGAACAAATGTCAATGAGATCTTTTGACAATCTATTCCAGAGTGCAATACAGTGCAAGCTATGCTAATGACCTGCAATAATGAACCATATAACAAACATTTAAACAGGTGAGTTTGTTCTAAAACTGTTCTAGCACACACATCATTCCATCACATTTCAGTTGTCTTAGTGTATAACAAGGAGTCATTCTCAACCAGACTGTCACTCTATGTCAGTGCTAGACTTGTTATATTACTAAAAAAGTACTATGTATTTGCAAACAATGGATGTCTTTAGTTCTATATATATTTCTGAAATGTAATAGAACAGAACTACACATCGTTCAAAATTGTTCCAATGATCTCTGTCTGTTAACCATTTGACTTAACTGATTACATTAAAGAAACTTATCCACAAATCTCCAGAGAAAGCCGCCCACCTGCAACAGTTGGTTGAAGAGAACTGAATGATGGTTTGTCTCGTCTAGTCAATGCTGAATGACAAATTCGTTGCAGAAACAACGGCCTGAATACAGCAGAACCTTCACTAGCAGGGCTGCTCTTGAAACTACCACTGGCTGCCATCCAGATATTCTAAACAAATCGATAAATTAACATTTTAACTAATAAAACATATTACATGATTGGTTGTTCCTTCAAAAGTTTTACATTTATTACTACCATTATAATGGAAAAGAGAGAGATGTGCACGCGACTTTATAAGATGAGAAGAGACCCGAAACGCATATCAACAAGACTGAGATGTTGTGCATTTTGTCTGAGACGAGACCGAGATGTTGCAGCTCCCTGAGATATGGATCAATGTCACAAATGGTGTTTTAGGCAACCATGTTAGCCTGTTCTTGTCATTCTCCCGTTACATTTTGGAAACTGAAATTCTAATGGCTTGACGTCTTGCAGACGTAGGCTACTAGGCTTGTCGCAATTTGCAAGCAACAAGTCAGTGAACTGTAAAAAAATAAATATGAAATGGATAAGCAGATTATTAATTACACATATCCATCCATTGAAAAAACATATCCATCCATTGAAAAAATCTTCTGAGCATCCAACAACATGCCCATTATACCAAACACTTTTAGCATATTACCATACATACATACCATGTATTTCAAAAAATAGAAGACATGACAGAGCACAAGTTCGGTGCAACTGACTTGCAAATGTCAACTGCATTCTCGCATCAATATCTACAATAGCACAAAACTGCTAAAACTAAAAAAGAATCACAGACAGTCTTTGATAAAAAAAAGTTAAAAAGAACTTCATGTGTAAAACATGAAATAAGTGTCAAAATTAATCAGCTGCTATGTTAATTACATTTTTCTGCATAGTTTATGCATATAACACTCACTTATATTGTGCATGTGTTTCCAACAGCACCAAGGCTATCCCTGATGCTATCTCATCCTTTGGCTTTGGCTAGTTAGTTGGCAGGACCCCAAAACCAGTGTCACACCGAAATGCTGTGGGGTGTGAACTAGCCTAGTACTAAGTCGTGTTTCATAGATTCTCAGATCAGAGTCGTATATAGTATGGCTAGGTGTGAACAACTGTGGTGGTAGCAAACGGGCCAGGAGTCACACGCACGACCTCTCAATCGTGAATCCGATGCCCTAACCAGCGCTAAACACAATATTCCAGCGACAGTCGAATAGGTGTGGATGCTCCAAATGTAAAGAGAAGCTAGGCATACAATTTGCAGGAAATTTTACAAGGCTTTTGGTGATCACTTGTAACTAGTAGTATACAAACAAGCTTGGTATAGCCTACTGCTGTTGTGCTTGTGCTGCCTGTATTTCATGCTGTGTGTCAGGCTATTGCTTTTTCTACCTTCACGATAAATAAATATAGTAATAATTCTGATGCGGTACACTGATACAGCAGCGGCCATCGATCGGCCACCATCGAAATCATAATAATAAGTTCAAGGTCGCATTTAAACTCCATGACAGTCATATGCACCCCTATAGCCGTTTAATACATTTTAACGGGACTTCTAGCAAACAGTGCCGATAGTAAAGAACTCAGCAATATAAACGCAGCTTCCATATATTTACTTTTTATTCACGGTGACGGTAATACTCACCTACCGCATAAACACCTGACTAGAACACCCGACCCAATTTTACCTGATCTGACATAGTTTCCATGACAGACAACTTCATAACTTGTCCAGCGGACGCAGGTTTCAATCGATGTTTTTAGCTTAGGTCTTTTTCAGCCAAAAGTCTATAGCTAGTCATTACCCACTTGTACAGCAATGCATCATATCTTACCCTGAGCGTGCATCTCCCCAAAACTGTTAGCACGATATCTCAACAATAAATCTCAGCTAATGCTCATGAGACGCGCGACAGCATCATTTAATGTCATATGCAGGTTGTCTTGGTCGATCTCCAGTAATTTCGGCGAAAATTCACTATTCAAATGTGCGTCCCAGCCTGAAATTGCAAAAAAAATCACTAAAACCCTCTACTTTTGGATTTCAGCGTCATCGACGTTGATACCCCCAGAAAGCTCGTCAGCAGTGCTTGTTACGATAAGCAGCAAGTCTGTGTCTATCTGCAACCGTTCTCAAGTTAATAGCGGTAAAATAGCGATTTCTTAGGGGGTAGCCCTATGTGACGCATGCCGTCGCTCGACGGAAATCTCACCCAGCGGCATGAAATTTGGTCACAGAAAACTACAGGATCTACGCTATCACAAGCTGAAAATCCGGAGTCTCAATCTCACCTGGGCTTGGATCGGCACCGGGTCGTGACAGACACCAAGACGGACGGACAGAATTACCATAGCTAGTACGTGCAAAGCACTACGTGCAGTCACGCGCAAAAACCAGTGGACTAATTTCACCAAACTTTGGTGGTTGATGACGTGTATGTAGTTGATAATTAGGTCTTAAAGGTCAAGCTCATCGGGACATCACATCTAATGAATGGCCTTAACCCTTAACTAATGAAATGCCTATCACAGTCAAAATGCGTGCACCTAATAGGCCTAGGCAATAACGTGTATCATACACAGATTGACTTGTGTCACGAATGTGAGATAAATTGCTATGGGCAAAGTCATCCACATCAACGTCTGGGCTTTGAAGAAGGCCGATCAGTGAATCAATCATCTAGTTTATTCTGAAATCTGCAGCAAGAGAATCTCGTGTGAACAATAGGCTTTCTAAAGTTGATTAACACAATAGACGACAGGCAAGAATGGGCACAAACAGCAAATTCACAACCTACTATGGACCACTAGGCTGCAGGATAATTAACTGGCTAGTGATAGATTACGTACTAGTGCCTTCATATTTACAGTTACAAAACAGAGTATGCCAAACACTAACAGAACGACACTCACTGCTAACGACTTAAAGGGTAACTGCAGCGAAAAATTTTTATTGCAGAATATCTTTGGATTTCATGTTTATATTACAAATATATATGTCAAACTTTCCACTGAAACAGTTATTATGCCAAAAAACAACTTTAAACAATT
>Ga0209052_1000968_pt1 | contig 10068 bp, 7 predicted proteins | sample WorMetHEROISLAND_2_FD_187409 | JGI IMG/M metagenome (GOLD analysis project Ga0209052, IMG submission 187409) | Marine gutless worms symbiont microbial communities from Max Planck institute for Marine Microbiology, Germany - Olavius sp. 4 HERON... | ecosystem: Host-associated > Annelida >...
CTTGTATATATATATATATATACCGAGGTATCTGAGTTCACTGACCCAAGGGATCGGTATATACCAGACGATGCACAGATATTAGAACAAGGTACATTCATACGAGGTCCAATACGAAGGCAACACGATTTTTTTCAAATTAATGGCCATGTCTAATTGAATGAGCTCGAGCTCACAAATCTTAAGTAACGCGTCCAATAACTATTTTTAAGTAACTATTCTTGCTTTGCGTTTGTTGCGTGCGTTGCGTTGGATGAAAATTAGGCTTAACGGGCTATAACGGCAACTATTCCTGGGTTCAGAGACAAGCCAAATAACGAAAGAAGACAAGATTGGCCTGGGTTTTGGCTGTGGCGCCCAATGCCTTGGCCTTGATGCTCAAAGCCTATACCTTGAAATGAAATTGCTTTCAGTGTTGTCAGGTAAAGAACAAGACCGCCCTGCTGTCGCAGGGAACACGGTGCGATGTTGCTTGTGTGTACGATCATCCTTCTGCGTCTCGCAAACGTTACTCTGCTGATGAATAAGCAACTAAATTACGCCGCTGGCGAAGTACTCTACTACAATCTAGGGATGTTCCCTATAGGCCTTGTGTGAGATATCATAGTGGGAGCACTAAGGTATTGGTTACGGTATTGGTGCGTTACTTGTCCAGTAATAACACTCAGTTGCTTATACAGTTTCTATTTACGTACATATTTACAGCAACCAAACACACAGGCAATCCCGGCCTCTGGAGGCATCGTCATACGACAACGGCAGCCAAAGAACAACGAAACGCGTCGTCGCCTCTTCCTGTAGGCGCCATAGCTGCCAACCATTCCTTTACTAGCGCATTAGATGTTAATTTCAACGTTATGCGCTCTATAAATTCACGTTTTACTTACTTACTTACTTACGTACTTACGGCCGCTTCTTCCCGGGTCGCCATAGCGCTACCACTACAATATCTCATACAATTATGTCACTATTCCCTAACAGGACTAGATGTGCAGTGTTGGGGCTCTGAGAAGCGAAGATTATTATTGGTGTAGTACTTTCCAAGTAACCCCGCCAATATGATTACCCTACCGTACATGAACGGGCGGACAGACGACATACGAAGGCAATACCGAGCTTTGTAGTACGTGCATCGCGCGATAGCAAGCAGGCAAGGTGTGACAATGCAGGTGTGCTAATAAAACAGACTCCATTACAGGCGTGTCACCTGTATACCTGGTAATCACGGCTAATGAAGCATAAGACTCTTCCGTCGACTAGCAGACTACACACAGAGTATACATGACGTGCGCTACGCGTTGACACCTCGACTGCGTCAGTGACAGCTTTGATGTTCGTAAAACCTACCATTTTGCGTTTTTAAACGTAATAAAGCTCTAAAAGTAATGAAAAAAACTTGTTTATTGGTTTTCGTCAAAGAAAACAGAACATTTACTAAAAATTGGTGCCTGATTATTACTGAGTGGTGACTTAGTTAAGGCGCTTGTCTGAGTTGCTATTATTCTGCCTGTTGTTTATGTTTATTATATTTTTATTTATGTGCTACCATTTGTTTGGTGAATAAAGTTGAATATAAAAGACTACATGACAAAGATGACGTTAGAAAAGGAAAAGTATGGATATATAATGTCTGGGCTAGATAAGCTTATGACACAGCAGCGTAAAAAAGAATCGCCTTAGAAGTGAAAGCATACAGTTTAAAGCTAATGTGCTGGAGAAAATTGGACATTAATATAACTTCGAACACCAAATCGTGATGCTGCGTGACACAAATTGTATTCGGTGCTTATGAAAAAAAATCGTCGCTAACTTTCACTTTGGTAGAACGAAACAGGATTTATTGATTAATTGATTAGCTATTTTGCCTGCTTGCCTGCTTACTTCGCTGACATTAAACAGTGTGCATCCATGTCCTTGCGCCGATCAAAGTCTGCCCTCTGGCTTGATTCTGGCGTATTAACGAACTGGCCGTCAGCGTTAGCATTACTTGTATCGGCAACTCTGGTAGTTACACAACTGGGAGAATTCCACGTTGGCCGCCGGTTTGCGTCTCACGTGTCTGAGACGAAATGGCAAACCTAGATACACGATCGATCGCTCACCTCCTGCAGACATTTTGCAGTTTCGAAACGTTCCGTTCTCACCAGAGCTGAAAAATTGGTTTAAAATGTTTTTCAAGGATTATAAATAAACCCAAACCTCAAAAGTCCTACTTTTATGTTTATAGGTTTCTATTTGTTGTGCAATTCCTAATACAAATGAAAATTAATTTTATATTTTAATCGTGATTTTTGAGTTCTGACGTTATGTCATTCACTCAATAAGAACGATGGCATAGAGAATGGTGTACCGGTATTGAATGTTCTTTCTGGGTCATAAGATTTGTGTCCTATCTTCTTTGTACAATAAAACTTTTTTGAAACCCTTTAAAGCTTTAAAAAAAATTAAAAAGCCTAAAAACCTAAAAACTTTCCCCCCAAAACCTTGGCTTTTTGAGAGTTGGTTCTCACAATCCACCATTTCTTATAATTTATAGCAAGTTCGACATCAAACCGTACAAAAGGACTTCATGATTTCATCAAAATACTCGCTGATACATTTACCGGTGCATTTGCAACAAATCATTTTCTTCAGGTTTCTTGCGTCTGACAACTTTGTCCCTTTAAATTAAAAATTTGCGCCCCTTACTCCTGCTTCAGAAATGCTTGAACGAATTTTCTTTGTGAAAAATAACTATGTTTTCAAGACTTTCGGCGGATTACGAAAGGCCACAGAGAAAAGAAAGTTCCAGACAGTTGGTCCAGTTATCGACACAGACTGACGTACTGATATGACGAGTCTGTGGCGTGGTAAGACGAGATGGTAGCGAAAGGCAGAACGTAGACAGTAACCACTGGGTAGCATATATCAGAGACAGTAGTCAAGTCCGCCTGTTAAACTGTCGCCCTCAGTTTTTATTCAGTTTTTACTATTTATCACCTGTCCCCGATCTGATTTTGAATCGAAACGAATTTTTGTCGACAAAGTTAGTAGTAATGAATAATAATTGCACATGTAGCACATTAATCTCCAGCATAGCCAGAAGGTAACTTAATAAATTTTCCTAACCATGTTTATTATCTCTGCCACTGAAGTGTCAGACTTTCTGCTTATCGCTATTGTTATTCAAATTTTCTCTTTATTGAAAGATGACGTTTGGTATCTGCTAGATTAAACTGACGTTTCTCTGCTTCTTCTTTTCTCGGTTGCTTGTCTTTTTGTATTGTGGTGTTATTAATTAGACGAATAAAGTATAATATATTCTTGAATATATTCTGCTGCAAAACATCGATACCGAGTAACGCCGGTAGTATACGTTATTCACTTCATTCCAGTTAGTTAACGGTTCGGTTAGCAGTCGGCGAGTCGCGCGAGTTCTACGAATAGGCCTACTGATGATTCAGCATCTGCCTGCATCAGCAGCATCAGTAGCAGTACAATACCGACGTCACGTGACCACAGGTGCGAGCGTCGCAATCTGTAAGCAAGAAAGCAGATTACGCGGCCAATCAGTACAAGCTATGAATGAATGTGAGAATATTATTGTGAGTGTGAGAAAGCTGCAATCAGTACAAGCTAATAAACTATCGTGCACCTGCCTACCCGCGCGTCACCTGCCAATGATTGGCAGCCAGCGAGCGACGATTAAAACTCAACCTCATGCTGCATAGCATAACTAGAGATGCGCTGCTGCCGATACGCCAAAACACCGCGACGCTACACGTCTTCATATTATACATTGAGTCAAAAAACAAGACGCCGAACTGTCGCCCGTATCTTAGCCAAACGTAACTTGACTGATTTTCAAAATTGTTTCACGTTAGTTTTCGGTCATTTCTGTCAAGATGTGGTCAGATCTTTAACGGGTTTTTAAGCGTAACGTTGAAAAAAATACGAATTGATCGATATTTAGAAAATATATAGACAACAGTTCGGTTTATTGTGTTTTTAATGACTGCGATATACATCGGCACCGATATTCGCATTTTCCAGTATCGACCAAATAAATGCGTATTTTGTGCCATAACGTATTTTTTAAATGCACACATTAGACGAGATTTTGGTAATGCAGACACGGTTTCCACTAATGGTATACAGGGTAAGCCAAATTAAAATACTCCAACACGAAAATTACGATATCTGTAGTGTGAGAATATTTTTGCACCAAATTTCCATTTTTTTATTTAGCACACAATACTTCGTAAGCGTGTTTAATTCTGCTACATTTAGTTATCATTATTTTGGCGAAGTGGTACAGCATCAAATTTAATGTTTGATTTTCGCGAGTCAACAGACGTAGTGTATTGCACTTCTCCTGAATTTTCAACGACGAGAAACTGCAAAAAGTGCTGCACAAGCTTAACTAGCTGATGAAAAATGATAAGCAGATTGCTTTTACCGATCTAAGCTTCCAAACTATTTCAGAAAAAATTTGTAACAATGGTTTAGAATGCAAAACCAATTTCGTCGAATGTCTGAATCTGCATTTTGTGTTCGTAGGATATTTTACCTATGATTTAATTTGTAATCCCAACCGCGATTATGACTTAAAATATTGAAAAGTGTACTCTTTTTTTCAAATTAAACCGAATAATTACGCCTACGTCACAATTACATCACAACAAAGGTGTGATGTAATTGTAACAGGTTGATAACATTAATAATAAAATCACCTTTTTGTAGTCTGTGCAGTTGCAAAATTCGTTCCTGAAGTTTGCGTTTCCGTCAATTTGGCGTATGTCCAGTAAATACAGCACAAAGCAGCACATTTTGCGTAGTTGTCTTCTGAACAAATAAGCGAAACTCTGTACAAAAATATTCGCGCATTTCTGAGATATCGTGATTTTGTGTTAGGGTATTTTTTGGCTCATCCTGTATACATATTTTGAGACGGTGCATCACTGATATGCGGCGAGCTACTCTGTAACAGACTGATAATGAGACGGTATGGTAGACTGTCTACATTGTTTTCCGGTGGGATATTTTGGTACCAGCAAGGGCATTCCACTGGCGTGTAGACGGGATTAGAAACCAAGTTGGCCAGCCAAACAGATGGACGGACAGCGTAAAAGAAGATATCAGACGAATATAGCTGAATATTGAGTATACCGAACAAGCAACGACACACAGCCAATGGCATCGTGGCAGGGGGCAGGCAAGGCAATTACCCCCTCCCCACCACCCAAATTTAAACTTGTGAGAACATTTTCTTCGTGTCGGAAGATTTTCTTTTTGTCCGAAAATTGTCTTCCAAAAATACAAAATTTGGGGCTGAAAATCCACACGTGGGGAATGTAAGGGCAAAATATGTCCAAGACCCTAAAATGTTGTGCACGATTTGCAGGAATATTTCGCAACATTTTTTTTTTGACACGTAACAACAGCCACCTGAAGTGCCAAGAAGTCCCGACTGGGGAATCAAACGATAGGAACCCGGGTGTGCCTAAGCGATGCGGCAACGGCAGCAGCAGCAGCAGCAGGTGACTCTGCTGCAGCAGCGCATCAACAGTAACTAGATAGACAGGTCGTCACCAGCAGACGGCGGAGGAATATCAGTCAGTCAGTCGACTAGCTACCGCTGCAGTAGACACTAATGACGTCATCACAGGTGCGCGAAAATAGGCTCAAGAAAACGAGATCTAGGACTCGACAGCTAGCAAGTCGGCGCGCCGTTCAGTCGAGATATGCTCACGTCGGATTAAACGGATTTTAATCTTGTGAAACTTGCGCTCGTCAGCAACAAGTCTATTTCCGTGACAACAGCCTATAGTCAATAGTAAGTTTCTTCTCTGCGTTCGACTAGAAGTATTCTTGTAACGGAACCGTAACGCACTGATGCGGAATTCATAAGTTGTCGCTTACTTTCGGGAAAAAGTTCGCGATGTTTTCCCATGACGTTCGTTAAGAATCGCTAAAAATTCGGCAGGCTAATTGCCAACTAACACTGGACATAGAGTTTTAGGCTGTGTATGCCGTGGTTACGTGAAAATAGGAATTGCATTGGCACCAAATGTTTTGTGTTTATCGTAACCACGGCGTAAAGTAAAAACCAGGGTTTTTCACGGAGTTAACAGTGAAGATTTCTTGATCCTAGTTTGCGTCGTTTTGACCCAGTACAGCAGCGTGACATCCAGACAGACGGACAGACGGACAGACGCCTTTGCTATAGCTAAAAGACAGGGCTTCTACACAGCAAGCTACGCTGCCGGCCTGTGAAAAATGTTACTTAATGTTTATCTGCCGTCGATCGCTCGTGTCTAAAACGTTTTAACAGTATATTCTACATGCAAATACGATCCATTTCCGAACAGTCTACGATTTCACTAATATTTTTGCAAGCTTTCTGCGTATCAGGTGGAACATTTTTAAGCGGGACAGCACGTAGTGCTAAGCGCGTACTAGCTATCGGAATTCTGTCTGTCTGTCTGTCTGTCCGGAACAACCCGGTACCAAACCAAGCCGAGGTGAAATACAGACTCCGGGTTTTCACCATGTGATAGCGTAAAGTCTCTAGTTTTTTTGCGAGCCAATTTCGTGCCGCCGGGTGAAGAAATTAGTTTAGAACGAAGGCATCAAAGAGGGGTACCCCATAAGAAATAGTTATTTTACCACTATTAGCTCGTTTAGCGTGAGAACGGTTGACGAACTGCTGACGAGCTTTCCGCGGGGTACCAACATCGATGACCTTAAACGACCTTGATCCCCCAAAATATGGGTTTTTTGTGAAGTTACGGCGATTTCCGGCTGCGACACACATTTGAAGAGTGAACTGCGCCGAAATTACTAAATTTAGACCAAGACAACCTGCGTATGAAATTTTCAGCGTTAAACAAAGATTTTAACAGTAGGTTCAAGGAGTCCTCCGTACGAGTGCATCAAATTTCGGTACCCCTGCCAGAACGCGCGATTTCTGCTACTGTCGACCAATCTAGCATCAGAACAGTTGCAGATAGACACAGACTTGTTGCTTATCATAACAAGCACTGCTGACGACCTTTCCGTGGTACCAACACCGATGACCTTGAACGACCTTGAAGTCGAAAAATAGCGAAATTATAGTGAATTGTTCGCGATTTTAGGCAACGACGCACATTTTAAGAGTGAATTTTCGCCAAAATTACTGGCGATAGACCAAGACAATTTGCGTATGAAATTAAACTGATGCTGTCGCGCGTCTTCTGAGAATCAGCTCAGATATCTTGTTTATTTCACTAACAGACGTGGTTATGCATAAAGTAAAGCAGCAGTCTAGAACATTTGTACAACATTTGCAGAGCATATTTTATTCCACACGTAACTATGGCATTAGTCGTTTTCGCTCTTTTGTTGGTGCTATTTTAACGATAATTGCAGTTTTATGACAGACGATGATATTGTGTATGGTAGTACATTATTAGCAGAAATAAACTCTTATTATGCGAGCGTTTTATTGGCCGCATTACGTGTCTTGCGTCTGTACCGGTTGTCGGATATTTCCCCGCATGGACTTCAAGATTCCCCGGACATTTCCCCGCCGCGATGTAAAGATAGTGCGAAAACAGTCCGAAAACTGAAGACGCACACAAAACGATGTTATTGCATGTATTTTGAAAATGTTAGCGTTTAACTGATCTTATAAAAGATTAGAATAATAACACAGAAAATGTTATAAGAAAATTTACGTTAATCCTTTTACTTTCTCCAATACTGACACCACGAATATATACAAAAAGCGTTATTTAATTGCGTTTTACTACTGTGAAGCCGTGAGTAATGTCGACATTGAAACATTTGGGTGCTCAGAACTGTACTCGATGAAATCACTGAAACGTGACAACGTGTGAGTTGAATCTATTAGTACAGCGGTTTTCAAACTTTTTTGACTACGGACCCCTATTCTCAGGCATAGTTGGCGGACCCCCACACGCATGTCATTTTCAACGACAAGTCTGGATCTGTATACTTCGTCTTCATATTTGTGAGTGCGGAAAACGCTGTTTCACACAAATATGTTGTCGCAAACGGTAACAAAACGTTCACTGCCTTGTTGGACAACAGCCGATATTCAGTAGACACGCTCAGCCAAAAAGCTGACAAAGATTTATCGCGAAACTGAATTTTCAGAGTTCGATGACATGAAAGTTCTGCTGGGCTCTTCCAGCTCGCGGCCTGCCATGCAAGTCACTCATTTCAACGTCAAAAGGATTGCGGATCCAGTCATAATCCGTGAAGTATTCATCAAAATGTTGAATCAGTGCGTCAAGGTTATCCCCTCGCGGACCCCCTGGGAACCCGTCGCGGACCCCCTTTGGTCCGCGGACCCCAGTTTGAAAACCACTGTATCAGTAGCTGTCGCTGTGTCGTAGCGGCCTAACGTCGCCTGTGTTAACAGTGCTCAGTACCCGCTGTTACTCCCTGGCGTCTCGCTGTCATGACGTCTCATAACTCGCCAATGCGAGCTTATTGGGCCTAATTCTTTAAAGCAGTACTTCTCCAGCTGCATGACAAAGTCCTCTACAACTCGCCCGTCACGCAGTTGTTATACAGTCGCAGAGTCTAGTTCGAAAGTCGTGTACAAATCAACCAAAATGAACTTAACTGAAATGAACCGAATGGCTAGTTCGCCTTGTACATTCTGTGCTTCAACGTAACTGAACTGAACTGTATTTACATATTGCAGTTCATTTCAGTTCAGTTCAGTTCTGTATGCACCTTAAGGCGGTGAAACCTTGAGTCGACCTGAAGCTTGAAAACGGGCGGGGAAATGTTCTGTCTGGTGTTAACGAGCTAACAGTGTGGCGGGGAATTGTCCCGTCCTGCTGTGTGAAAATGTCTGCTTTTGGCTCAGCGGAAAAAGGCCGTATGGGGAAATGTCGTAGCGGGGAAATGTCCGTGTCCCGTCTGTTCCGTACTGGCTTTTATCGTAATCGTCGTCTCAAAATGACAAACCTATAGTGTGCAAATGCGTATAGAGTAAAACAGGCCGTCGCGCAATACAGAAGTAAAGCGGCACAGAAGAACTAAAATATGTGTAAACGCTCACCGTGGTAGATTTGGCGGCAGGAACCGCAGTGAAGGGTTGCAGTGGAAATGAAGTGACAGCTAGCAGAATGGTTATACTATACAGACCGAAAGTCAACAACGGTCAACGGCACTGTCGCTGACCCCCGGCATATACGAGTTTACCTTTCCATACCTCTCCACCAAATAACATCGTGACTGTTGCCAGCGAAGCCGCTTAGTGCCAAATCCCTGGCACTTGTTACTATACTTGTTCTCCGACTAACGAATGCCGAGGCATGAGTCGCGACTGCAATTAGTTACATCATTAGCAATCGTATCGCTAGTGGTTACTAGAGCTCTGTGGCAGATTATGACTAATGACGATAGTAGTAGTCGGTACCGTAGAAGTGAATTTCCATATAGCTTGACTCGGCAACTGACTATACAAGCGGGAAAAAATTAAGACGGGGTGTATTTTAACAAATAAACAGACTTTTGTCCAAATTGGTGTAATGCCGGGCTTGTGATTTTGTGGCATTTTACACGACTGCTCAGGGGCAGGTTTCTAAAATCCGCTATTCTGATGTTTTGATCGTCAAATTCGGTGCATTTTAGTAAGCAAACAGTTTGCTATGGAGTCTCGACGCCCAGTAACGTACTGTTTACGCAATTCAGCAGACACTACTATAATTAAATAAATACATTAAATAATGACATAATGCTATCTCGTAAAATGCACTAACTTTACCCGATTTGCACCGAGAGACAACAAAAACAACGGTACGAGTAAGTTCTATGCTCAAAGAGGTCACCCGGTTGCAGAATTATTGCGTTTTGTGGAAAAATAAAAAATGGCGACCGCTTTGCCGTCTTAAATTATTATTCGGTAATGCTGCACCGCGACACGAAGCCAATTTTCACACACATCTTTATTTCGCCATCATACAGCAGAGATAACACTTAAATAAACTTAACTAAACGTAACTAAAAAAAAATTAAAAAATGTCACAAAGAATGTAATTGAATGTCACCGCAGCGCCATATAAC
>Ga0209052_1000970_pt1 | contig 10054 bp, 6 predicted proteins | sample WorMetHEROISLAND_2_FD_187409 | JGI IMG/M metagenome (GOLD analysis project Ga0209052, IMG submission 187409) | Marine gutless worms symbiont microbial communities from Max Planck institute for Marine Microbiology, Germany - Olavius sp. 4 HERON... | ecosystem: Host-associated > Annelida >...
TACTGGACACATGCACGCCGGTAAAGCTGTATGTATATTACAAAGAAAGTTATGAATTTATAACCGTAAACTGCAGGATTACCGTGTGGGTGACTAGACGTGATAGGCAGAAGAGAAAAGGTGAGATTTAAGGCGGGATTGGAAAGTGACAAGAGAGTCAGATGAGCGAATGTGCGCAGGGAGAATTCCAATTATTAGGCGAAGATACACAAAAAGCTCGAGAGGCAAAGGATGATTTAACACAGGGAGGAACAGCAAGCAATCGACGCCGGGACAGATAGATGCAAATAGTAGACACAAACTATAGGCAATCCTCTATGCATGTGCTTCACAGGCGTCCCTGCTTAGTTGTCCCGGCATCTGCAAGCAGAGCGTCCCGGCGCGTCACGGCGTCTAATACGCCCGGTGTCCCGGCGCCACGGCCATGCAGCAGAGGATCGGTCCACTTTGTGCGTCGCCAGCCGGGTCATTTACTGTCACGGCGTCCCGGCGTGTCACGGCGTCACGGCATGTTTTAGTGAGACCCCTCCTGGACGCCATTTCCGTTCCTCTACAACCAACACAGCTGTTGTCATGAGGACACGGACCCAGTTTGGGAAGCGCACCTTCTCCGTCTGCGGTCCAAGTGTCTGGAACCAGATTCCTCCTCACATCACATCACAACCTTCATTCTGTCTGGGCTTTTCGCAAAGCTCTAAAACATTTGTTTTTCGAGATCATCTAGACACTGTAATGCACTATCGGTCTCACTGCTGCAGATAGCGCACTACAACATTTATGATTGATTGATTGATTGATCCTGTATTTGAGGTTGGGTGTGCGTGGCAAGCTGTGAGTTGGCTTCATAGTGACATACTGTAATAGTCAGCAATGGTGCAGTCTTGTGCAGTGGTGCAGCTTATCGGGTACCTGGGTGCCCGTCGGGTAGTAAGTAAGTAAATAAGTATGACTGTACAAAGGGGGTTATTTTCACTTTTGGCAAAACAAAACACTTTTATAGTGTCAAATAATTCTAGCTGTTTGCGTTTTTAAATGCAATGATTCGTTGGAAATTTGTTAGCTGTTTAACATTGGCGATGCAGAATATACTGGAATCTGGAGCAATTATGTAAATTAATTAAAAAAATTAAATTGATATTCTATTACCCGTGTACCCATTGGGTAGTAAAAAATACCTGGTAGTTTATTATCTAGGTACCTGACGGGTATCCACAGCAGGCCTAGTATCAAGTCAACGTCGGCCTCTGTGAGGGAGCCTGTTGGTTGGCCACTTTAAGTAAAGATGTGTTATTGACACTGAATGATTACTTGATGACGCTGCAAACAGATTTTGTCATTTGCTCTACATATTATGCATCAAATGTGGAGCCTTTTTAGTATAATTTTAGAAATGGTCAAAAACTGTACTGAAATTATTCGTCTATTACATCTGTCATACCAAAGTTGTATTAGCAGAATCAGCATGTAGTGTTATATAGAAAAATTGGACCATATGTTCTTCGGTGGTCATGCACCAGTCTGGTTCTACTGCTTTCTGTGTCCTAGTGTATGCAGCACATAAGATGCACTGTATAAATTTACGTTTTTGCCACACAACAACATTTGCCACATTTTTTTATTATGCCTGTGCCACAGTTAGGCAGTGTCAGTTGCCTGAGGCGTTAATTTTTATGTTTTGTGTTTTATGTCACCTGTGTGTCTGCATGACATGCATGTCCTGTCCTTTAAGTCGGTGCTAGTGTTGAATACTGTGTGATTAGTATTGTATTCATTTGTGCAGGTTCTGACGTTTATCACTGACGGAATGAATGCTGAGAAGTTGAAGCAGCTTGAAAATCAAGTTCGCATTGGCGGAAAAGTATGCTGACTAATTTGTTGTTGGTAGTACTGGGGTAGTCAATGCTTTGACACTGATTTGGGTGTCAGGAAAGACATGTTGCCTATAAAAAGTCCTGCGGCAGCAATTCACAAAAGTCTACTTTTGAAGGTCTACCCTAACTGTGTCTTATTTTTGAAAATTGGCCATTTAAACAAAAATGAAAGTACTGCTAATGGTTGCAAGTGACATGTTGCAGATAGGGAATTGGTCACCGATGTAGCTACTAGCATGCAGGGAATAAATAATTTTGTGACAGCTTGTTTTCATTTGAATATTGGGTATATTATTTTGTTAAATTTCCTGTGATGAATACTTAAGACTTTTGATGTTTCGATATGTCATGCAGGGCTCAGCACGTCGTAAGAAGAAGGTTATTCACAGAACTAACACAACTGATGATAAAAAGTTACAAGTCTCCCTGAAGAAACTTGGTCTAACAACAATTCCGGGTATTGAAGAGGTAAAACGACAGATCATTTTGACATTATAATGCTGTTAGTTGTAAGGTTGTTAACCTCAATTTTTTCCATAACCAGTCATTGATGGGTGTAACTGGTTACAAACTGATCACCATTCTGCTTACAAAGTGTAGTAAGTAGTGTTTTAACACTCAGTTGGTAAGAGGCCAGGTGATAGATGGTAAGCAAAACATTAGGTTACTGCAAAGCATCCCTCCTTGCCACCCATGCCAAATGCACATTTACATCCACATGACAGTGGCAGTGGTGGGGAGAAGAAGCTTTGGACTAAGTAAACAGTGGCATACCACCATCAGCCAATGTTATCTCGTGGTTGCTGCTACAGCACATGAATGTGTGTGTGAGAGAGACAGAGAGTAGGGATATAAAGTATTATTAAAGTTTGTTTCTTAACTTCATACATTGTTTTTACAATGGCAAATAAACATTGTTCTTTACTCTGGCAGTAGATGAGGAAATTCTTAGATGTTTTTTTTTGTAAATTTAACCTGTGGATGATGACCTTTAAAATGGTACTTCATATGGCTGTGAGCATTGCTGATGGAAATAATGAAAAGCTGTTCTAGTTTTGTTACATATTTTTGTGCATTTATTGTGAAGGTAAACATGATAAAAGATGATGGTGAAGTTATACATTTCAACAACCCAAAAGTTCAGGCATCACTCGCTGCAAACACATTCGCTGTCTCTGGACATGCAGAAATCAAGCGTCAGTATTTTATTTTGCTGCCTTGGTGTAATCGTGGTTTGCTTGTTAGTTGCATGGATGCAGCAGTGTTTACAAGTACAGATATTTCCATTGTTCTATTCCTTCACTTCATTTGTTGGGCGCAGACAGAAGTTACTGTTAAAAAGCAATTATCTCAGCCATTATTGAGATGAGTCGATCTTTCACTTGCAAGTCACCTTGTTTAAGCAGGCACTTTATCAAAATTCTGTGAAACAAGTTCACGGTGGTAAATTGGTAATGTGATGACTTGACAGGCTACTGCTGCTACGTTTGATTTTTGTTTTAACCAGCTCGATGTGAACTTTTGAGAATTCTTGGTGCAGGACATTTTACTGGCTGGATGCTTGCCCACCAAACAACAAAGCACTGAGTAGTAAACTATGGCTGTATTTTTCATCAGTGGAGTGGTGTTATTGCTGTCTGCAGTAGCAGTGGACAGTATAGTTTTTGTCTGAGTTTTTTCCCTTTGCGCACGATAACTCGTGAACCACTGCACTTGGCTTCATGAAATTTTGCATGAGCATGTACCTTGACAACCTCTAAAACCCTATTGAATTTTAAGGTCATAGGTGAAAGGTCAAGGACATTTTTTTCATGAGTGGACCAAAGGTCACCAAATTGCTTTCATGGAAAAATTGCAGTTGATAATGCCGTTTCCGCTTGTCGATTGCTTGATCCGTTCCAGAGATATTTGCAATCGAGGTCTAGAGTTGTCCGAAATCTAGTGCACTGTTGATAACTCATGAACCACTGCACTTAATTGATGAAATTTTGCACACACATGTACCTTGACAGTGTCTAGAACCCTATTGAATTTCAAGGTCAAGGTTACATGAGTTTTTTGTTTTTGCAGTGTGCATGATGCTGCAGCTACCCGCGGACAGTACAAGTTTAGCCGTGAGCAAGGCTTGATGATCTTGTTTAATGTGAATGTGTCATTACAGAGATCACAGAAATGCTGCCAACAATACTAAGTCAGCTGCGGGCAGAAAACTTCTCTTCTGCGTTGAAGAAACTTGCAACATCTGGTGGTTGGTTCATGTTGTCACATTTCTACTTTGAAAGCACACGACTACACACTCAGATAGTTGGGTCGCTGTCGTAGAAATTCTGCGTGTTTCATTGACATTTTCAAACGTTATTTAAAAACATTCATGTTTGTTCGGTATAACAGTATTGCTATAGGGCATTACTAATTTTTTTCTACCAGAGTGAATTGAATTGTCTTGGTTAATGCATTTGTGTTAAGCAGCTTAAGCTTACTGTATACTGGTAGGAACTTGAACAATGTCCCCACAGCATAAAATATCCAAAAGTCTGCAAAATCATAGGTGTAAATGTTAATTATTAGTGGAACAAGAAGCTCAAATTGGATTAAGTTTGGGTGGGTTTTTGGTGTGGTTTTTAAGCAGTTTTTTTGGTTGGTTTACCCAAAAAAGTCACCATGTTTTTTTGGGGTATCTGCCCGGACCCGGGAGTCTCAGTGCTATCACCTATCATCATGAAGCCTTTTGTCATTAGTACAGTATACGTAGAGTTTTCTGTGACAGTTGTAATGAAATATCCGTTGGCAGACAGTTTATGGACTGTTACTGTGGGTATTTGGTGTGATGCAGCTGCTGCTGATGTTGACAAAACTGGAATAGCAGAAGCTGAGGAAGACGAAGAAGTTCCTGGTATGTGCAGTATTAACTATTGTGATTGGTAGTGCTGGTTTATTTAGTAATAGTTACATTAAGAACGCAGGCTGTTTTTGATAATTTTTGGACCAGGATTTTAAAGCCAAATGTCCCTTGTATGTAGCCCTTATAACATAGAAATACTGGATAATCTATTATACAGAATTAGTATTTTTAGATATACAGAGAATGGTTTTTCAATATTTCTGTAGTTTTCAATATTTCTTCCCTGTAAAAATAACCAAAAAAATAATAGTAATAATTACACATCTAACATTTGGTCATGTAGCCTACAGATTATATTACCATGATGTTGTTTTGATCATTTCCCAACTCAGTCCCTGTATATCTCCATCATTCCTTACCTTATCTTTGCGGTGAGCTATTCACTCAGTGCTGAGGCCACAAGTATATCTCCATCAGATTGTTATTAGAATTTGAATAGTTTTTAATTTCTATCTCAATGATGTTACCGTTTAAAGTAATGTTTGAATTTGAAGAGACTGTAATAATAGTAACAGTAATGGTCATGGCAATGTTTATGGTGCTGTCATCATTGCACAGCCACTGCAAGGGTTCACCCAGTTCATTTGATGAATGTAGCATGAGTCATGATGAGTGCCAGCCAGCCGTCAAAGTTAGGACCAATTTGATTGGCTTGAGCTACAGATCTGCCTAAACTATGTATATCATCCCCCTTTTTATTGCTACTTAGCCTGAAAGCTGATACTCATTTTACCATCCCATAGACGTTAGAAGGCCGAGTCCACCTGGGTGGGTGGTTACAAGCTAAGGTGATTTATCTGCCTGCAAACCATGGACCCATTCAGGTGCTAACCAGGCCTGGAGTAGAGTAACTTCGTTGATTGGACACAATGCACTACTGCTATGCCACGCTACCAACTGGCTGGCGCTGTTTAAGTCGTAGCTTGTCTGCGTTGTAGACTTGGTTGAGAACTTTGATGAGGCATCAAAAAATGAATTTGCATGAAACGTTGATGGCCTAGTACAGCTGTACAGTATGAACTGATGACATCTCGGTCCCATATCTTGCTGGCAGTCCACAGTAATAATGGCGCTGGATCTGACTCCACTGGTGAATTAATACTCCTGCTGAAAAACATTACAATCACTAGTTGACTTTGAACGTTTGTTAGACTGTTCCACGCGCATAATTTTGTTGCAGTGTTGAACATTTGGCTTTTCTTTTAAAATTGTGTGCACAGTTTTTGCACTGGTATTACTGTGGTATCCTTCCTGTAAAGGGTGTAATGTTGTGATGGGATCTGTTCTGATTACTTTCAGTGACCGTTTGTTTTGTATTGCAAAACTTACTTGTGTGTGAAATGGAATGTCTGTTTTTTCAGTAGTGGCATACAATTTACATACAATCTCACATGTTAAGTGATTGAAAAGAAATGGGCCACAATTGTGTAAATTTTCATTTTTTTATTATTGTCTGTACATGTGATGCAACTACTTTGTGTTATAATAGAACGTTATTCAGTTGTGTTGTAATTTTTACACAGGAATAATTTCTGCACTTGAAATTAAATAAATACTGATTTAATTCATGATGTTGAGACCATTTCTTGCTGCATTCAGTAAATGAAATGCAAAGTGATAATTAATGTCCGATTTTTCAACATGGTTGCATTACACTGTTGTAATTGACTTGGTTAACTGGTTGGTTTGTGTGTGTGTGTGTTTTGAATGTTACATTTGTGATTACTCTATTCTCATACTACTGCACACTGCTGCGTGGCGTTTCTGCTGACGAGCTAACTGGTCGTGAATTTCACGTTGAGGTAGTGACTTAGTGCAGATCGTGTCCTGTTACGATATGCTGCACTAACAAATCCATGTGTTCATTATTTCGACTGTTATTTTCGTTGTGGAAAAGTAGTGTGTTGAATACAATATTCCATGTTTGTGTGTTGGGTTTCGTTTACATTGACAGCCATTTGTGCTGAATAGGGTTACTGTTGAAGCTTCTTCTGTAACTGGAGTAATTTGTGTGTAAATGACAAATGGCTGTGTTGCTCTGCATTGTTCAGTTATTGCTGTCTGTTGAAAATATGTCTGATTGTGTCCTGCAGTTTTTTTACTGTAATTCCGATCTCTCCAAGATGTAGGGTAATGACGAAAAGTGACATATTTATTGCATAGAAGTAGACACTTTGCTACCTAGCCAGAAATTTGATTATTTGATCACATGGTTTTGTGCTACCTCTCTGTATTAGCAGTGCAGCTGTTCTTGTATCCTGCACTCTGAACTGCTGCGACGGCATTTTATCAATGACTCGTTGATTTACAGTGGCATGAACTAGCTCTGAAACTTGGAACATCAGTCAACTTGTAACATATGCAGAAAATGTAAGTACTAGAGTTGCACTAAGAAAATAAGCGTGATAAGTTGTAATATAGACGCTGTATGTGTAAGAAAAACAATGCCGAATAGCACCAAAGTTTGGCTGAATAGTACGACGTTGCTGAGCCGAATCCTTTGGCCGAACTTCAGCCCATCTCTAGTACCTAACGAAAAAGTGCAATATAAAATGACTGCTACATATTTACACAATTGTTCACGTTGCAGCCAACTTTGAAGAGAGGTAGTATATACTACATCTAGCAGTCTACAGTACCATGGGTTGCAAAGCAGTGGCACAGTAAAAACCCAAATTGTCGAGAATTCTATGGTTTGCAGTTAGCACATCGCAAGCCGTGAGGAACGGACAACATGAACAAACTGCTTTCCAGGTCTTCTTTTCTGATAATGCACAAATCGCCAGAGTTGAGTAATGTTGTGCATGACAGGTGTGCAGGAAGTGCTTGTAACGACTGATAAAGTCCTTGAAGCTGATAAAAACGTGCAGATAAAAACATGGCAAATGTCTCTAAGTTGACGTCTGACTTGCCGCGCTGCCTGCCAGTCGAGACTTGAATGCCCCAATGGAAGGGGACATGACGACATCAGCTGGCAATAGGTTCCAAATCTAGATAGTTGCAGGGAAGAAGCTGTAGATGAAAGCGTCAACACACCCAGCTAGAACATGGAACTCAAGACAATGCCCTCAAACTGCTCATCATGATATCATAGGACTTGGAATAAACTTCAGTGAAACGTGGTAGCCAGCCATCATTGTAAACACCCAGGCAAATACAACAACTGCAAGCAACATCTACAACAACAAATGCCAGTATATGTGATATCCATTATGTCACTGGAGAGGCGAATGTCAAGTGTTATGTTAAAACTAAAACTATGAAAATGATTTGAGATTAAAACAAACTACAATTAAATCATACAGAAGTAATACTGAAAACGAGTAAAAGTTGAAACATTCAACTTATGAAAATATCGCTGATGTATGGTCATCATTACACTGGCCACTGCTGTATAGTCCGTGAAACCGTGCATGACCACAACTGAATTATCTCAACCTAATATTAAACCTTGTAAACTGAGTGTTCATCTGCTTCTCTGCGTGTACATTGCATTTCACCAGATTTTGTACTATGACAGCTGGGTGCTCTGTAATGCAGTTCGTAGTTTCCATTATACAATGTACGTGCAGACGAAAACACACAATGGTGCATTGCAGCCGCAGCACCGACATTTTAACTTACTAAATAAAAATATTAAACGAATGCGATGTTACCAAATTAACTATCCAGTTAACGGTCTTTCGGCTGCAAATAATCATATCTGTGCTTACAAATAACACTAAACTACTAACATATCAGTAAAACCATATATAGATATGACTTTATATATAGATCTGTGAGTAAAACAGTTAATATATAAGCTGTTTTCGTTGACAATGACAACAATCGTATTTCGGGTACGACTCAGTTACTGAAATAGTGATGGGCAATTATGTTAATTCTAGTGTTGGGCATCTTTGCGGTTCGGAACTTCGACAAAATAAAATTTTTCAAAAAAAATATTCAAGCCAAAATAATAAGTAACGATTTCAGCACTGACGCGAACAAGAGCTAAGATCTTGATCTTAGCAAATATACTTAGACATCTAGTATATTTGATCTTAGCTATTGTTCACATCGAAGTTTAAGGGCTAATGTTTACCCAGCCAAAAAATAAACACTGCGCATGGAGCGTAGGCTAATGCAATTGCATTCAACAGGTGGCGTTGCTAGGAGCGAAATTTTAACCCCCTAAATTGTCTCCCCAATGGGAGTTAGGCGGCCTCCGGTTGGCCTCTGCCCCAAATTGCTAGTTTGTGAGATTTAATTCGATCATAGCTTTCAACAACTGCGGTTACTGGTTCCGGAAACTTCTAGGGTTCTGTATAGGCTCTCCTCCATGTAGAGAGACCTTAAATGTCGACTTTCAGTAGAAAATACATTTGCATTCCAGAAGGCAAGATTCCTATTTCCTAGAATGAGTAAACCGAAGATCGACGACCAGTGGCGTAACGATGGGGTGGCTGCTGCGTCCAGATTCTAGTGACGGGAGGCCCACTGGTAGGGGGCCCCGACAGTTCCAGTCTTAGTGATTATATAATTTTAATGTTTGTGTTTGTTGTTATTAAGTAATTGTTACATAATAATATATTCCATTGTATGGTATCATGTTCAACCGAATTGATGGTTGTATTTCAATAAATATCTTTATCTCTAAATGAGAGACGATATAATATTTGACGCCGCGTTTTTTTTTCTAATTTGTTGATCACTTCGGTCAGGATTTGAAAAGGGAAGTGCGGTCTTTCAAGAATGAGTTTCTTAAATAACTGAAGTATAGGAGCCTAATGATGTTAAAACTACGTCAGTCATTACAATCATTTACAGTCGTTGTAAATGTCTAAAAGACCGCTAACGAAAATAAATATTTTGAATCAGAGGGGCCCCGACCTAAGAAAGTGACGGGGGGGGCTCCGGATGGTTGCGTTACGCCACTGTGGACGACCTGGCTCAGCAACATAATGTCATGGACCGGACACGGACTGATGGGATAACTGCTTCAGAAGATCGGCGACAGCAACCGACCGTGGGACGAGGACCATTAAAAAGTAGGCGTACGGTCGTATTTATGATTGGCGTAGGCCTACGTGTGTATGACAGCATGACAGACTGATCCATTCACAGCCTGACAGAACGGGTACTATACTATTAAAATATTGCTTTTTAGTGACTATAGAAATGCTGCAAAAGCAACGACTTGGTATGCAGTTAAATTCCAGTGACACAGTGCAGCGGTGTCGTGGGTTAAAAAAAGTAGGAAGGCAGGAAGTTGCAATTTTCCGACAGAGGAGATTATGGG
>Ga0209052_1000972_pt1 | contig 10054 bp, 4 predicted proteins | sample WorMetHEROISLAND_2_FD_187409 | JGI IMG/M metagenome (GOLD analysis project Ga0209052, IMG submission 187409) | Marine gutless worms symbiont microbial communities from Max Planck institute for Marine Microbiology, Germany - Olavius sp. 4 HERON... | ecosystem: Host-associated > Annelida >...
ACGCACTGGTCCCTGGGCCAATCCCGTTGCCAACGCTGGTAACTGTGCTCGCTGCCTGTGAATACTCTATGGACCCTGGCATGTGGATCGCTGAGGTACCTATCCTCAGCGATGCTCTGTTGATGCCACTTAAGGGCCACGGTAGCAGATGAGAAGTCCATAGGTACAGTTGACTGTGGCATCGTGCTCCCTCGCTTGGCTTCTCGGTCTGCTGCTGAATTGCCCTCCAGGCCCACGTGTGCCGGTATCCATTGGACATTAACTGCTTTCGAAATGCCGACACTTGACAAAACAGTCCAGATGGAACAAATCGCAGGGTCTGACTGGCGTGCAGGACCTTGGGATAAGCGTTGGACGAGGGACTTGGAATCAGTGGACGAGGGACTTGTCTCCATAGTTGCTGCAGGTCCATCTCTAGTTGGCAGAACGCAGCTGACTGTACGTGATATTGCAAAATAAAAGCAACCAACACAAATTTTTTGCTGATTTTCTTTCTTTCCATCTTTCTATCTGCAAAACTTTTCATGTGCAAAGAACACAAAAAAGAGAATTGGTAGAAAAAATTACATGATAAAAAACAATTTACATGAATACAAAGGCATTTACCTGCAAAAGAGCCAGCAGAATATCAAGTAACTGATGAAGGAATTTGATATCGTTGTCAAATTTCAGCAGTAGATTAAACAAGCATTCTTCCACGACGTAAGCGTTCATCTGTATGCGTGCACATGCAAATACAACTTACCACACACGAGTATACATAATAAATATCATCAACAACAAATTATTCTGGCAAGCAAAAATAACGGCCTTATTTGCAATGACAGAGGCATCTAAGTTATAACAAAAAAGTGCATAGTGGACAAATATGAAATACAAGCTGTTTTGTGGACAGAAAACAAATAAAACCACCAAAACGAAACAACTAAAGGAACTAAAAAAGCAATACATAACAAACATCTCTAAATTCACAGGGCTGAAACAGTAACTAATAAACAGCATAAATTCGTCGAAAGTGTTTGCTTTTTTGTGGCAACATTTGGCAGTGAACAGAAACTGTTCCGAGAAGGCAGGACCAGTTGCCAAAACGACAAAAAAAATGAGAAAATATAAGTTGTAACTGTGCTGAATTTACACTGCTTATTTTTACATAACAAAGTACAACCATTTACTAGTAATACATAACAAGATACAATTGTCTACTAACCAGTGACGGTGCCAACCGACTAATGATGTGAGCGGCTAATGTATACATCGTTGTCTTGCGGCGAAGAGGCAAGGTTAACATTGACTGCAGTTCATGTTTTGTTTTAACAACATGCGACTCAGATGGCTGACATTCACACGTGAAAACAACATCAATGGTCAGTGGTCAGTCATGAGTGGTCACTTAAAAGCTACACTGCAACGTAGATGCTAAACACAAAAAAAAATATCATAACTCAGCTAACTGAAGTACAATCCTGTAATTGTAACAACATTTGTCCATAAAAAGAATTGATCTGTCTATCACACACAGCTCATTACCCACTAGAATTAGCTTCCAAGTGTTGAAGACTACAAAATGAGAATGACAGAAAAAATACATTCATGTTCAAAATATGAACATTTACTTTTGTCACGGCCAAAATGAGCAGAAAAATGTCGGCACTATTTTGGTGACTACTGACTCCAATGACATCAGAGATGTGCTCCAGTACTATGAGAGCCTGGTGGAATCCCTCATCTCTCTGGGGCATCTCCCTCCCCATATAAGCACTGTCAGACACGGACAGGCTCGTCACAGCAGCAACAACAACAACAATTAGAGATAAGCTTTACCTTTGGCACGCAACAGCTGGCCATTACTGGAACCAGTCGTTCAACATAACCGAGAAGCAGCTGAGATCTGATCAGATCAATGCTGGGTGGACACTGCAGTGGACGATAGCCGGGCAGCGTGTAGTGCAGCGGTGTACTGCCAAAGTTAGCTCGAACATTCTCATGAATGGACAGGCTCACGGCAGGGAAGTACGCAAAACCATGACCTACTCGCACGTTTGTGAAAGCATCTCCTAAGCTCTGCCCATTTCTGCACAATTCACATAAAGAAATATACGATACTTAATACACACAACCGTTAAATCTTGGCAGGCTTTCATCACTAATGATAAAAACAATGACATCTAGTGATACAGGAAAAATACGTTGGGCCAGTACTGACATATTATGTGGCCATCCGCCTAGACTTGTGGTCCTGTCAATTTTCAGGGTTAAACCTAATCTTTTGAGCTGAAAACTGGCACACTGTTACTCCAGCCCTGGGTAACAAACAATCACAACAACAATTTTGTTTTATTGATGCTTTTTTCTTCTCGAGTTAGAGCCCATATGGGTCTAGCAGGAGACAGAGGACAGGCAAGACCCGCAATGTGGCCTATAAAGACAACCGAATAATTCATCTTTGTTCTGAAAGCACACATGTTACGATAAAAACTAAATGCATGTGTAAGTCATAGTACCTGAGAAATGTAACAGTTCCAACGTCGCAGTCAATAGCTACAGTGATAATATCACCAGCGAGCCAGCTCTACAATACCGTATACATGCTCACATAAGTTGATCAGTGTATAAGTCGACCATCCGAAAACGAGTCCCTACTTGGTCTGAAATGATTGACGCACGTACGAGTTAAAGGTAATTCTTGACAAGGATGCAACTTTCAAATTACTTTCCACATCTGATAGTCGAATTGTGAAGTGATCAATGACCAAATAATCAAATTTTCAGACAGTCTGTCACTGATAATAGCCAAACACTGGAAAGCCATGGAAAGTTAAGTGCTGTTGGGAAATTGGTTAAACAAGAATTAGAAGCAGCAGCAGCAGCAGCACTACCATACGAGCAGTTAACTCATCATGAAACCAACACATTTACAAGTGTGCTGTGTTAAACTTTCATTTCTGGCTACATACTGGCAGCAGTATATATTAGCATTTGCTATCAATATATCACCATCAACATTTGAACATTTCTTCTTATCAACTTCAACTATGAATAGGTTCAGTACCATACCTTTACAACTTAGTGCTCAGCAACGAGCTATCATCACTTTCGTCTGAAACAACAGCTGACAAACTGCAACTGCTGACAACAAAATGAACTAGAATAAAATGAAGTTTAAAACACTGGCAATCTCACCAAACAATTGACAAAACATTCTGTTGTTATACTTACTTCGCCATATTTCCTGTGCACTTTTGCATTCCACTTGCAAACACGGCTTCCGTCATAAGCATATGAGTCAGCTGTGTCCCCAACTCCATCCTACACAGCGAAACTATGCAAACTTTAATGCTTTCAAAAACGATGTGTACAACCTGTAATGACACATTCGATGTAACTACGTGAGAAGAAAGCCCTGAGTCAAGTCCACAACTTAATGTTCAGAATTACAAAAAGCCACAAGAAATGAAAAGAACCTTTCAATGTCGCATTTCACTACAAAAACTTCATTATATGCTGTTGCATTATCTCAAACTCGGGGTATTTTGAATGCTCTGTTTTCACGGACATGTACTCTCCCTGTATTTCAATCAGGCAAGTTTTTGTCACTCCTGCTATCTGTAGTCAGTACGTCAAACAGCTGAGTGCAAACAAAAATACAAGAAATTCCCAAATATGGGGACACATGCATGCATATACAGATTTCCATAATCTCACAGAGGATTTTTACTGCTCAGTATTAAAAAAAACAAGTGATAAAACCTGTCAGATTTTCTGCAACAAACGACATCAAAATCCACACAGGTTGTCAGGTGTTTATAAACAAAACAAAGCATAATTATATCACGCAACAGACATCATCATGGTAGATGTTAAAAAAGTAGTAAAAATATATTGAAAAAAGAGCAAACAAACCTCGAATGAGAAGCGGCATTTCAGTGTACACCAACCAATCTGCATGACTCCCTTTGAGCCCAGCAACACTTCATAGATCCATTTACCTGTTGACATTACCACACCACCGTACAGCACTAATCAAACATGAATTCAAACAGATTCTTAAAACAACTCTGAAGGAAATGCATTTTTGTCACTATACAACGTATAGCAGGTGATATGTGCTACCTGACACAGGTGAATGTGTCCCACCTCAATCCTCCGCCAGGCAATCTACCTACCCTGGAGGGATGGAAGGCTGAGTTGACCAGGTTGGTTGGTTAGACACTAAGACACTTTATATGCCTACAGATATTCAATGATCCAGGTACAAACCAGGCCCAGCTTAGAGCAATTAAACTGATCGAACACGAAGCATTCACCAGTACACCACTGCCACCACCCATATAACTTAATATATACTATTTAACTAAAAATTTGGGACAGAGCCAAACGTGCGGCCGGCTGGCGCTGTAAGTCCGACTGGGGAGACAATTTAAGGGGGTTGAAATTTCGCTCATAGCAACGCCACCTGGCGAATTCAATTGCATTAGCCTACACATTATGTGCAGTGTACTGGATTATAAAACTGGACATACTTCCGATCATGTGGCAAACTTTCATGGCAATTGGCTGAGGGAGCTCCGAGATCTCACAATGAAAAAAATAAACAGCAGTAAAACATAAGACCTCAGGTTACTAACGTACGAGCAGCCTAATAAGGCCCAGAAACTGTAAAGAGACAACTACTAAGTAAAAATGGCTGATGTAAAATAGAGATAGCATACTCACCAGCATAAACGCAGACATTTGCACGAATTGTACTGAAGTTGCTGCTGCCGGTCACCTGCAGAATTGCATGACAACTGCTCAGAACAAACTAACGACATTCAGAAACGATAAACATGCTCACACCATTTTTGCTACCATTTTGGGGCAAACAATAACACGGCAGGTTAGCCTGTTGCATTCCTGATATCCATTCTCCGTGTGTTTTGAGCTTCCTCTTGTGGCAGGCTTGTTATATCTTCACGGACACCATCCCATCACAGAGTCCTCACGTGACATATGACAATGCATAACTGATGCCGACATAGTACGCCACCATCCTCCTGACCTTCGATCTACGAGGGACGTTCTATAAGTAATAAAAATTATTGCATTAGACTAAAAAATTTTACAAGTTATATATCGGTAAAATGTACATTTTGACTACATTCTCTACGAACACATAATTTGTTGCGCATGTGATGTCAGGTAATTTATGATGTCATTGGCCGTTAAATGGAAATGATTTGTAGCATCAACACAAACAGCCTTGAATCACACAGTCATGCATAGCGGACAACACAAAGATAGGATTTCAGATTTCAAAACAGATAATAGTTACTGTGGTCAGGTCATTACTGTATGCAAGGTGATCTGATTTTATAAAGCCACAGTCACGAACAGTTTGTTGGGTAATGATAGACTTGTGGACTGGACTGCAGTGCCAGATTTACGGCAGGGTGCATGGGGTGCATTGCTCCCTGGCTCCCACACATCAGGGGCCCGCACATAACAAGGAATAAATGTTGCTTAGCCTTTCACAAACACAACAGACATCATAGACTATAAACTTTTAGTTAAAATTTTACTGATAATGTTAAATATTGACGTTATGTCATTATTAGCTCTTATTTGCGGCTGGCACAGATTTAGGTTATCATATATTCATAGTTGCAAATGAAAAATTCATAAATGTATTTGTTAGGGCTTTCAGAAAATCAGATGCCCCAGGGCACCACTTTGGTAAATCCAGCTGCAGACTGGAGAATTGTCATGCATCAGTGAGCCTAATTCTACGCTGTTTGCATTAAAACGACAAATCCTTTCTGTTTAACGCGCTGTGACGTCATAAATTACAATGACGTCACATCCAAAACAAACTCACATGTGTTCACAGGGAATGTACGATTTACTGATACATAAAATGAGAAAATTGTTTTAGTCTAATACATTGATTCTCATTACTTATTGAACGCCCCTCATAAGTTAGGAGCTATATGAGATAGACAGACAGATTGAAGGATAGACGGGCAAAACCCATAAATTGGCCTATATGGCAGTGAAAAAAGTTTAGACATGCATAATGGTAAGCTCATGGTGACTTGGTCAAGCAGTGTACAAAAGATGAAAGAAAAAGAAAGAAGTATGTATAATACATTATGTTTCTTATATTTATTTATTTTTATACATCAGCAAAAAATGAGTTAAACCAGTGGTAAAACAATGTTAGCAAATAAGAAGCTAAGACAAGTAGGCCCTATAAGACTTTCCAAAATACAGACAGCTATAATATGCTCGATACATGTAAATTCAGTTGTTACTCAGTATTAATAGCATATAATGTTACAAATCCCTATAAATTAAATACAGTGAACGTAACATACACCAAGTCTGTCAGCTTCCACAACAATAATCCCAGCACAGCCGGAATAATTGAACATGACACACTCGGGACCAAGCCGACCGTAGCTCTTCAATTCATCCACAGGCTGCTTCGATTCTACAACATCAAATCAACATCCAATAATCATATATTTCAAAATGCAGCAACTAATATGACAAACTGTCACTGTATGCAACATGCTCATGCCTAAAATGTAAACAGCTTGTTTGTTATATTTACCTTATTGTATAACTAACTTTATGTAACTGCAATGTACATTGTTTACTTTATGCCACATAATTTTTACGTTTTCATCCAGTCACTGGCTTCAACACACAATAAAGATGCTTCATTCGTTTGAACAGAAATGAAGCATGCAGGTGCAGAGAGATTGAAGGCAGCACTAAAACACAACAATAAAGCTGGTTATACGCTACAGTTACAAAACATTACGTTGTGTGTTGAAAGTACTCTCTACAAGTGATTCAAAACCATAACATGAAAAACTAGCAAAAAAACTTTTTCAGTGCTATCACAGCAGTACTCCTACTAAGGTGCTTAATACAACATCACAGACACTTTTATCACTTCTCTGTAAAAACAACAGTCAAGCTTTACATTACTGATACATCTGATTCAAATAACAATCACATCGGTTAGGTTGTATATATGATACAAATGGCATGAAAGTGATACTTTCAGCAGCACACCGATTAAGTTACACTGTCCAAGTAAGTAAGACAACCCTTCAGTGCTTTGATACTCACAACCTGAAAAAAGTCTTGTTCAATCAAAATTCCTCAAAAATTCACTTTTGGGGCAAGTGGCTTAACGTGAACTAACAATGGAAAAATGGCCAGTTAAAAATAATCAAGCCAGCTTACTAATACTATTATTCAATAAGTAATGTGGCAAAAAGTAGCAGCAACTATGCACAGTGTATGCATGTACGGTACATCACCTGCATAATCCAGCAGAACGAGATCAACAGCTGCGTCAATATGACTAGACAGACTGGCCAAACTCAGTGCACTTGGCCTACACAGCATCACCAACAACACTGCCTCAACTCTAGCACACTGTTATGGCACTATTTTGTGCTGACGTGTCGTTAAGAAACTACTCAATCTAGCAGACAGCTAAATGTCACATTATAGCTCAATAATTATTATCACAGCATCACTGCACAATGCACATCCCAAAACTGAAGATGACGTCACTTTAACACTCCAAATGTAAAATTGATTTAGTTTATATTTACTCAGAAACTACAAATACACATCCTTAACAAGAGCATAACCAACAGTCATTTCACCATCTTTTGTGCATCACTCATATCAGGTAAATTGTATACAAAAAACACACAACATGTGGTGAAAATTAACTTGATTATTCAATATTTCTTTTAAAGTCAAAATCTATATAACTACAATAATCAACAAACTACATTAATGGCTATCCAAGCACAAGCTGCTGCTGGCTATTATACTTTCAGCACTGCTCTCAAGCAAAGACATGTTCTTGTTAAATGGTTAAATGATGTTGCACATTTAACCCACTTGCACATACGAGTTGAGTGAATTATGCATACCGTTCACAGCCCAGCTGCGCTGGTTGAAAGACAGATGCGATTAATTCCTTGGTTTCTTCACTATCATCTGAAAACAGAATAACAACAATGTAACAAGCATCAGAGTTTTCACTCAGAGTCAAATCTCATATTTCTGTCGAACTAGAACCGGAATGTTAGTTATTCTGCAGGTAAACGAATAACTCAGAAAATCATCCTTGATTTTCTATTTTCAGGGTATTAGTCCTGGTTCTTGAGTTATTGGAGAGTGGTAATCTAACTGAGACATGACATGGAGAATCTTGCAGGTCATTGTCTCTATCATGTCTCCTGTCACTCACTTTAAGACAGTGAGTGGTTCTGTTAGTTACAGTATCCAAATTATCAATGATATTTAGTAAATCCCGTAATCTTCACCGGTCCGATGGTCCTTTTCAAAATATTGTAACCTGAAAGCTGTGGCCAAAATGTGAACCGCCAGACACTATGGTACTTTAACAGAGAGTATACACATACCTTCGTACTTTTCAACCACTTTGATTGTACATTTTTGATGAAAATTCAAACGCTCCGATGCATCTCGACTTCTTCCCGTAGCCATTATAAGCAATTCGCGTATAACTAAGAATTTTAATCGCAAAAGTTAACTGCTCACACATCTGCTACGGATGTAAACAAATCTGTTCCTTACAATAAATAAGTAAATAAACCATGGCCTCATGATACATGCAATGGCATATGAAGTCTTGTTTATTGATCTTGCATCCAAATTGGCTGGATTGTAGTGCACTATATACATACAAATATAGCCAATATAAACTAGCAGCGTTGAATATAAATGACATATTAAAATTTAACATAAAACAACATCAAAATTTCTAATACAGTATGGGATAAACAAGTTTTAAAATATGTTGCTATTTAGTTTTTACTGTTCTCGAGAACTGTACTTCTAAGTTTTGCAGTAATGTTCCAGTGAGTTCCTCACAACGACTGCGGAGTGTCGGCACCAGCGATAGAAGGCCGTTTTACAGTCATAGCCAGCGACGATAACGTTCGTGGCTCGTTTCTTCTGCAATGACTCTAGCACGTCAGAGACTTGAGACATGATAAAGACTGGGACATGCTGAAGTTACAATACCAACTTCATGATAGTAGATAGAACACTTCCAATTTTTTTAATAAGAATAAATGTCTTCTTAGAATGCGAATTTCCCTACGAAGGCTCTCATCATCACACAAGGCATTAGATAATAGCACCACACACCAATTAGTCGGCCATAACAAGGGGAAATAGTTAGGATAGGAATTATAGGAAAAAATAGGAATTATAGAAAAAGAATGTTGGGGTAAACTGCCGTAAACACTTCTACAGGCAAAGGGTTGTGGATGCATGGAATAGACAACCAGATGATGATGTGGGTGCATGTAGTGTAAATGTATTTATGGATGGGCTCGTTTAATGGATGATGAGACGTGAAGATTAAAAGCACCCATAGTGCATGTCAGTCAATCAGCTGTAACTCAACTGTAAGCCAAATGACAGATAAAATATTTGATGCCTAGTCTTGTTGCCTTATTTCTTCAATTGTTATTTATCTATACAGTGTAAAACTCGGGTTCTAATGGAAGCCAGGGGCTTATTCTGCTACCATCACTTCAACATGGTGTCTAACGTTAAACCAACATACACACACTACCGTTTCAGCGAGCATTTTCTCACTAATTTAGGCTTCCTTTAAAAACTTGGAGAAATTTACTTAACGTTTTAGCTCCAGTTTTATGTTGTACACCACTGGTCATTATTGTACTGAGCTATTTTATTTGGATTGATTGATTGATTGATGATTAATTGAAGTCAATCAATCGACAGAGAAGTGACCTAGAAACCCCGGCTTGCATGCAGTCACAATTAAATTAGAATTGAATCTAGGATCATTTCGCTTACACATCTTTACATTGAGACAGACTGGAGCGTAAGTTATGAGCAAATGTGAGACTCAAATACGCTTTGTATCCTGTGTCCAGGTTAACATCGCCAGCAACATCCAATATAGCTTATTTATAATATTATAGCAGTTAAATGTAGACAATAGAAAGTTCAATGGCTTTATCACTAGCACTGCAACTTC
>Ga0209052_1000975_pt1 | contig 10043 bp, 6 predicted proteins | sample WorMetHEROISLAND_2_FD_187409 | JGI IMG/M metagenome (GOLD analysis project Ga0209052, IMG submission 187409) | Marine gutless worms symbiont microbial communities from Max Planck institute for Marine Microbiology, Germany - Olavius sp. 4 HERON... | ecosystem: Host-associated > Annelida >...
GGACAGACAGACAGACAGACAGACAGACGACAGACAAGATGCACAATACTTGCTTTCGTTAAGGAGGTTATGTTTCTTGGTCTGCCGTTTGTATTCAAGAATCAAGATAACTCAAAAAAGTGATGAATGGATATTGATGAATTTTTATTGTGGAGTGATTGTGCATGGCCCTAGGAGAAATTGACAAAAGATTTGGTGAACCTTGGTCCACTAACTACAAAGTTTAGTTGTCTCATTTCGACCCACCGACAATCAACAGTGCGCGCGCCGCGTGCTGTTACATTCGGTCTACGTGACGTTGCCAGAAGCGGAATTTTAACCCCCTAAATTGTTTCCCCAGTCGGACTTACGGCGCCGGGCGGCCTCAAATTTCTAGTTTTCATCTGCGTTAAATACTGACTGATTAGAGTTACGTAGTACGTACAGTTACTGTTTGCTTAATTTGCGGTTTTTGTCACACAGTTTAACTGTTATTAGCTTAGTTTAATTATATAGCCTAGCGTTACTGGAGTGCGTTCGTTGTAATGAATTGACTTTGTTTGTTGCAAGTTCTGCATAACTTGTTTTTGTTGCTTCATTGTTGATTCGTTGATTGTTTTATAATGCTACGATGTATGTTTGTCAATAAATTTGTCTTTGTGCTGCGTGTATTCAATGAGTTTTCTTTGTTTAACGTACTGGAATCTTTTTTCTGCTTATCATGTTCACTGAGGACCTCTTAAATGCAGGAACCTTAAAGTTTGTACACTGCAAAGCAAACTAATTATTATGATCATTAAGAATTAATTCTGTGCTTACGGTACTAGTATAATGAAGCATGGTGGCCTAACGTTGGTTTTGCCAGCAGCGAAGTTGGCGAATGGCGATAGCATAATTAAGGCAGTCGAACGCAGTTTGACTATTGTTAGTACCGTTGTAGTTACGTGGATTGAATGAGCAAGCAGTTACATTTTACAGCAAGCAGCCTCCGGTTATATGGTATACGTACACGCTGGCCTACAGATGCATAATCATAGGCCTAATTAAATCGGTCTGATTCGCTGCTGCAGGTATCGCAACCTACTTGTGTGCAACATCATCGCATGTAGACCGCAAGTACATCCTTACGTCCAAACTGTCAAGTATTGCACTGAACGCAAGATTGTATTACATCATTCACCGTAATGGGAGGCCAGGCTGAGTTGACTGTTAATAGCGTAAAAACACGTAGCCTAAATCCAGCAGTCCGTGGCAGAAGCTAGGGGATCCGCGATTGGACTAATTAATATCGGATGCGTTTATGCCTGTTTCTTTTCGTTCATTATTTTTATCTGTCAATTTCAGTTTTGTTCCGTGCAATAGACTACTTGTAGGCCTACCAAAGACCGTAAAGCGCCGCGGGCGTCTCTGGTTGGTCGTACGTCTGTTTCTGCCTGCGTCTGTACGCGGACTGGTTAGTGCGCGTTCTTACCAAGCACTTAAATATTCTATGTACGAACTAATTGATTTTTCTTTATTCTTATATTAACAAAGGATATAATAAATTATGCATAGTTGATGATGTACTTTTCGCGTGTTGTCGTCTCGGGTATGTGTTGCAAGCCTAATTGACGTAAACCGACATGCGTCTATGGGCTGTGGCATGATTACTTGCCAGCGCAAGCGATACATAGGCCTGCTGCGCACAGTAAACATGTCCTGCATCTGAAATAATCACAATTATAAATTGATAATGGACATTCTGGTACTTGTCCGTTAATTCACCCGATTTATTTTTCGAATTATTTTTTCGCTACTTACTTTTCGCAACATGACGCGAATGACGGATGACCCTAACCCTAACCCTAAAAGTAATTCGAAAAATAAATCGGTTGAATTAACCGACATTCCTTTGACGCTGCTGATTTCTGCATTCAGTTTTTCGTTTGCTGTAATCTGCATTTACTGTAAACTGGCAAAATGTCTTCATTATTTTGCACTAGTTTTCTGCCGTGTTTTATAAAGCAGCGTATCTATACACACAGCTGGACATGCATATAGCCTGGCAAGCTGCCAAGGCGGGCAACGCTATACAGCTACTTTGTGGCGTCGCCAGCCGTTATGGTGACAGCAGTTAGGAAGGTAGAAGCCTACGTAGTTGGCTGTGTTCAAGCAAAGCAATTCAGAATGATAACGCTGTGTGCCATGGCTAGGTCAGTAGCACAGTCTCTGCAGACAGACAGCAAGAGTTGCTGAAGACCTTCCTGACAGAAGATGAGAGTAAGATAAATCAAAAACAGAATTTGGCTACTTCCAGTGACGGTTCCCAAATGCCAATGGACTAACAAGGTTGCTCACAAACCCGGGCAAAGAAGATGCCCCAAATCAGTGTTGACTGGCCCGACCTGCGATTATCGAACTGCTCTTGTCATCTTGGCCGTTACTCCCGCTGTAAAGGCATCTGTATTGCCGTCACCTGCATAGTTTAGCATTGCTGCATATAGCTAAGTGCTTTGTGCAGTCAGTTTTAAGGTTGCACATGGCCGGCCATGCACATGGCTGCAGTGCTTGGTAATGGTTGTACTGTACGCCAGTCAGCAGCAACTTTCAGTGCGGCACCTGTGGCCGGATGTGCCGGTCAAGGATCGGGCTCTTCGCCCACACCCGGACGCATTGCTCGTGATGAGATCCGTCGTGTCGACGGCTCAGTCCAGACTGTACATCATCACCGTCATCATCATCGTGGTATAGTGTCCACTTGCAAATAGAGCAGCAGACATAACAAGTTCAATGACAGTTGTAAAATTCTGTGAATATGTTTTTAAAAGTTTCTTAAAAAGTGCTTGTGTCTGTGCTTGGCGGATTGTTTCTGGGAGTCAGTTGAATGCAGCGGGACCAGCGCATGAGAATGCATGCTCGCCGCTTGCTACAGTCATGTGTAATGTGTATGCCATTGTGCATGTCATTTACGGAGGTATTACTGTTTTTCTAGACTGTTTTGCATGCGTATGTGTGTGTGTGTGTGTGTGAAATCAGGTGAACTTCGTGACACATCTGAGCGGCAACTGATCATGTGACTTTGTTTCCACTTCTAATCACCAGTGTGTGTGTGTGTTATTGTCATCTCTGTAATTGCATTGCTTTGCTGGCTTCGGTAAAACACAACTTGGCAGTCAATCATGCAAGAAGTCACATGGTAAACTTACCGGTGTTGAATTTTGTCAGAATTACGTTTGCTACTGTGTATTCCATTGTTCATGTTAACTGTTCTATATAAAAACACAAGCTTGGCTTATTACTGTATTATATTGCACGAGTTTATAAAAACAAAAAGACGTCGCATAGCTATTGCGAGAGATATTACAGCAGTGGTGCACACTGGCCTGCTGGCATGAGACAGGTTCTTATCTGGCTTGCGGCATCCAACAGAAAAATGCCAATAAATATTATGTATAAAAGTATATGCCTTGCAGGTTATTCATCTATTATCTTGTTTTTTTGGACTTGTTCTTACTGGTGCATCCCCATACCTCTAATTTCAGGTGGGAACAAGCCACTGAGCTTAGCATAATTTGTAAAACAATATATTATGTCTGCTGTTTTTCATCACTAATGACAATGGCCTGTGGTGATTTCAAGACCATTTTATGCAGCCCGTGGTGCAAAAAGGTTGATTTAATCTCCTGAGAGAGATTGATCTGCTGGGAGGTAATTGGATAAATGCCTGTGTGTTGCTAGGGCATACTCAGTTGTCGATTCATCTCGTGTCTCAACATTCATTGTATCTATTCTGCTGGTCGTCTATGGCAGCTTCAGGCAAGTTGCACACAATATCCAATGATAATGATTTACATTGAGTTGATTGTACCAATGGATTTGCACTGATCTTTGTACTGGGCACATAAATTTTTATACATTGTGCACATATGTTTAATATGGATAAGATAAGATATTTATTAAAATGCAGCCATAAGTAAGTAAGTAAAACGTAAATTTATGTAGTGCATCATAACATTAAAAAACTGCTATTGCACTAAACGGTAATGGCTGAAACATTATGACAAATACAACCATCAGTCATTAGCAGTCAGTCAATAAACATAAAAACAAAGACAGATATTCGAAACTTTTGATGTGATAATGACGTTTTGTGAAGTCTACTCTGGAGGTTTGAATTAATTCCCAGACTGTGGTTGATGTGGAGCATTTTCTGATCTGTCTGTATATGACTCGATGTGCAGGGCACTGAACATGGAGCAGGAGCAGAAAGAAAAGGAAAAGGAAAAAGACAAAATGTCTTTGCTGCCGACCACCGCATCTCCGACAAGTGCTGAAGCTGAGGCTGGTAAGATGCAGCCATTTACTTACCGCTTTTAGGTCGTCTCCTCGACTGTGTTTACCTGATAAAGTCAGTTTCTGTCCACACAAACTACAAAGCAAATGTACGTCCAATCGTCCATCCCTATCTGTTCACAGAAAGTTTGTCTGATTCGAATGAAATATAGCGTGTAGGAGGTAGAGATTGATGAGTGACACAATGGTATGGCATGCAATTCGATCCAATATCACTGTCACAAGACATTCAGAGTTAGAACTTCTTCCATTTTCAGAGTTTGTTTCCTCCACAATTTACTATATGAGCTGGCAGTTGACTACTGATTCTTTAACTAGGGGGATAATATCTAATTTGATTGGACCAGATTTCTGATATTTGGCCTATTTTTGGTATAACAACCACATGACTTATTTCACTGGTACACAGCATTGCGAAACTGGTATGGAGGAGTCGATCGCAGTCCCATAGAGGGCTAACTTTTAGTATTGATAATTGAAAAAGTGAGCTTATGTTACATTGGCGATTAGCAAGCCATTGCTGATCATGCAGCTTTGTATTCAATGTACCTTTATTTCCGTGCATTTTCTGTTGAACTTTTTCATTTGTTACCCTTTCTGTCCAGCTGATCTTCTCCGTTCTCTTCCAGACCACATTTCAGAAGCTGCCGGTCTAGTTTAGTGATGTGCGAGTATCTGGTGGATTGCAGGATTACAGTGAGTTTATGCTGTTGTTATTTCTGTTTCAGGTGTTCAGACACTGGATGTGGGTCAAGCATTGTTTATGCCCATCGGAGCGTCGCTGTCTCTACTAATCATGTTTCTGTTCTTTGACTCTCTTCAGCTTATGTTTGCCGTCTGCACCGCAAGTATGTCTGCTCACACTCAGATGAACACAGGCTGTTTTTGTCAGAACCATAATTGCATAATAAGTCATATATTATAATGTAATCATATAATGTGTTATAATATGTAATAAATAATACATCACAGTGACACAGATGTGTTGTGAGTGGAACAGGTGTATTATTTGCAGTGATGGGCACCAACTACCTACTTAGTAGTTATAACTACTTCTCAACTACTTCTCCCAGAAAGTAGTTATAACTACTGTTTAACTACTTCAGAAGATAAGTAGTTATAACTACTTTCTTTAACTACCATTCAAGTAGTTAACTACTTTAGCAACTACTTTTCATGGACAACCACAGACAACAAAACAATCAGAACACAATAGGTACAGTGTACCCTTTTCATGCCACATCATATCACATCATATCACAATGACACACTTGGTGTCACTACGATTTGCAGCCTAAAATCGCTAAAAATCACTAAAAACCCCTATTGTTGGGGTTCAAGGTCATCGATGTTGGTACTCTGGGAAAGCTCGTCAGCAGTGCTTGTTATGACACGCAGCAAGTCAGTGTCTATCTGCAACCATTCTCGTGCTAGATTAGTCGACAGTAGCAGGAATCACACTTTGTCAAGGGATACCCAAATTTGATGCGCTCGTACGGAGTCTTAAAATGTGTATTGCAGCCTAAAATCGCTAAAAATTCACTAAAAAGTAAAACCCTTATTTTGGGGGTTCAAGGTCGTTCAAGGTCATCGATGTTGGTACCACTGGAAAGCTCGTCGGCAGTGCTTGTTATAATAAGCAGCAAGTCTGTGTCTGTCTGCAACCGTTTTCATGCTAGATGAGCCAATCGTCTTAAAATAACGATTTCTAAGGCGGGTACCCCTCTTTGATGCCCTCGTTCGAGGGGAATCTCTTCAGTCAGCGGCACCAAAATTACCTCATTAGAAACTAGAGACTCTATGCTATCATATGGTGAAGATCCGGAGTCTCTATCTCACCTGGCCTTGAATCCGTACCAGGTCGTGACAGACAGACAGACGGCCGACGGACAGAATTCCCATAGCTAATACGCGCTCTCATCAGTACCTGCTGGTACTGCTGTGGCGCGTAAAAACGTACGTAGGTGATTACAAGTGATTGCCTATTATGCCTGAGAAGTAGTTATAAAGTAGTTAACTACTGTAGTTAGTAACTACTTTTAGAGTAGTTATAACTACTGTTTAACTACTTTTTAAAAAAGTAGTTATAACTACTTGCTAACTACTTGGAAAGTAGTTATAACTAGTAGTTATTAACTACAGTAGTTAAAAGTGCCCATCACTGATTATTTGTTTTCAAGAGTAGGTTTTGAGTATCTAACAGCTTCAAAAAGTAAACATTTGAACATAAGTGCAGAACTACACAAAACGTCAAAGCACCGAAGGATTATTCGTACGTGTTGAGTGTATTATTTTATCATATAGTGTTGTTGCTAACTGCAACATTAAGGGAGTAAGCTGTACAATGTTGTTATTGTGGTGTGTTTTTGTAGTTCTTGCAATGGTTGCATTTGCATTTCTTCTGCTTCCCGTCTGTGAACGAATCACTAAACCGTGTGGCTGTGTTAACAAGTAATTTTTGTCTGTGTTTTTATCACATTTTTGTCATATTAATGACAATTTTGATTTATACTATTGTGGGTGATTGCAACTACATTATAGCTTAGCTGATTAGCACATTTAGGGCCAGTTGCACCAACAAAACAAGTCAGTACTTGCTTAAGTACTGTTTGTGTTTAAATGTCACTTTACTGGCTACTTATGTACTGACCACTGATCACTACCTTGTTCAGTGTAAAGTTAAGTATAAAGGAAAGGTGGGACAGACCCAAGGAACAGTTCTTAGATCCGTTGTATTCACCAGGTGGCAGCACTGTTCTCAGTGGAGGTTTGAGATAGCTGAACTGTGTCTGGTTTAAATACTGTCACTATGTAGTTATTAGTGCCACAACACATCTAGTTTAATTTTGTTCAGTGCCCCTGCAACGTCTCTGATGTGACAGTGTCACTTTAGTCTTTTTCTTTAGTAATAATAATATTTCTAATAATATTAAATAATATTTACTAGCTGCACTAGTAGTATGGTGATAGATTGATGTTGTACATTAGACTAGACTGTTGCTGTGCGAAGTGCACTGCACTATCTGGGTGTGTTAACAGAATATCATTCAGTTGTTTTTTAAGGTTAGACAAAGTGGGTTGTGTAACTCTTTATGGGAAACCAATTGCAGAGCCATAGAGTGTCACCTGCCGTGTGGGATCACACAGTCTTACCTGACACAGGTGAATGCGTCAACGCATCTCACATTAACTTCAGCTAAGCAGACCACTACTCGATTTACCTACCTTGGAGGGATGGAAGGCTGAGTTGACCTTGGTGTTGATTATATACACCGATGGTTTACCCATCTGCAGACAGTTGCTGAATCCAAGTAGTAACCACTTGATAGCAACCTGACCGGGAGTCAAAGTGAAGACCATTTGATCGTAACTCCAGTGCCCTGACCATTATGCCACGACACACCAGCCGGTGTGCTCACTATCATCTTGTCGTTCTGCATCTATTACTATCGTCGTCGTCATGACGCGAAGACAGCTGAGGTCCGTTGGGACGACTCTCCATGATGACCGTGATCCTGTGCCTTCTTCCACTCCCATCTGATACTCAGTGGTGATCCATTGCCAATCTGCGTGATCCAAGAGTTACGAGGACGTCCAGGAGCTCTCCGCCAGACAGCGTTGGGCTGGTATCTGGACTTGACAGCAATAACTTGCTTCAGGATCTGGTGCGCTGGAGTGGTGGCGTCCAATCTGGCCACGTGTCCGAACAGCATGTGACGTCTTTTGATAATCGTCTCAGTGATGTTCGGTAGACCTGTCTGGAGAGCAACATCCGAATTTCTGACGTGATCATTCCATCTCACTCCTGGAATCTGGCGCTGACAGCTCATATGGAAGGATTGGAGTCTACGACTGTCTTCTGCTAGCAGTGTCCATATCTCGGAGCCGTAGAGCAGTATGGGTAAAACGCATGTCTGATAGAGTCGCAACTTTGTACTCAGACTCAATATGCGTTGTCGCCACACGCGCTGCATCGAGTGCATGGCGCTACTATGCTGCATATTAACACCCTATGTTAATGCTACGTATGTGTGTATGTGATGTTTAATGTATGAATGTTTAGAATATCATTCGGTTGCTGCGGTCGTTACACTCCGGCCGATGTGCTCGCTGTCATCTTGTCATTCTGTATTGTTTGTGTCTGGGTCATGACAGGCCACTGGCTGCTCATGGATGGTACGCTATGCTGTTATTTTAACTCTCTCTATGATAGTGATAATAATAATAATAATAATAATAATAATAAGCGTTTATGTAGTTCTTGTCATTCTGCTTATGGATGGTACACTATTCTCTACCTGTCTCTGTAGTCTGTGTGCCACACGTTCACAACTTTTGTGATTTTTAATTTGAAAGTTAAACGTGTGTATGTGGACCCATCTCAAAGCTATAGAGTGTTATCTGCCATACAAGGTCACACAGTGTTACCGAGACAGGTGAACGTGACAGTCTTAATCCTAGCCGCACGGCGCACAGGCCGGTACTAATGTTGTAGCTGTGTCTGAATGCTGAGAGTTGACAGATGTGTCTGTCCATGTGCTTGTGTGACAGCTCTGGGCATGGGCTTGTGTATTGCGTTCATTGCATTAGTTCGTCTGCCGAGTCTCAAAGTGTCTACGTTGCTGCTTGTTGGCTTACTGATCTATGATGTGTTCTGGGTCAGTTCCGTGTTTTACTCACTGTCCGCTTTCTAACATCTCTCAGCACTCAGTCTGTCTTTTATTATCATCTCAGTTTAAGTAAGTAAGTAAGTAGTTTAGACATGGTTATTGAGTGTTAAAAGAACTTATGCACTCCCGCAGGCAGTTGTTTAACACATTTATTCCACGGCTGCTGATGGACCGTAGTGTAGCCTACACTGTTGTTCAGTTGGTTACACTTGACTGCAGCAGTGGAGCTATCGACTCGTTATACCACTGCAGACGTAGTGCTAGACATAGACAGTATAAGCACAGCTGCAGAATAACCTGTGATATAAGCTGCTGTATTGTTGTCATGTTTAACGTTATGTTATCAGTAACTTGAACTGAATGACGGCAGCACATTGGTTGCCTCCCTCACACATTGACCATGTTATGCAGTCTACATTGTTCTGACATTGTTACATACTTGCTGTGCAGGTGTTTTTCTCATCATATGTCTTCAGTACTAATGTGATGGTCAAAGTTGCCACACGGCCGGCTGTGAATCCGGTGAGTTGTGTTTCACGTTTCATTTCTTGCATGCACACAGGCAGCATGAGCTTCACATTTCATTGCTTCACATTTGATTTTATTATTTATTTTCTACATGTGCTGTGCAGTCCAAGTCAGCAAAGATTAGGCCTCTTTGAGGCCTGCGAAGGTCAGGCATGGCCTTGGTGGCATTATTACATTTGTCATGAATAAACTATGTGTATGTTTTTGGAACGTTATGTGATTGCTCTATTAAGATTTGAAGTGAATTTTCACTAATATGACATTATTTTTGTCATTCAGTTTAAAATGAAGATGACAATTTATCTCATAAATAGTTTAAACACTGAAATTTTTCATTCGTCTTCGTCACTTAACAGCTAAGTTACGGCTGCTAAATATTTAAATAATTTAAATTTCTAACATTTAATTTCTTAAGAAGTAGTGGTTTATTACTTGTTAATTATGATTAAAGCATATTCGAGGAAAATACTGTTGTTTATATCATGCATTATATATTTATCATCTATTTCATTTAATATTTATACTTAGTTATAT
>Ga0209052_1000976_pt1 | contig 10041 bp, 8 predicted proteins | sample WorMetHEROISLAND_2_FD_187409 | JGI IMG/M metagenome (GOLD analysis project Ga0209052, IMG submission 187409) | Marine gutless worms symbiont microbial communities from Max Planck institute for Marine Microbiology, Germany - Olavius sp. 4 HERON... | ecosystem: Host-associated > Annelida >...
GTTACCGTTACCGTTGTGACGTCATAATCGTGGCCGTCCAACGGACCTATGCCTATGCTATAGTATTAGTGGCGTCACGTTTCAACTGCTGTAGAATGCTAGCAGTAGGCCTAATGTGATACTAAGTTGGATATCTCTAAACTGTCGGGGAAAGTATGCATAGTAATAACTAAGAAGACGTGAATTATTTCGTCGGCTTGTCATGCACTGTCTCCCGTCCACCACTCAAGTGTACGCCGGCCGGCCGGCCGTCTGTCACCGGTGGTCTGTCAGTCGGTCCACGTGTGTGGGCTCACAGCAGTAGCAGTTTGCGGTGTCGGGTTACACTACTCCTGTATGCCTACTTATATGGTCCGGAGGCCCTGTCAGCATCTCAGTCGACACGTGTTTCCCATGTCACGGTCACCGCAGCCGCCGTTACGCGCTGGCCTACGTGGGTGGTCTACGCCCATCAAACGCGGTGTTGCCACGTTCCCACGGCCGTTTTGTTTGTGGTCGCTTGGCGAACAGACAGGCTGAGACGGCGGCGGATCGAGTGAAGACCTAGAAGAGCAAGAGAAGGCCAGGAGAATCTGCTCATGTCGTCGTCGACTACATCAGAAGAAGCGGCGAGCAGAAATGTAGGCCTAAGTCTCGCCTCTTCCCCTCCCCGCCTATCCAGGCAGCGGCGGTCGGACGTGGGGGAAGGGGCAGACTCCACCAGTCATACTGGGTAAACATGAACTAAAGGGACCCAGCGGTCGATACGTCGTTGTTTGCCTATGTGAGTGTGTGAATACTATAGAGATGAAGCTTCAGCCGTCGGTAAATCGGTAATCGGTAATTTGAAAATGAAACCGGTAACCGGTAATTTTACCGGTTACCGGTTAACCGGTAACCGTTTAACAACCTTACTACATACCATGAAGACATAAAGCCCATCAAAGCTGGCCACCTTCAGCAGATGAACCAATTCAGTCCATATTACATGTAGTATGCATTTTTTTGTTCGTAGATCTGAGGCTCTCTGTGGTCAAAATAAGCATGATTCACTGATTTGTAGCAATGTTTTTTTTATCATTTAACAATACTCCATAAGTACAACAGATCAGAAGTTGGAACTTTGTCTGTGGGTGGGTCATGGTTCTAAGTTTGCTGTCTTATTATTTATTTATTTTCTTGGATTGTTTCAAATAAGTTAGTAAATGTTGAGCTGAATTGTCGGATGCATGGATGTGTGCTTGTGTGTGCTAGGTGAGTTGGTGTTAGCTATCAGACAGACACCGGACGTTCATACTTCAGCCACTCAGCAGTCATCTCATGTAAGTCCATCCTTGTACAAAATTCACTGCACACGAGATAACATTCTATGGGACAGATACATGACACAAATTTGCTGCATTGTGTTAAATATATTGAAGTCTGTCGCTGTTTGTCACTGTAATGGAAGTTATTGTGCGGCTGTTCTAATAGGCTGCATTACGGGTCTTGCCTGTCTGTCCGTCCATCTGTCCCGTACAGAATCCTGTACATTACGCATGGTAAGAGTAGCCGGTGTGCCAATTTTCAGCTCAAAAAGTCCAAGGTCAGGAGTACAACTGCATTATATATCACGGTTGGGCTGACATGTTTCTAGTTACAAAAAAAATCCACAAAATCACCACCAAAATGTAGTTATTTTTTACTTGTGCTGTGTTGAATCCGTCCATAAATATCATTACAATCAATTTGTAATCTTTGTGCATTATATTGCATACAAACGGACAGACCCTATAACAGCCTCCTCCTCTGAGGTAATATGTTGATTATGCTAAGAAATTGATTGCAGCTAGATGCAGCTTTCAGCCGCTTCTGTTTCTACGATAATCGTTCCTACAAATTTTTTCATTAGAAGACATCTTGGCTTACAGCACGATGAATCCAGTAAGTAAGAGTTATACAGTGTGACTGTAGAAGACTGGTGAGCTAGAGTCGAGCTACGAGGAGAGATGGAAAGACATGCTGAATATATGGGAGAGTCGGAGGACTGGAGCAGCTGATTGACACTTGTGTGTTGTATTGTGTTGTACTCTATTGTATTGACAGTCATGTATTGTATTGTATTGTTACTATTGTATTGTATTGTATTGTATAATACTGCAGGAGACTGGTGAATTGGAGTCGAGCTATGAGGAGAGATGGGAGGCCATGCTGAGTTTACTGGACCTCCAGTCCGTGCTCGAGGGAGACGCTGGACCAGAGCTCGATGCTGACTGCTGGCACTGGCAGCACAATGCTACATCAGCAGCAGCAACAGCAGCAGTATCATCACAGGCTCTGATGCACAATGTCTCCATGACGCAGCCCATTGCCTCATCGGCTGCCATTCTCTCTCCTAGCACTGGTAAGAACTTTGCTGTCATTTACGTCATTTTGTTATTCACTTGCTACAGAGCATCTGAAATGATCGGATGGGTAACGGTTGGAAGGGTAACATTTTAAAATTGCATTGCATCATCTGCATTTATCTGAGATTGGAATTCATTCGCCGAGTGTGTTCGGTGGGAAACAAATATTTGATTGTTATTTTTTAGAAGATGTTATATAAAATGTCCAAAGAAGTCTTGTGGCTGATCAGGTTGCAACTTGGATGGGTGACTGTCCGCTGACAGGTAAACCATCTTGGTATATAACCAATCACCCAGGTCAACTCAGCCTTCCATCCATTCCATGTGGGGTAGGCAAATCAAGTACGGGCCTGTCTGGCCTGGGTTAATCTGAGGCACATTCATCTATGTCTTGTGACAGGTAACAGTGTGACCTCACATGGATTGGTAGGAGACGTTCATTGGTCTGCGATGCGTTTCCATGAAGAGCTGCTGTATAATATGCGCAGTTTATAACTTTTTCTAATGTTATTGCTGCTGTTTTGTGGCATACAGATGCAACTGCAGTGCCGTCGTGTGATGTTTATCCAACTGCTGCATCACTAAGCAACGAGTCATCATTCTTTCACTCGGCTGATTTTCAGCCATTGGAATTTGACATGCTCGGAGCTTATACTCCATCTAACATCAGCTTCAATTGTGATACGGCAGCATCGGTGTTGGGCTGTGACGAATGCAGCATCGACAGGAGGGATGCTGCAGCTGATAACGTTATGTATAACTCGGCAGCAGCAACAGTGGCCAAGGCAGTGCCGGGTGACACAACATTATCAACAACAGTAGAGCATTACAGCTCAGCATCGGCTGCATTGAATGGAGACGTCACCAACGATGGTGTTGATGATGATGACTTAATTGCCACCGTGGACTTGGCTACCCGCCGCCACTGTGATCTGACTGAACCCAACCCTAGCCGCGACTGTGACCTGACTGTGCTGACAAACACCAGCCTGACTGACACCAATGCTCTGTTTCAACAGCTACTCAGCTCCAACGCTCTCCTCGATGAACTGGACTCCGACAACAGCACCTTCCTGCAGAACTGTAAGTACTCATCTCTGGCTGCTTGATTCCAGATCGTTCAGTGATCCACATATGGTGCTGTGTGACTGCGTTTATTCTGGAGACATGTAGCTGACATAGTATTACAACACTCAAAACTCTCTGTAGTTAGCAGATATGTTGCACTGATATTTGTTATTGTTTTCTAACTGTCTATTAGGCACGCCAGTTTTGTGCAATTGCATATTATTTTGCAAAAATCTGCATATCACATTTTCCTGCAATATATAATGGCAATTCCAAACTTGCATATGTGCAAATTATGTGAAGATTTGCATATATTCACAATTTCACATATTTCCGCACGTGTGATCACATTTCCAAATAATTCTTTGCATTTTCTGCCATGCCAAAGTCGGTTGAATAGCTTCTGTATTCTGTTGTCATTTATGCCACATGTATGCTGCCGGAGCCTATAAGTTTAGCGCATAATGTGGCAAATTCTGCATATTTTATGCGTTTTTTTGTCTTTGAGTGAAGCACATATTCTAAGAGAAATGCTGCGACAAACAGCTTGCTCTGTCTGGTGAATGATAAATTGATAATGTAAGTTGTTGTGCAGCCATCTAATAGGCCATATCCTGGGGCAGGAGTGTGCCAATTTTTCGCTCGAAAAGGTCAAAGATGAAGATCACCGGAGGTTATAAACCCTCGGAAAATGATGCATATCCGTCATAAACATCCTAACGTCAACGTGGCTTGGCCTAGTTAGTTAGATCGTGTGATGTGAACTGTTTTGTCTCTCTGTCAGATACACTGGGTGCTGGCTGTGACAGCTGGTCTTCCGGTGACTCCGCCGTCTCGTCAATGCACTCACCAACACTCGAGGTTTCACTCGTCATTACACTTCTCTTCAGTTTCCATTTATCTTGCATGTATCGCGTGATTTTCGTTTTGATTTATTATTCAGTTGTAATTTTAGAAATACGTTTTAGGCTGACCGATACGATAGTACCTGGCGGTCTTAAGTTTATAACTGTTGACTTTTTTTGTTTATTTCTGGCACTAGCTCCATTTGCTGATCGCCATCAAACTTTGACAGATGATTAGAAATGTGTGCACTTAGACAATGTAAGCCCCCAAAATTTAGGGGAGCATCCCCAAAATTTTTTTGGGGGCAATTGCTTTTTTACATTTACTTTTTTAGGTCATTATTGCCGTCATCTTAATTTTAGTTAAAGTCAACAAATTCACTATTTTTTTATTACTGCGGTATAGTAATAGCAATAGTAATAGCCACGGCATTGTTTATGGTGCCGTCATGACACCACAGCCATTGCAAGATCTGTGTGGCATACAGAGTTAAGAGAGAGAGTGTCTGCTGTGTGTGTGGTATATAACAGAGTCTAGTGGATGCGACTGAGACAGGTGCTAGTGGTTTTGCTGATGACATGTGCTCATCTAAGCCGCCGTCTAGCCGCCACCACTACCATCACACTGTTGAGTTTGAAGAGTTTCTGCATGACTGCAGCATCAGAACTGCTGACAACACTTCTGCTAACTCGTCACACAGGTATGCTTGTTTAATACCGTAGTACTATTAATAATAACGCACACATTTCTCTCTGCATTAATGACGTTTTGTTAAAAAGCTACAAGGTCACGTTTCAGTAAATGCAATATGTCGGTCACTAGGAACATCTAGGGCCGAGCAAGCACCTATCTAGCTCCGTCTTCAGGTGACGTCAGAACACTGGCAGCAATGTGGATTACCGTACATTCTATGGCAGGCTATTGCAGACAGCTGGTGCAGCAGCAGCAAAGCACGGTCATCCATTGTTTGTGTGAACTGCCTAAAACACACAGCTTATTATGCAAAGTCATTTTTACCATATTGTTTAACCAATTGAAATGTACATGTACATTTCTTAACTTTTAGTGTAGTATTTTTATGTTTTAATCCTGCTATTGGCTGCAGGGCATAATACAGATGTTAATTAATTCAGGTATCCGGGCTACGGCAGCAGATTGTCGGCTGCTGCTAATGATAGGCAGAACGCTCAGCACAACCACACGTACTCAGTTGGCTCGAGCGGTCAGTCTGTCAGCCCGAGCGGTCAGTCTGTCAGCACCGCAGGTCAGCGGAGCAGGAGTGAACGTGAGGAGGACGCTCGGAGGGAACGTGAAGAGCAGGCAACACGCTGTCGAGATGAGAAGAAGGCCAAAGACATGCAGGTACATGACGCAGTATGATGTTCTAGCTTTTTGTGAATATGTTGATAAGTAAGTAAGTGAGTGAGTTTATAGATCACTTCAAATGTCAAAAGTGAATTTGTATAGCACATTCTTTAAAAAAAACCTCTTAACTGGTACTGTGAGAATAAGAATGTCTTCAGCAAATGTCTATAAGTGTCCGCAGGACATTCCAGATCCCGAAGGTCTTCTGGCAGTGAGTTCCAGATAGTCAGGCCCGACGGCCATATGAGCTGAGACGGTGGCGTGGCACAGACAGTTGACTGCTGCAGCTGAACGCAGACGCTGCCGGAAAACATCCTCAGAGACTTGTGAGCAGTGGTCCATCAGGTACCGAGGAGCTTGGTTGTACTGGCATCAGGACATCAGCAGACCCAGCTTGTACTTGACTCGGTCTACGATCTCAAGTCAATGAAGCTCGGTCTGCGTGCATGTAGACAAGAAAGCAATGGAATCTGAGGCACAGGAAGGGCATCTGTACTGTAAAAAATTGTGCTCTGATAATTCCACTATCACTGTCTGATTGTAGCGTCTATGAAACAAGGCGCAGTTAAGCACAACTTGAATGTACGCTGTTATTCTGTGAATGCTAAAAATAGCATTTGTCAGTATTCCGTTGGCAGGGTGCCTACTTTTCCTGAAATCCCGGAAAACTTGGAAATCCCGGGAAAATTGACGGCTGTCGGAAAAAGTCAGGGACTTAACCTGAAGTCATGGAATGCCAGGGAAAACTGTTTATTGTTAAATTCTTATGTGTGGTAACACAGCCATTTAATAGCATATCAGTAGCGATTTTAGACTGTGCATTTTTGGTTGACTCATCTGTGGAGCGATTTAATGAACCTCCATTCTAAACATAAGCTTTCTGTACTCTGGTGTACTGGTTGTACTGTTTGTTGTACTGTTGTAGCTGTACTGATTGTTGTCGTTGTGTAGATCCCGTTGACAATGGATGAGATGATTGACTCATCTGTGGAGCGGTTTAATGAGCTCTTGTCCAAATACAAGCTGTCCGAGGCTCAGAACCAACTGATACGTGACATACGCCGCCGGGGCAAGAACAAACTGGCCGCCCAGAACTGTCGCAAGCGTAAACTGGAAGTTATCCAGACTGTTGAGGATGAGGTGATTGTTCACACAGTCGTTGACTAGTACATAGAGGTCGAATGCCTACAGTCTTTTTGTACCAAACACTTGTAATGCAGGTACACATGTGTCGATGATCTCTTTATCAGTGCCTCAGTGGAGAGGCTAATTGTCATGAAATTTTATGGGAATATTACAAATAGATGGCTTTCAGAGATAGAAATTTAAAAAAAACAATGATTACCAGTCTCTGTTCGTAAACTTAACTTCACGGTCTTTTTTTGGTTGTTTTTCCCGGACACAATGTAGTACATATATTCACAATTTACAGTGAAGCTGTGTATCAGTAATGTGTTCACAGAAGAAGAAAATTTCGCATAGACAGTTAGGTCCATTGTCTGGGAGTTAGTCCCCTTTTTCAGCGCTTTTGAGCCGGCGACGGTTAAACCCAATTAAGCTAGCAAACAGCATAAGTCGGCTGGATGGCCGGCTCTAACCAGCCAGCACCTTTAACCGACTGGGTGAGTATGCCAGCAGTCCTGGTAACAAGGCCTACTGTTATGCAAAACTCCTCGTTTCTTCCCTAGCGGTGGCTGTTACCATCGGCAGTCCTAATTTTGCCTACCCACAGAGGGATGGCCAGGTTACCCATCTCAGTACTAACCCGGCTCAACGTCGAGTAACTTTGTTAACCGAGCAACGATGTTGTGTGTCCAGCTGTTAGAGCTTCGACACGAGCGTGACAAGCTGCTGCAGGAGAAGCGCAGCCTGGACCAGCGCTCGTCGTCACTGAAGCACAAGTTGGGTTTGTTGGAGACGGAGCTGTTCCGACGTCTACGCAACGAGACCGGACAAGACTATGACCCGCGCATGTTCTCCGTCCTGCAGACCGACGATGGGCGAGTGTTCATTGTGCCTCGCGCAGACCGACACATCGACGAAAGCGACACGCAGAACAAACGTAAGAGAAAGCCGGACAAGAAGGACTGAGTGATTGTGAGTTCTGCAGAGTGACACGTGGTGGACTGTTGCTAGCTAACATTGCTAGACTTAGACGCACAGTTTGTACAGACATCTTAGGGCCGGTTTCTCATGCACAGCTTCAAGTTAGCCCTTGGGAATTCTGAAAGTCAACCCAGCGAAAATTACAAAATGAGAGAGTTAACCAAAAGCGTAACTCTGCAGGCTAACCTCCGATATTGACTAGGCTAATCTATAGAGTCGTAGTTATGTTTGTTTATGTTATCGTTCACGTAAGAGCTGTGCAAACTGGCCCTAAGAGATATGACAATTTATATCAGTCCAAGACTGTTTGACAGTGGTTGTAATGTTATAAATGCCTTCTCCGTCCAACAGTTTATGTTACTGAATCAGCTGATCTTGTGTTGCATAACGTGTTGTGCCTGATTGATAGTGGACAGATGGATTTTGACTGTTCTGCAACGTACATGTCCGGCCACTGAGTTTGCGGTGTTGAACATTTCGCACACATCCGGTGTTCATTACACATTGTCTGTGTTCTCTCTGTCATTCGCTTATTGGTACTAGAATCTTACGGCACTTTGAGTGACATAAGCAAATGTCATTGTAAGCAGAGGGTCAGTATATCACAGGCCTTCACATAGGAATCTGCGCTGTAGTTAGCCACTGCTAATACTCTTTTTGTTCAGCATGACATACTTACTCCAGATAGGCCGAGGGGCTTTGAGTTCAAGGTCTTGTATTCCAAGGCCATGGTTATGGGCTTTGTGATAAGGCCAGAAATTTTACTTTTACATTGTATAGACTTTAGACCCATAGAAATGTTTGTATGTGTGTAAATGTATTAATGTCTTTTTGTACATCTTATTGCCCGAAGTTTTGTGCATCTGTGTACCAGTTTGAGCTGTTGTACAGTGAAAGCCTGTATATATTTATAAGCGTTTTCTCACGTGAGTTTTTTTTTGTTGCAACATGTACATGTGTGTGAGTTGTTCATTGCTGTGTTGACAGCCAGCTGCTCATATATGTTGCACTAAAACAGTATTTCTGATAGTCTGTGTGTCGCTTGATTTGACGACATTTCTGCAGTTAAGACAGACAGACGTGCTGCTTATCATAACAAGCACTGCTGAGCTTTTCGGAGGTACCAACATCGATGACCTTGAACCCCCAAAATAGGGGGTTTTGGTTAATAATTTCCAATTTAAGGATGCGATGCATATTTTTCAAGAGTGAATTGCGCCGAAATTACTGGAGATAGACAATAAAACCTGCGTAGATTTTAACGCTTTAGGTTCTGAGTTCCGACCTAGGTTTATGTAGTCCCCATGTTTATGTAGTCCCCATACGGGGCATCAAATTTGGGTGACCCGTTCGAAGCAAAGTGCAGGTTGTAAACTGATTTCTGAGGTGGCATCACCAATGCTATCGCTCTCACATTTCTTGTTCAACCAATTGTCGAAATTTTATAAATTGCTGATTTTACCCGACATTGAAAAGGGTTGCCCCAGTATTGACTATTGAGTAAAGTAGGCTCACATTCAGCCTTTCCCTAGCAGCTACTCACTTTGACCATGGCTTGGGCCCTAACAATATTGCCATGTATAATATTTTGCACATACGAAACAATGCGATAATGCACAACGTCCAAATATCGATGAGGTCAGTTTGGTGAACAGACGCACAGCAAGCTACTTTAACGCATGATGAAATCAGAGAACGTAAACAAAAAAAACATAAGCTACCCGGTAAACACCAGTTATCGATCTCACCGATAACGCATCTCACAGAACACGACGTACAGCGGCTGTCAGATGGTTTTCCAAATACTAGGTTTCTCTTTTATAACAGGTATATTGAAGTATGGAAATCGAATTTAATATCGCTACACGTTGTTAGTTAACATCGCCCATCACTACTGAGAAATATTACGAAAATAGGTTTCGTACTCGATACTTTTTTTCTACTGTGCTAATATCGAAACCGGAAACTGTAAATTCGTTGACATCGACCACAGATCTATATATAAATACGTCGACAAAGTTATAACAAAAGACCGGTTGCAACTGTAATCGATATTATATTGTCCATATGTATGTTCTATGAGCCTTGAATAAGTCTCGCAAATTTCGAAGATTCACTATTCTGAGAACGTTAGGGTTGGGATTATCGTATCGTATCGGAGTATCAGACGCAGGCTTCCGCCTCTGTCCTCTTCTTCATGACTTCTCAATCAGTTATACTGAGTAAACTATTTATTACTAACACTTTGGTTTCCAGTTCCGGCAGTATCACATTTATAGTTGTAATAGAC
>Ga0209052_1000977_pt1 | contig 10039 bp, 6 predicted proteins | sample WorMetHEROISLAND_2_FD_187409 | JGI IMG/M metagenome (GOLD analysis project Ga0209052, IMG submission 187409) | Marine gutless worms symbiont microbial communities from Max Planck institute for Marine Microbiology, Germany - Olavius sp. 4 HERON... | ecosystem: Host-associated > Annelida >...
GGGGACGTCCGGGGGAAGTGTCCGGGTTGTTGAGCAGTTAGTCCTAAGTCTGTGCTACACCGTTGGCGTCCATCGTTTTAGCGTGCTGTCTACTGCTGTAACAAAGTGTGTTGGTATTGTGATTATTATGCTGCCTTCATTCTTCATATTAAGGCCGCATTACGGGTCTTGCCCATAACACGGCCGTCTGTCAGCAAGTCATGCAGAGGCTCGTAACTTGAAAACAAAAAGGCTTGGAACAACCAAAATTGGTGTGAACGTTCCCCAGGGCTGGAATAGCCGGTGTGCCAATTTTCAGTTTATCATGTGAAAAGCTAAGGGTTAGGGCTGCGCAGCTCTAGGCGGTCGGCCGCATATTATGCCGGCATTGGGCGGAGCTAGTGTGCCAATTAGGCGTAATGCGTGGGCGTGACGAAACATGCTTCAACTTGCATTCAGCATTGCACGCCAAAAACAGTCGTAAATTTCGTCTGCTGTGACTATTCAGCCCACTGGCACGAGAGCGCGCATTATTAATCTGTCAGGTAGTCGAAACATAGTCGCCAGCGAAAGCCAGATAATTATGTGCTTTTAACTCGAACTGTACGCGACGTTTTGCGCCAACTGCTGTATACGCGGATTAAACTAGAAAAATGTTGACCCAAAGACGACATAATATTGTGCAGCCATCGGCCTATAGCTGTGCAAAACACTGAACTTTGACCTGTTAAGCTGAAAACTGCAGAGCCTAAAATAATTGAAAATTCCTACTGCACACCTCCTCTTTCCCCTTCCGTCTCCTCCCTCCCCTTTCCCTTTCTTCCCATTTCCTTCCCCTTTATAACGGTTTTCCCCCTCCTTTCCCTTTCTCTTCCTTCCCCTCCCATTTAGAAATAGGTCCCCTCAAGGGGGTCTCAGGCAGCGCTGTAAGCTCGGCCAGCGGGGTCTGGGACCGAGCCCCAGCCGAAATCGAATTTGATGCATTTTAGCTTTAAATGATGACAGCTGGTGGCAACAGTTTTAAAAATGCTACTGCACATAAGGTAAATTCCTACTACACACTGTCTATTTCCTAGTGCACATTTTGTGTTGGAAAACACATTATTTTAGGCCCTGGAAAACTGGCACACAGGACCTGCGTTCGTCGACGAACGTTACTTATTCTATACACGCACATCTGTTCCAAAAAATGATAAAGATGTCCTAAAACAAATAAACATTTAAACTGAAAATAATTAATAACAATTCTTAAAATTGTTTAACCAGTACAAACTTCTGGTATTTACAACAATAAACATATAAATTAGCGTAAACGTGTTGTTTATAAGTTCATACGCCTGTAATTGGTTCAGTCACGATTAGATGTGTGCATGAAAGTGGAAAATCCCATTTGAATGAGCAAAAAGGAAATAGCCATGTTTCTTATAATCAAAATGGTATAAGAATGGGAATAAAACAGCGGGAATAGAAATACCGTGTGTGTAAAATTCCCAGAATTATTGTGAAGCAAAACATTATCAGTTGTTAATATAACGTCCGCAATAAGGTGTTGGTAAGTGTGGTTACTCCAAATTTCTTCAGATGTGAATTTAAATTCGCAGTATTTTTCGAACAACAAACAAGTGGAATTGACGTATTGGTGCTATTTCGTGGTAGCCTAATGTTTGTTTCATTGGTGTCTCACTATGTTAGAGTACATTTGTCTGCTTGTATTATTTAATACAAGAAATATTTTAGATCGTGACCAATCTAATGTACTCCTGGCGCATTATTTCCAATTTTCGGCCAAATTCCTTAAATTGTGTCGAAGAATTTGACTAACATCGCTCAATAACTCGGCTCTGAAAACCTTTGCTAGATGCAAGTATCTCGGATATATATCTGATGCAAACCGAGTTATAGCCAGTTTTGGCTCAAAATTCGTTGCCATGGCAACCAGGGTCGGTCGCGGACAAATTTGACTGACATCGTTCAATAGCCCGACCCCGAATGCCCCCTGCCAGACGCAAGGATCTCGGAGATATCTCTCATGCAACCTGAGTTATAGCCAATTTTGGCCAAAATTTCGTTGCCATGGCAACCAGGGTCGGTCGCGGTAGAATTTGACTGACGTCATTAAATAGCCCTACCCCCAAACCCCCCTGTTAGACGCAAGAATCTTGGACATATCTCTCATACAAGCCCAGTTATAACCAATTTTGACCCAAATTTCGTTGCCATGGCAACCAGAGTCGGTCGCGGAAGAATTTGCCCGACATCGTTCAATAGCCAGACCCCGAAAACCCCCTGCTAGACGCAAGAATCTCGGAGATATCTCACATATAAGCCGAGTTATAGCCAATTTTAGCTCAAATTTCGTTGCCATGGCAACCAGGGTAGTCGGTCGCGGTAGAATTTGACTGACATCATTAAATAGCCCGGCCCCGAAAACCCCCTGGTCGATGCAAGAATCTTGGACATATCTCTCATATAAGCCGAGATATAATCAATTTTGACCCAAATTTCGTTGCCATGGCAACGAGGGTCGGTCGCGGTAGAATTTGGCTGACATCATTAAATAGCCGTACCCCCAAAACCCCCTGTTAGACGCAAGGATCTTGGAGATATCTCTTATACAAGCTGAGTTATAGCCAATTTTGTCACAAAAATTTCGTTGCCATGGCAACAAGGGTCGGTCGGAGGTAAATTTAAATAACCCCGTTGAATTGGCCGTGCCCGAAAACCATACCTTAGAACCAAAAATTACGAATCTATCTTGTATACAACCAAAGTTATGATCATTTACATCCAGGAAGGTCGAGCGGTCGGTCGTTGGTCGGTCGTCGGTCGGTCGGTCGGTCCTCATTATTCATTAAACTGATGTCATATACTCCTCTTCGCTACGTTATGAACGTAGCGCGCGAGGAGTAAAAAATGCATATTGGTGGGAATGGGCATGGAAGTTGGGAACAGTGGCGTCGGGAGAAAATGACGTTGGGGATAATGTTGTCATAAGAATTGGTGGAAATAAGAACGGAAATGACTTTATGGGTATGAGAGGGAATGGAAACGATAAAAGTTATTCCCGGCAAAAGTTATGCGCTGAATGGGATACAAATGGGAATACAGCAGTTATAGGGTCACCACTATTTTTCACGCCCTTTCAGTACATTAATGATAATGTTACCGGTAAATTACCGCTAACATACACGCACGATATGCGCAAATTACCAGTAAATTACCGGCAACGTTTGTTACCGGTAATCTAACAACACTACGGTGTACACTCGCTGCTGCATGAGAGCTTACGTCGCTTTAACGATTTTCTCCAGGGGCATTAGCATGCATCCGTTGGTTGTTGATAGTAGCTACTGGTATTTTGGCGAGTTTTTGACTTCAGTTAGTATCAAGGTATTGCAGTATTAATTTATACACCTACTCAACGACGTGAAGAAAACCTATCTGCGATGGCCACCGCTGAAGGGACGACAGGTTTGTACACGTCCTACTATTTTATGATAATGCAAAAATCCAGCGTTCATCAAGATACAACAAAAATGCACAGAGAGTGGATGGCTCAAACTCTCATCTCATTCATATTTTTCTTTTTACTTCCTTTTCGCTTCCAATCACAGCCATTTCCTTCGCATTTTCTAATAGTTTAGCCCGCGTCTCACATCTTTAGCCCGGGAGTCAGAGGAGCACTGTAAACTTCCGCAGAGGGTCTGCACAACCGCCAAAAGGATTTTGCCTTTTTGGCGCATTTAGAAGACAAAAATATCACTCCTCATCGTGTAGAACACACACACACACAATCTTACTCATCGAAAATTGGTAACAGAAAGATGCTTACTAGTATAATGCTGGACTGCATTTTTGTTACGGTGTTATCAGGCCATCGACAAGCTGAAAACCACAATGTCTCTCCTACGTTCGACGAAAAAAGTTTGCGAACTTTGGTGCACTAACCACAGTTCACGCGGCTAATGTTTACCCACTCAATTATGAACACTGCGCCGTGATGTGTAGGCTAACGGAATTCCCATCGCGAGATGGCGTTGCTACGAGCGGAAATTCAACCCCCTGAATTGTCTCAAAGTCGGACTTACAGCACCGGTCGGCCTCACGTTGTGCTCTGCCGGTCTGCCCCAAATGTTGTTTTTATTTTATTTTTTTTACGCGCGACAGCACGTAGTGTTTAGCGCGTATTAGCTATCGTAATTCTGTCGGTCCGTCCCTCTCTCTGTCCGTTACGACCCTTTCCTGATTCAAGCCCAGGTGAGATAGAGGTTTTTACCGTATGACAGCGTAGAGTCTCCAGTTTCTTGTGAGCAAATTTCGTGCCCCTGGGTGTGAAGATTCCCCTCGAACTAGGGAAGCACTGGCTGTTAAGGTGTCAACGGTCCATATTCAGATTTCAACGGTGTAAGGTTTAACCCCCTAGGTTCAAGGAGGCCTCCGTACGAGCTCATCAAATTTGGGTACCCCCTTCAAAGCGCGCGGTTTCTGCTACTGTCATCCGGTCTAGAAGGAGAACGGTTGCAGATAAACAGAGACTTGCTGCGTATCATAACAAGCACTGCTGACGAGCTTTCCAGTGGTACCAACATCGATGACCTTGAACGACCTTGAACCCCAAAATAAGGGTTTTAGTGATTTTTTCGCGATTTCAGGCTGCCACATACATTTCAAGAGTGAACTGCGTCGAAACCATGGAGATAGATCAAGACAACCTGCGAATGAAATTTTCAGCATTAAACGTAGATTTCAACAGTGCAAGTTGCGACCCTTTAGGTAGAAGGAGCTCTCCGTACGAGTGCATCAAATTTGGGTACCCCATTGAAAACGTGCGATTTCTGCTACTGTCGACTAATCTAGCACGAGAATGGTTGCAGATAGACACAGACTTGCTGCGTATCATAACAAGCACTGCCGACGTGATTTTCGCGGTACCAACATCGATGACCTTGAACGACCTTGAACCCCAAAAATATAAGTTTTAGTGATTTTTTTTCGAAATTTGAGACTACGACGCACGCTTAGAGTGAATGTTCGCCGAAATTACTGGAGACCAAGACAACTTGCGTGCAAAATTAAACTGATGCTGTCGCGCGTCTCATGAGCATTAGCTCACATTTCTTGTTTTTTTGTTAATATCGTCTAAGCAGTAACGAGTTACAGACAACGAGTTACAGACTAATTTAATAGCAATGGCCAAATTTTCAGGGAAGTTTAGATTTGGCCCAACATACCGAATGATCGAGATATCGACAAGCGGAAAACGGCGTTATCAGCTACAATTTCTCCCGCATTCGTCTAGTAAAATTTGGTGGTCCGCTAACAAATGAGTTTACGTCGCTAATGTTTACTAGTTCAAAGTACACTTTTGGTTCTTAGGGGATGATATCTTCTCAATTTTTATACATGTTCCGGAATGTCGAAGGCTTGCTAACGCGCATGACATCGGAGACAGGGGTCCGCCAACAATTTTTTTTTGAACCCGCCCAAATCAACTTTTCCGAAGACTATATTTCGGCCACTAGCGGGTGCTGCCCACTCAAATTTTTACGTGTGCTTGAGTATGACTAACACTTGCTAACACGCACCACACCGGGGACGGGGGTTTCCCAGCCATTTTAGCCATGTAAATTTCAAAAATTGGCCCAAAATTTAGCGTATGCGCGCCAAAAACTTTTTGGCTTAGGGGAGTAACCTTACGAAACTTTTCCACGTGACGTGCCGTGAAGCAGCCGTGACAATTTGGGTACATTTTTGGGGGCCGGCACTCCAAAAATTTTGGGAAGGCAAAAATATGCAAAATTGGGCACGATTCCGGACAACTTTCGACTTTGATCTGGAATATCTTCCTCGTCGTTAACGCGTAGTCGGCGAGGACCGTAGCGTCACCCTCGAATGTCCACGTGACGAGGCTCGTCGGAATCTTCGGAATATCTTCGGAACATATCGAAATATCAAATATTGGAAAAGCAAGTGATCAACTACAATCATTCCCAAGTCAGGCGATGGAAAAACATGGTAAACTTTGGTTCACTAACAAAAAAGTTGTAGGCGCGTATATTATACGCGCGCCGTATATTGACACACCATAAATAAACTTTTTCGGAAGACCATATTTCCGCCTTTCGGGTGTGTTAGCCCGTCAAATTTACACGTGATAGACAGTGACCAAGGATTGCTAACCCACACCCCAATTTTTAACAATAAAAATTCAAAAACTGGTTGAAAATTGCGTATGCGCGCCAATAATCTTGGGGCCAGTGGGAGTAAAGTCACGAAACTTTGCCACGTGATATGCCGCGATGCACGGAAAAACATAATTAGGTACTAATTTTGGGGGCCGCACCCGGAACATTTGGGAGAGCAAACATGTGCAAAATTTGGCGCGATTTCGGAGAACTTTAGAATATCTCCGGAATCGAGATATCAAAAATCGAAAAATCAGGTGATCAAGCACCACATCTCCTCGCGAAAAAAATGTAGTGAACTTTGGTACATTAACGAGAAAGTTATGGGCGCGCATATCGACCCACCCAAGATCAACACTGCGCGTCCTGCTCAGGCTAATGCGATTGCGTTCAAGATACTTATAAATCGATTAAATTTCGGTGTTGATCCGAAAATGAAAAGTCTTGGTGAAGATTCGGGTTCTACGATGGCTTAGATAGTTACCTGTATTACGCCAAATTTGCGATTGCTTTTAGATTCGACAGAACGGTCACAACAGGAAGAATTCGATGTCTACTTTCAGTCCGCTCCACCTGAAGAGACGCATGCGGTATCTGGAGATCACTACAAGTTATGTGAATTTGAAGCAATTAACACGGCAAGAGAAATGATAAAGCAAGATTTTGCTGGGCTAACAATCAGATTACTGATTGAAGCGGGGTTCGGTGAAGACAGCGAGAATGTGGCAGAGCAGGTGATGAACGGCGAAACGGTACAGGCCAACGCAGCACCCTGTCCATTTCACATGTCCAATATCTATACTTATTATCGCTCCTTTAAGGGCATACGGAGCTATCAGTGCCTCCTCATAAGCGCTCCGGGGATCGGTGATAATGACGAAAGGAAGCGACGTGAAGAAGAGATGGAAAACTTCTGTTGCCAGGCGTTTCCAGCGAAGCATTTTGATAGGGCGCGTCGACAGGAGATGATATTGAGGCGAGAAGTCAGCAATAGCAAAGATGTGGAAAATTTTGTAGGTGATTTTTTTTGTCGTCAGGAGGGCGTAAGAGCCAAGAATGCTATTCATGCAATAATCGTATTCTTCGGACATGGATCACCGAAAGGTTTTGTCGTGGGAAAAGAACATATCGATCTGAACAAGATTACGTTGCTGGTGAAAGAGAAGTCGAAGCGAGCGTTATTGGAGCCTCCGGGACAGCTGCCGGTGAAGGTCGAGATTATTTTTACCCAGTGCTACGCGCACCTACACAACGAGGCTGTTATGAACGATCGGTTCAGGGTCACTGCTTTTACGACCCACGAACGTTGGGTGACATACAGCATCCTCGACGAGGACGGAAAATTTGCTATCAAAGAGCTGACCAAGTATGCAACAGAATCTCTGCAAAAAGAGGTGGATGAGATGGTAAAATGGCAGTCTTCGGATCAGGCTGGATTTGTCGATTTATCGACGGGAGACAAGCCTACCAATGAGAATCTGCCAAACAAGCCCGCTGATAAATAATCGGGCATGGAAGTAGAGGACATCGACGTTGGACCTCAATATAGCAGGACTGGAAAATTGGTTCCATGTGGATTATTCACTGTGGGGCACCCGGGCATCGCAACGGATGGCACGGTCACAACATTTCAGACACTGACCAGTGACCAGCTGAAACACGTGCTAATCGACTGTTGGGCCCAGTAAGTTGATTTTGGACACGTTGACTCCAGCGATCTAGCTCTGCCAAACAAACAGACGGCTATCAGGACAAAGAGTGCCCATGTTGAATTTCATACGAACTAAACGTGTATGCTGTGTATGATTGTTGTTATTTCACTGTGTGATGAATGAAAATTGAGTTAAATCCATGCGTCGCTGTCAATTCAGCATAATTTTAGGGGTGGTGAAGATTTATGTAAATCAGGCAAAGAATATTTAAATGCACTGACGTGCAAGTTCCGCGCTTTTTCTATACAAAATTCCGAAACGTTTGACATATCACACGCCTTTCTACCACTAACCGTCGCTAAGTTATCAACGCTCAAATAGGTCCGTTATTTGGCCCACCATATGTAGATAGTCAAGTAAATTTTTTATATTGTCAGATAAGGTGCGAAAATATTCATAAACTGGCAGCCGTTTGGGCGTATAGTTTATTATTGTACGTTAGCGTTTCGACTATTTAGCTCATATTTATGTAGAGCACCAGTTAACCTAGATTACGGTTGTTGTTGTCATGTTGTCATACTCCTATAGTAATAAATGTTGCAAAACGTTTATCGTCTGTGTCTCTAACAGTGTAGACTTTCCTCCGCCGAAGAAGGAGGTTATGTTTTTTTGGATCTGTCTGTTTGTGTGCATAATAACTCAAAATTGTGAACGGATGTAGATGAATTTTTTGGGGTAGGCTAGTTGGACCTTTTTTGGAAGGAAGAAGAAGATGATGAAGAAGATATTTATTTGGCTCAAACAGTATCACATACAAGTATACAAATGACAAAATAAAACAAATTTCAAGAGCCAGGTTGCCAGAAAACCCTGAGATCAACCATGCTGGCCACCCAAACATACAATTTCTTGTTTATCATGAAACGACAACGACAACTACAATTCTACTTAAAAACACAAAGAAACAAATACAGAAAAAAAGTGACTACACATTAGCAGATGAGCTGTGGACTAATCAGATTTTTATTTCAAACAAATTCAAATAAATTCAGCGAAAAATGTGCGCAGATAACCAGTGCCGATTCGTTACAATAGTAACATACTGTGTTTACTGTTTAGACCAACCAATTTAATTTTGTGTTCCGTGTTCTTTGTCGTTGCTGTCTGTAGGCCTACACCAAAAACAAATAATAATAATTTATAACGAACCTTAAAAACTAAAAAAAACCTTAAAAAATCAAAACTCATGTTTTCCATCTTTGATCTTATCAGTAGTGTAGCCAAAGTATATATATAAAGCAATCATTTGACTGAAAATCATATCCCAGGAAGGGCAAAAAAGTTATTTTTTTCGCGTGCTCGTTATGTCTATCAGAAGTGTTGTGTGAGGCTATAAATGCGCCATTTTTTTCTGCCGGGAACTTACGACATTTAATCGCCCACGACGCTCCCGTACATTATCTATAGTGTATATAAATCGGCTGGGATCCCATTCCTCACTCGTCTCGTCACGGGGCAGGTTACGCGTAAATTGTAATTGGCAATATTAAACTAGTTCGAAGATATAGGCCTAACATTTTAGAGCCTTTACATGATGATGTTTTACGCGCAAACAAGTGACCATAAGGAGTCGTATTAATGGGGCGTACATGACGGATTTGGAGGATTATGGAGCACATTTGGGACGTATATATAGAAACCTCCTGCGGTGAGGTTTCACAACCTCTGCGCCATGGTTATGATACAGAAATCGCTCGTTTTGAAGGGGGTACCCAAATTTGATGCCCTCGGACGGAGGACTGCTCAACCTGCGCTGTTAAAATCTAAGTTTAATGCTGAAAAGAAGAATCAGTCTGCATAGTCAAGCGTGACGCGCCACGTCACGTGCCACGCTGTCACGCCAGCCTGGTGTGTATAACGTCCGGACACACAGCTTGAATAGTGTATAGGATATATGACGTCACACTACCGGATGTCTGTCTGTCTGTGTAGTGTGTATTACGTATCTTATGTATTATATACTTAATCACCAGACATTTGATCACGTGACTTTTAATCGCGTGACAGTTAATCACCGACACTTAGTCACTTGCACAGTTAGTCGTGCAACATATAATCATTCGACAATTAAACACTTTGTATTCATCAAACCGTGTTGGTGCAATTGTATTTGTTTGGTGATTAACTGGCACGTGATTAAGTGTCACTAAACCATCACAACAA
>Ga0209052_1000978_pt1 | contig 10035 bp, 10 predicted proteins | sample WorMetHEROISLAND_2_FD_187409 | JGI IMG/M metagenome (GOLD analysis project Ga0209052, IMG submission 187409) | Marine gutless worms symbiont microbial communities from Max Planck institute for Marine Microbiology, Germany - Olavius sp. 4 HERON... | ecosystem: Host-associated > Annelida >...
ATACAAGACAATGACACACAAAGAAATCTAAGCACAGTGAGTGAACCCAGTGAGATGAAGCAAAATCTGGTAGACTAAACCTGTGAGCTGCTCCAATGATTGTGCAACTATAGGAAGCTACACAATACTACTACTACAGAGCAGTTCTAGCAATATTCCCTCTCACTCCTGACCAAATCAGAGCTCAGTTAGGCAAGGTTGTTGTCTGTGATAACTCATTATCAGGAAACCACACCTATCTAAAATGCTCCATAGCTAATTTATGCCAATACTGGGTATCACAGCGTGTATAATATCTACTGCTAATAAATATTCCTAATATTTATATTGAACACTATAATCAAAATATCTCTTTAACAACAGAAAATAGCAGATGTAACAAAACTCAGTTGAATGCAAATAATTTGCTAAATCATGTGAAGCATTCTCAATAGGATACGTAAGCAGAGTCTCAAGCTATGGTATTAAATGCAAAATAGAGACAAACCTTTCAAAACTTCTTCTACTGGAGAGAGCAGGTTGCAACCAACAGGTTCAGTTGAGACTTCTGAGGAAGAGCCGACTGCACTTTCAGCTGCTGTTGACACACACGCAGACATCAGCATTCCACAAGAAAATAACACAATTAGCTACGAATGATGACTGAAGGAACAATGATGATCGCAGGGTATACTGGCAGGAGAGACCACAAAATTCCCTTGACCTTACGTTACATTCAATGCGCATCGTCTTATGCAGTGGCCAGTCACAGCCCAGCAAGTGACCCTCCCTGATGCATTCCAGTCATTCCCTTCAGTTTTCACAGCACTTGCAGCATAGCAAACACGCTGTTACATAACGCACTTATGAAACGCATCCACTGTTAATTTTCAGTACACAGTGTATCAGAGCTGTTAACACTGGTGTACTACGAAAATCTGCATTATAGTTAGTTTAGTTACTTATTACCAGTACTTTGTTTTTAGTCCATATGTAAACAACTACATGCATTTCATTACACAATCATACTCATTTAACCATCCATAATTTCCTAGTTTAGTCTCTGTGTATACTTATATTATGCACAACCTGAAAATGAATGTTGCTATCTAATTCAAAATTATGATCATTACACTTAAGTGCAAGATGGCACCCATAATCAAAAGTACTGCTGGGGTGGTAGCTCACTGTACAAACTTCAGCCCAGTGGCTGCATGGTCTAGAAGGTCATCAGCATTTCTCATGACTAGTAATAACAACTTCAAGCATCTTTTTCACTAAAATTTTCTCATTTGATGCTTGCTCTGAAAATACTGCATATGTGCAAAGATCGACACAAAAATAATAAACTTAACAAACCACAGAAATTAATAATATTCAATTTACTCAGAAAAAATAGTAACATCAGTGTACCATCATGTATTAATCTGTCAAAGTATCTCTTCTCTGCTGCCGCCTCTTCAAGCTTTATAGCATCTACAACAAAAGCATAACCAAATACTTCCCAAAATGCAGCCTGACTGGTAAATTATCGGGCAATACGACAATTCAATGTGATGAGTTAGTGAGTAAGTGTGCAATTTAAACAAAAAAGTCACAATGAGCCAAAGCCCAAAATGAACAAAAATGTCACTCGAAATGTTGAAAACTTTGAGTTTTTAACATTTCGAGTTCGACTGGCAAATTGTTCCACAGGTGCAATTTAATCTACAATTGATGTCAGCTACAATTCAATCTAATAATAAAAACATAAACAAACATATCAACTGCTAATAACTAAGCCGGTGTAATAAAATAGTTTGGCAGTTTGGCCACTCTCTGTAGTTATGTCAACTGATGCACGTACAGTACTTGGGATGAGCATAAATCAAACATATGGCTCCCTTCATAACAGACTTGAAAAAGCACTAAGACAAATTTATTTTATGGCCACTGTTCCACAACAACCAAGATCAGCTGGATTTATCAGATAATCAGATTTACAAAATAAGTTACAATTCACTGTCTCTTACCGCTATCCATCTAGTCACTGTTTGTTAATCTGCACAAATCATCAACTGCTTAGTACGTACCGGGTACTTCCACATTTTATTTTTATTGCACCTACTTGTCAAGTTTAATCTCCACATCACACTTCATAAGCTACATCCCAGCTGTACCCAGTATTCATTCAGCCCTTTTACAGTATCAAAATGGTTTCATTATCTACATGTACTTGTGATTACTAGAGGTGGTGGCCTAATGAGCCACAAGTCAGTTATAGACTATGTTGTGACTGTGTACTTTTAATTCAAGTAGTTCTACCTTTAACTTTGAAGGCTTGGCCTCACAGTCACTATATTTACAGAGCCAAGGGTAAACTATAGACATCATCTTGACAGCATCACACCATGCACCTATTAGTGCGTCGAACTGTGCATCTTTGATGAGCTGATCATGCTGCAGTGCAGCGTTACAGCATGGACAGCGTCGCAGTCTGTCGATGCATTCACGAATGCAACTCTCACAATAGCGATGACCACAAGCTGTCATGTGTGTGTGCTGCAACCGGCCAATGCACACCGGACATGTTAGGTGATCTGCTAGTGACATCAACTGTCAACACACAATTACAACCAGCAATCATACTATGTACTACATAAAAGGTGTATAGGGGTATTTTACTACTACTACTAGTACTATTATTATTATTATTATTAATGGTGAAATAAAGATATATACATATATATTAATATTATTATTAGGTGCAAATGGTCTAATGATTAAAGTAATGGACTCCTAACTTTTAGGTTGCAGTTCGAATCGCACCGCGGGTCACTTGAAAACAACCTTGAGCCAGTTGTTAACCTACAATGTGCTCAGGTCCAGTGATGCAGGCAAAGGGGGGTGGGGCACAAGGGGCCTGCCCCTCCCAAAACTCTCAAAGTTCTCAATTTTTTGCCATAAATGTACACATTAATTTTTTTTTGATAAAGTGCACCACCTTCGTTTTGACTCGCCCCACCTCAAGGCCTCAGCAGTGGGCATGTGTGCACGTTTATGCCGATGCAGTTTTGCCAGTTCAATACACAGATAGTCCTCGGCCAGTAGTGGACTAGTGGTTTAGCATAGGCGTCAACTATGGTTGGCCCAAAATGGTGCCACCAGATGTCATATTTTAAAACTAAAATGCACCAAATTCGATTTCGACTGGAGCTCCACCCCAGACCCTGATGCAGGAGCTCACAGCGCTCCCTCAGAAACCCTAGCAGGATTTAAGGGGTCCTACTTCTAAGGGAAGGAATGGGAGGGGAAGAGGAGAAGAGTGGGAGGGAAGGGAGGAGGAGAAAGAAAAGCGAGGGAAAGGGAGGAAAAAATGGGGATGGAGAGAAAAGAGGGAAGGGACCAGGATGGAAGGAATTGCTGTGCTGGATCTGGATGATAATTGCCAAACTCCTGGTGGATGAGGCAATGGAGTGTGCATGCCTACGGGCACTATATAGCAGACAGCTGGCTTCTGAAGGATGGTACCAAAGCTATGGAGGTGATGGAGTCTGATAATGAATTCCACTCAGTAATAGTTCTTGCAGCAAAAGACTTTTGAAACTGGGCAAAGGTGCAGCAAGGTATCTTGAGTCTGTTTGGTAGTAGTTCCTCTGACAGGTCTATCACACAGAACCAAATCCAGATGATTCATCGGCACCACTACATGTTCATTCGGAATTTTGTACAGAAATCAGTCGACTGATCCGCCTGATCTGTATCTGTAGAAGGATTTAGTGTCACCATTCTCGAGGCCATCAGACTGAATCCTGTTAACACATGTACGTCGACCAATGAGCCAATGAGATCAGATCCTGGCTGTGCCACTTTTCATGTCAACTCAGCCTCCTACCCTCAGCAGGATGGGAAATTAGTAGCTGTTTGTGGACTATGAGATGAAGGCCTACTGTGGCATCGCACGTCCAATTGTTACCTGGCATTCAGTCTATCACCATTCCCGAAATAATGTGTCTTAGTTGCCATGTCTTTTTCGCTACTTACTACCAAATCGAATAAATTCACGTACCAAATGGTATAGAAAATGCCATAAACTGGAACCAGTAGGCATTTTCTATACTGTTTGGTATGTAAATTTATTCGATCAGTAGCAAGTAGCGAAAAAAGAAATGGCAACTACTGTTACTATTTATAGACTGTGTGTCCATGGTGATATGGAGAATGGGCAACGTATGGGGGCATCATAATGCACTGCACGAATAATCCATGGTATGAATGGTACAAAGTCAAGTGATGGTAGGAAGAGTCCATCATTAGGCTAGTCCATCATACGAATCGAATAGTGACAAAAAGTACATGGTATGAAAACTCCATAAGTCCTCCAGAGGAAAAGATGAAAGACGTGAGAATAGAGGAGGCGAGTAGGCCTACACTTTGACGACTTGCGTGCACGAGATGCTCTGTGAAACACCTGGATTGGCAGAGATAGTGATGTAAGACGCAGCCACAGTGTTAACTATGATGACATAAGACAAAGCTAACTTGATAATTCTATGACAGCAAAAAGACATGCATCAGCAATTTTATAAACATCCATCTCTTGAATAGACATTTGCGAGAGATAAAGCTAGGGCAAAATAACGGCAAACGACAGAATATTGACGTACACTAATCCTAAATCCAGATTCTTTATCACCCATGTCGAGATCAGGTACAAATCACGATATTGCTGTAATAAAACGACAAATGTTTACAAGCACATTCATCCTAAAATAGCGCACTGTTAAAATCCGTTGCATCGGAATTCCCCACAGAGGCATAGATTGCATCCGCAGTACAACAGATCAAACTTTCATCCAAGGTTTTCTCTCTAAATTTTTGCATAATTTTTATAATATTTATAATGCTTTTTATGTCTTACATTATTAGTTCAATGTATGCAGTAATAAAGCTTTTACATTATTTTTAAATTGCAACATTGTCGTTATCGTGTTGTGACTTACGCGTAACCTTTTTCTGATTGTTGTTTTCAATATGACTGACATGGAAGTTGAGAGAAAAATGACAAATTGAGGCACTACTGCACTAGTTGCTTAGTAAAATAATTAGTTATTTTTGAAATATATTAAAAAATATAAAAATATGTATTACATATAAACGGTTGGTTTGGTCCGTTAAGTGGATCGCAGGTTACATATCTGTTTGTGAACTGAACTACGTTGTATGAACACACCTCCCTGTTGAAGTTTGCTTATTGATGGAACTCGGACTGCGAGTAGTCAGGGGTCCTGACTGGAAGTGGCAAAACCAAGACGGCGGCGAGGGTCACGTGGGTACTGTGGTTGAAATCGGAAAATCCAGTAAAAGCAACACGCCGGACAAGACTGTCGTGGTGCAATGGGACTCGGGATTTCGGACTAATTACCGCGTTGGCTATCAGGGATTTTACGATCTCAGAGTCTACGATCAAGCTCCTACTGGTAAATATTGCAAAATGTTTATTATGATTTTCTTATATAAATTTTTTTCTGGCAAAGTAGTTACAATTGTAATAAAATTTTTGCATTTTGCGGGCATTTTTGATCCACTACTGTGTACCAAAACTAGTAAAAATCAGATACAAGTGAGATAAATTTTCAAAAATTAAAAATATTTATTTCGCAGTGTAACCATCTGCAGTTAATAAGTACTGTTACACCAGTGTATTTTCACAGACTAGTACCATGTAGAAGGTGTCTGCAGTGTTGCATAAGTTGCTATCAGATGGCCAGAGGAGCTGAATTATTATTGTTATATTTTTTAACCTCGTCAACTGTTATTTTGCAATGTATTTAACAGTGTCATGTCTGTTTGTGTTGCGAATAAAGACTAATCATTCATTCATTCATTGTATGTATGTATTGATGATGTTTTGCTACATGTTGCCATTGCTACGTTGTTGTGTATTGCTGTGTTCATGTCGCGAAGGAGTGAAACACATGAACATGAGCTGTGAGTCGTGCAAGCAGCAGGGTATTCTGGGTACGCGGTGGAGATGCGTGCAGTGTCCAGAGCTGAACCTGTGTGACTGCTGCTACATGACTGACAAACATGACATCAATCACCAGTTTGTTCGCTATGGCTCACCATGCTCTACACAGTCGGGGTTAGTGTCTGTCGTCAGCCTTCCAAGAACTATATTGTTTTACACATTAACGATAAAAGTCTCAGTACTTGTTATTGCTGCTTATAATAAGCAGAAACACAAAAATTGTGCATTTGTTTGTTTTCTTTTGTTCTGTTTGTGTGTTTCTTTGTCTGCTTGCTGCATTTTATGCAAAATAAGCTGTATTATATTAGAGCTTCTTGGCAGTATAGTACATAGAGTTGATCATAATACATAATTTACCCAAGTGGAACTTGTTGTGGATTAGAGATGTTAACGAGACTCATGACAATCGAAACTCAAGAAAAATCTAGATCTTGAGAATTATATTTCTCGCTGGTTGAGAATTTGAGAATTGTAATGGCTTCTAGGATTCGCCAGTGAGTCACGGTCGATAGCCTAGTCAGTTGACCGTAATTAAGTTGGGTGATGTTAGGCAGGCTCCCCCCCACCCACCAACATAGCCAGAGTGTAGTCCTGTGCCCATTCCTAACTGATCTGAACTCAGATAAAACACCAGCGCTTTAAAGATTGCTCACTACGAGCATCCACCTTCACGGGCCCACAGTATATGCTCAAGTTGTATCATTTGCCTCTGATAGTCAGTTAGTCATAGTGACTGAACAAATTAACCAGCTGCAAAGTGACCTGCAAGCTTTGCAATAAACAAATTTGCATTTGGTCAATGACAAAGAAATGTTTTCCATCAACATACCAAGACAAGAAGTTAACAAGTTTACAGAAAGTAGAACTTCTTTTGAAATGCAAAGAAAGCTGCCGAGAACTTGGAAAGGAAAACTTCTTTGGAATTCGTAAATCATCTGACATGGGAAGATATTTTGAAAATGTCTTAAGAAAGTTTCGAGAATGTGGGCCCAGGACTTTGATGTGAAGGATGACATGAGGACAAGGACAAGGACTAACATCACTAACTTTAATAGATCGTAAGAAATAATGGACTTTACTTTTTTGCTGAACTGTTTGTGTGTTGGTTCAGTGTGAAAGTCGGCAGAAGAAGTAAAGCTGTGAAGGTGGAAGCTAGAGGAACATTTGTCGGTGCTGTAGTGGTGCGTGGTCCTGACTGGGACTGGGGTGACCAAGATGGTATGTTCTGCTGCAGTCTATATGTGTTCTGCAAACAATCATCTAGAACTGATTGTTGAGACAGTGTGAGCTTCATAATCATTATTTTGAATTCTCCCTGTAAGTTTCCGTTTTGATTTTTAGCCAACCGTACTGAGTAGTACGGTCGTGCTTATGGTACGATGTTCTGTCTGTCGTCTGTCTGTCTGTAACGTTTTGTATTGTGGCTAAATGGTATGTCGTAGAGGGTCAGCGATGGTACCGTTGGATAGGGCGTTGGTAAGTTCCTATACTCTGTCAATAGTAACAATGTCGCTATCTGGAGCGGTTTGGCCGCAGTTTGCAATGCAAAGATTCCTCCAGCACTATGTTCATAGAAACAGTTTCAAGTTTGTTACTTATTTATTTACTGATACCGGAAGTAGTACGATCTCGACTAATTTTGACTGGCCAAAATCGGTACTAAATTAGCAAATATCTGCAGACTTACTGTACCGAATTAGACGTGGTTTTCGGCGTTAATTAAGGAAAAAATTAGTTGCATCTAACGGTAAAGATAACTTAATGCTATGCAGCGATTTTTCATATTGGCGCTGATTACGCGAATCTTTTTACATTTTCCCACTGGTCAGGGTTGGATAAGTAGGCCTAAATAAAACACTAAATGTAGTGGCATGCATATGGCGACAGGCAGTATATGGATATACTAGTACGGTCGGCTTCCCCTAGCAACAGCTGGGCTCTTGTTTTTGTTGATAACAAGACAAATACCAAAAATGAATTTCCTGTGTCATAGTTATTGTGGTGCATGTCGATTATTTAGATAACCTTTGGTATTGCTTGTCAGTCTTCCATTTGCATGCAGTGAGTTTTCATTGAAGGTCAGTTAGACTTTAATTGCAGTGTTCGAAACAATGTTGACATTCACGAGAATGAAATTGTTTCTAGGCGGCTGTGGAAAGCAGGGTCGAGTGTTGGACATTCGTGGTTGGGACAATGAGTCTGGTCGTAGTGTTGCCAACATTGCATGGGACAGTGGATCAACCAACGTCTACCGTCTCGGCCACAAGGGAAAGATTGATCTCAAATACATCCAGGATGCAAGTGGTGGCTCTTACTACCGAGACCACTTGCTGAAGCTTGGTAAGACTAGTTGGTTTCACAGCAGTATTGTGTGAGCAGTCACCTGAATGTAAAATGTAAAATCTGGCTCATTCTTAAACACCAGAGGTTTTAACAAGAAATCTGAGTCATGAGACACGCGACAGCATCAGTTTAATTTTGTACGCAGGTTGTCCTCGTCTATCTTGAATGGTTTCGAACTTTCGGCACAATTCATTCTTAAAATGTATATTACAGCCTAAAATCGCTATAAATTCACTAAAACCCCTATGTTGGGGGTTCAAGGTCGTTCAAGGTCATCGATGTTGGTACCACTGGAAAGCTCATTGGCAGTGCTTATTATGATAAGCAGCAAGTCTGTGTCTATCTGCAACCGTTTTCACGTTAGATGAGCCAATAGTGGTAAAATAATGATTTCTAAGGGGGGGGGTTCCCCCTCTTTGATGCCCTCGTTCGAGGGGAATCTCCTGACCCAGTGGCACCAAAATTACCTCATTAGATATTAGAGACTCTAGGCTATCATATTGTGAAGACCCGGAGTCTCTATCTCACTTGGGCTTGGTTCAGTACTGGGTCGTGACACCAGGACAGACAGACGGACAGAATTCCCATAGCTAATACACGCTCTCAGCAGTACCTGCTGGTACAGCTGTCGCGCGTAAAAACGGTTCAGCATAGATGACAATGTTGAGAACTGTGCTCTGTATATTATATTGGTATATTAGCAGACAACTTTTTGTCAACTTAGTATTTGTGATTAGTTATTCAAGATTACAGACAGAAAGAGCAGGAAGACTTCTTGGAAACTGTTTTAACATATGATTTAGGTCTCCAGGTGTGTAATGATGTATGAAGTCTGTATGTAATGATGTATAAAGTCCATTTGTTGACATTTTGAGTAAATATTTATTGAAATAATGACTTTTTGTGATTGAACTAATTTAGCTAAGTTTCAGTAGTTTGACTGTGTAATAGATTTCAGGTATAAGTATAGGCTACTGGTATTAACTACTTGTTAGTGGTTAACGCAACTACTCATTGCTGCATTGTTCAGTAGCAAGCAGACATGGCGTGGAATGTATGGATGTTGTGATATGCAGGTGATGGTGTGGAAGTAGCATCAGCAGCTGCAGTTCAGTTGAAGTTCAAAATCGGTGACAGAGTCCGAGTTGATCTCGACGTTGACGTTCTGAAAGCAATGCAGGAGGGACATGGAGGATGGCATCCGAAAATGGCAGATGTACGTATGTGTGCAGTGACGTGGGAAACAGCTGCATGCGTTAGGCTGCACTACTTTTACTACTGCCTGTACTTTCAGGTTTTCTTTTTCTTTGCTTCCTGCAGTAATTGTCCGTTTAGAATTTCTACACTTCGTTAGATATTGGCTCGCGATGTGCAAGCTAAGCTAGCCCTTATTGTTGCACAGTGTCTGTCCATCCATCTGTCCATCTGTGTGTCTGTCCGCGACAGCTTGACTCACGCGTATGTACGCAGCATTGCGTGTCGCGAGCCACATCGACTACTGGCTCGTGGGTTTATTTCTATTAAGTTTGGTTTCTGGTGACAGCATTTTGCAATGCGAGCAAAGTCAATGTAAGACAGACATATGATTGGCGTAATTATGGTGATTTTTCTGTGTGATACATGTATCTGATACTGGCTTGTTCATTAGAAGGAGGTATTGCAAACAAAACTTTTTTCCAAGGTAGTTAGAAAAATAGTTTAAC
>Ga0209052_1000979_pt1 | contig 10034 bp, 5 predicted proteins | sample WorMetHEROISLAND_2_FD_187409 | JGI IMG/M metagenome (GOLD analysis project Ga0209052, IMG submission 187409) | Marine gutless worms symbiont microbial communities from Max Planck institute for Marine Microbiology, Germany - Olavius sp. 4 HERON... | ecosystem: Host-associated > Annelida >...
TATTATACTACCATATACAAAGAAAATACAATTATTCCAAGGAATAAAAACTACAGAACTCAAAGTAACATTCAATACATAAAGACAAAGCTTAATTACAGAAGACAAAAGCACCAATAAGTCTGCAATGGATAATCAAAACAACTCCGAATACCATCCCATCTTAACTTCATTATGATACAGATGCAGACAATTTGCCAAACCTTCATACAAATCAGACATTGATAAAACTATCAAGAATTACCAAACTAAACAAATAGGCTCACTCTTGATGAACTTATCAGTACATATTTGCACCAAATAAGAGCAACAGATGTGGAAATATAAGCAACTACATCATTTTCTCCCAAACCTTAAAATTCACTACAATGCCTGGATTAAGGACAGACAATGTAACAGAGCCTTATACGTCATTTTGTTCTGTGGCTGTTAGCATTTTCTGCTTGTCTGCATTGTTGTAGACCTACTGATAGCCGACAAAATAATAAAAAGCACAATGGCACATCGTTTAAACAGTCCATAACTATATTATCCTCACAGAAACTGTCAACATTAACAACTGTAATAAATAATGTCACAAATCAGTAGTTTAAGTATTTACAAATTTCAATCAACAAAAATAATACATGTTATTTTATGCACAATTCAAGCAATTCAATTGCTGACAATTATAAAAAAAAACATTAAAGCATTAAACTAAAACCTGGAATGTTAATAATACTACTTTAGATTTTGTTTGTTTAACTGGTCTACTTTGTGGTCTACTTTTCTGGAGTTACTGCAGATTATGCTCAGCCTCCCAGGGAAAACAATTTGATATTGCTGCAAAAGTTTTTCTGATCAATTACCAGAGTTATATAGAATCACTTGCGCTTCTTCAGTTCTTCAAATCTTCTTGTTAGATCATCAAAGTCGACATCTTCACTGGTCACTGAAGTCCGGCCAACGCTGTTTGACGGAATACTGGGTAAGTTCGGTATATCAGGCAACACGGGAAAGTCGGACAGTGTGTGGCTGGTCGTGGTACTGGGCCCAGGCACTGGAGAAGAAGACCGAGGGATTGTCTCATCTATGAATGCAACAAACCAAACAATCGGCAGCTAATTATCCCGCGATCTCATGATGAACAATACTTGTAATAACAAAAAGGTAAGGCAAAGTCACTCAGTAATAAGAGCATAGATATAAAAACACCACATTAATGGCTGCATTTCTGGTAACGTCCTTCATTTGTTCCTTAATTGTTTTATGTTCTCTGGATGATACGAACCTTTATGTACATCTTTGTTCACCACAAATGATAGTACAAACATAAATACAACTTAACTAAACTTAACTAATAATGTTGTTTGCAGAATTTACATCAGCAATTGGCCAAATCTAGCGACAAATGTAGTATTACATTTTGCGTTTTTCTGGTTAATCTTATTAACGTGCTTAACCCATAGCTCGCTGGGTACTTCAAAACCGAAGCAATACAGACAATATTCTACAATATCTATATTATTTGTTTTGAACAACTTCACGAATAGTCTGTTGATCACAAAGTCTAATGAGTTTGATTGAGACTTGGTTAAATAACACGCATCAAGACCATACATCAAACAAGGCACACATTTACTTTTAGTTAACTGAATGTATAACGACATCTTCTGATGCAGTACGCCACATTTTTCCAAAGATCATGTTTGCAGAACGACAAAATGACTTTTTGGCATTGTCTAGAGAGCACTTGAAAGTACGAGACTGTATTATGTACCACCCTTGACATCACACCACCAAGTCATTTTTGAATGAAAAACTTAAATTCCTTCCACAACCAGCATCATCAACGTCACAATCTATCCTTAATTATAATCAACTACATGTCTGTTTTCAATTCCAGAAATTCTCTGAGCTCCGCTTTTAACATTTTTTTCTTCTAATTCTCCCAATAACTCACAGCCACAATCATAATAACCGTACTAATAACACTGAGAGCAACGAAAATAAATTTAGAAGATGGGCACAACGTCCACCTCATAACACACAACAATAATGTACAACATATTACCAAGCTAAAATTTAGTTTCAAACAAGTAATGATAGAATTATGGCAATGTGCTAGTAAGTTTATAATCAACTGACTAATACCATGAATCACTAAAATTCACAATATGTTGAAGGTATTATGTAACATCTATTATACAGTAAACCAAAAAATTGACATACGTTGACTGGACGATCGAATGACTTCATCATACGGTGGAAGATCCTGCACACAACAACAAGTAAAGCTTGTTAACTCAGCTGTATTATCAATTGATAATTAATTTACTGTTAAAAATTTCAATACTACAGTAGACACTATTCCATTTGATTAATTTTACCATTTCACATTACGAACTGATAACCACTCAGACATTTTTGTCAGATCAGTTCACAAATAAAGGCCTAGAGGAAGGAATTTTAAGTTGGTCAGATAACTGGGCAACACAAAGAAAACAGCTGGCATGTAAAGTCACTGTTCCAACAATATTCTCAAAAGTTCACTTTAGAAGGACCCGGCTTAACAAGGAGCAACTCTAAAAACTGGCTCAAAGTAGTAGTAGTAGTAGTAGTAGTAGTAGTAGTAGTAGTAATAATAGTGTTGCAGATTCAACACATGCATTACGTGAATAGTACAAGACGAGATGCTTTAAGGTCAACAGATCAACACCACGCTTCACTAGGACTTTAATTATCTGTACCCTGCAGCTTAGTCAACATAACGGCTCATCATATTACGCACCCTAAGACATGATTCTCAACAGCAGCACTCGCATATTTCAGTTCAATAAGACACTAGCAGTAGCACGGTCTAGTGTTTAAACCTTGTCTCCAATCAATGACGTTGCCCAACATCAAGCCCGGTTAGTACTCGGATGGGTGACCATTGGCAGATCAGGAAACCATCTCGGCATTTAACAAGTCACCAGGTCAACTAGGCCTGGCCATCCCTCCGTGGGTAGGTGCAATGAATATCAGCGAACGCTGAGAAGTAAACAAGCACACCGAGCAATGCACTAGTCCCGTATCAATGGTTGCACAATGTAAGCCGGTGTCTGGCTCAAGGATAAGAAAAAGGTTATCAGAGCCACCCTATGGGCTTCATCGCTTGGGAAGAACTTAACGTTTTTTACCAGACACTAGTGAATATATAGGCCTACCGGTTGACTGTTGATAGTGTTTGGTGTGAGAAAGTAAGCAGGTGGGTTCACAGATGGACTCCTGGCATTAGGACGCTGGCTTGGCAGAGGCGGTGGCAGTCGGGATGGCGAGGTGTCCGTGGGATCACTGCTCGGTGGATGTTGGCCTGCAGCAGTGTGTGCACCTGACTGAACTGTATCTGGAAAATTTCCCTGCTCCTACAGAACACGCATCTACGATGTCACGCAGTCTGCCAATAACACCTCAATCAAACAATTACACTATTTATCAGCACAAAATCTACTCCATTATTAGAAAATCCCCAAAATAAAAGTCAAACATTAGTCGACACTGTTGAATATCTTTTTATATGCAATTTTTACACTTCCTAAAAGTACACTTTTGGGGACCCAAGACAACCAGCTCATTGTTGACGGTGTTTGGTGTGAAAAAAATGGACGGGTTATGGTTAAACATAAACTTAGCAGCAGTATTAACATGTACAACGAAATCACTTGCACAACAAAGTTGACAACATGTCGTGGTCAGCAAAAGTAAAGAACATCATTGTGCCATTACTGGCATACAAGCTGCACACTTACATCAGGTAGAACTGGTACACCACCAGCAACAGGATTACGACAGTCCGGTATTCCGACTCTACCGCCAGTGACATCAGCACCGGCGATGCTTCCAATGTTGACGTCGGCTAGATTGACACCACCACTGTTGCCCATTGCTCCATTACGACCTGCAGATGAACCGGCCACACCACCTCCAGCTGCTGGCATTCCTGCATTCACTCCAAGACCAGATGCACCAGACTGCATACCACTTCCGACGTCTGCACCGCCTGGCTGACTGCTACCAAAGGTCGCACTGTCTACTGCTGGTAAACCATTAGGCATGCAGTTCCAGCCAGCCGAACTGACCACCGGATAGCCAACATTTCCTCCTGCACCACCGGCAGGCATTCCAGCTCCATACGCTGGCGGAACTGACGGATTAACCAGGCCAGCCTCCTGCTGTTTGGAGTATCCAGCACTAGGAGATGTGATGCCTCCACCACCGCCGCCACCACCACCACCAAAGCTGCTACCACCACCACCACCACTACCACAACTACCACCACCACTATGGCCACCACTGCGTCTGTCATTACTGGTAGCAGCTAGCAGCAGTGCATCCGTGCCAAGCTCAATGAGGTCCGCAGTTTCTGCAGGTTGATCCTACATATGGCCAAACACACAAAACTATTACAACAACAATAAAGTCACTCCTACAATGATAGTCTAAAAAGTTCACTTTAGAACGACCTGGCTTAATAAGGAGCAACTCTAAAAACTGGCTCACAGTACTTCCTAGCAGCAGCAGCAGCAGGCAGCTGTGTTGCAGATTCAACACATGCATTACGTGAATAGTACAAGAAGAGTTGCTTTAAGATCAACAGATCAACACCACGCTTCACTTCATCTGTACTCTGCGGCTTAGTCAACATAATGGCTCATCATATTACGCGTCATGAGCTTTATTCTGCAAGGAAGAAACTGGCGAGTTCTGAGCAACAGAAGGCCATGTTATCAGGACCGCTGACATGCTGGTCCAGTCAGTTAACAGTGTTGACTGTTAATCCAGTCAGATACCATAATCACATTACATCACAGCAAATACAATACAAAGTTTCTTTATGACTGAAATACTGAAGCAGTAAATACAGCAAAACAAAACTTCTTGTTAGCAATAACACAAACATCAACAAAAATATTCAATAAATTCAAAGTTCTAACTAAATAAATAACAACTAAAATATGTTAAAAACCAATGATAAGTACAACAAAATGACTTCGAGTTCACAAAAGACATATGTTACTATCAGTTTGCACAGCATGAGCAAGCTGTGGCCAACAGTAAATGCCAAGACACTGATAATGCTAAATACTGCAATGTGACAGCAATTAAATGGAGACAGTAGCATAAGCTTTCACCTTCATGACTAGTGGATCAGGTTCAAATGGAACTTTATACGTGCGAGCAATTTCAATCATGTAGTTTTCAATGAGTATCTTGGGTGGCGCTGCAGGTGACAACTTTTGAATCACCTGAACAATGTAATATGAGTTACAACCGCCAGATAATGCTATAAATTAATCAGAAAAACAGTGACTAAAATGCTAGAAAACTATGTCATCCCAGTCCCAACATATTGTGTGGTCGTCTGCCTGACATTTGACCACTGCAGCTGAAAAACTGGCATACTGGTTAGTCCTGCCCTCGGGAATGTTCAGACCAAGTATGGTTTTTCTACACCTTTTCATTTTTGAGTTAAAGCTCGTCCACACTGTCTACACGTAGACATTCTACATGTCGAATTCTACATGTCGCCACAGTGTGGACTGTGGACAGAACGTTCTACTGTCACATGTATCCAAAAGTTAAACATGTATCGGCGACATGTCACCTGTATCCGGAGTCGAAAATCGACTTCTTTCTACACGTATCCAGAAGTTGCACATGTTCAACTTCTGGATACATCTAGAAAGTTCCGAATGTTGCCTTCTACACATAGAAAGTTCCAGATGTTGCTTTCTAAGTGTAGAAAGTTCTACACGTAGAGCTCTATATGCAGGCAGTGTGGACTCGGTTTTAAGAGCTCGTATGAAACGGCCAGATCAGCAAGACACGTAATGTGGCATATTAAGACAGCCACACAACAACTGCCGTAGAACACAAACATTTCTCAAGCAATAACTAACAATTCACTGGAAGATTGAAATGTAAAAGCAGAACACACATGGCAACATCCTTAATAGTTACACATCATTCGTGAAGCCAAAATTTACCTTCTCATTCACTGTCTCGAAGCCATTTCGACGGCACATGTCAACATACTCCTTTCCATACTTCATTGTCAGCTGATGAGATACCTGTACATGCAAGCTCAACCTGTCAACTAATACCTCGTCTAATAACTACAGGTTTCAGTTTACGTGCACAGAAGCACGCATATAAAAGTAGCAAACTAAAGGACATTATTCAGTGAGGGCAAATCTTGCAAGAAGTAGATCACGTAACAGCTCAGTGATTTCCACTGTTTGAACCACATAATCCTCCCTAATAATATGCTCCACCCGAGCACACAGTAACAGCACTGCCAGTAACTGTACTATGAATATAACACAACAGAGAGCCAGTAGAGCAGTAACCTATTGAGTTACTCCAGTTTGCAATAAAACAAAATTCACTTATGAATTTATATTATTTTAACACTTAAGAGTGCACCAAATTCATGTACTCCACAATGCACAGAAAGCCGCAAAATCAGCACTCATCAGAAATAGCACACACGGTCAAATTATGGCGTGGGTTAACCACTAGCCAGGACAAATAAAGTCTTTGGAAAACCTGAGATTGCTGTAGCAGTGTTTTACAAGGTAGACAGACATACTTTCTGATGGCCAACCATCAATGGTGAAGCACTCAAGCTAGAACAATTCTTAGCTTCAACGTGAACAATAACTATGACGTGTAAATAGCACACACCACATGGTGACAGCCAACTATGAGAATTGCTATCACCAGAATAGACCACAGCAAACAAGTGCGTACATAATGTATACATTAGGTGCAAACAACACAAACTTCTCTGAGTTCCTGGACATCAGCCGACAGTCGTGGAGCAACCCAGAGGACTGTGCTGATTGCCTCCTCCAAACCAGGATCAAGTTCACTGCACAACACCAATACATTCTACCATCAAGTTCACTGCACAACACCAACACATCCTACCATCAAGTTCACTGCACAACACCGATACATCCTACCATCAAGTTCACTGCACAACACCAATACATTCTACCATCAAGTTCACTGCACAACACCAATACATTCTACCATCAAGTTCACTGCACAACACCAACACATTCTACCATCAAGTTCACTGCACAACACCGATACATCCTACCATCAAGTTCACTGCACAACACCAATACATTCTACCATCAACTTCAACAGTCTCAGCTGCACCGACTTCATCATCTGCATGTTTGGTGGTAAAAATTACACGAAGGAGATTTCGCACAGACAGCTAGGTGCATTGCATGGGAGCTCATCCCCTTTTTCAGAGCTATGAGCCGTCGACGGTTAAACCCAATTAAGCTAGCATACAGCCCAAGTCGGCCAAATGGCCGTCTCTATTATCAGCCAGCGCCTCTAACCAACTGGGTCAATATGCCAGCAGTCCTGGCAACAGGGCCAGTTCTGCTATGCAGAACTTGCCATTTCTTTCATAGCGATGGTTATAAACATCACCAATATTTATTTTGCCTACCCACAGAGAGATGGCCTGGCTGAGTTCACCCAGGTGGCTTGGTCGAATATGAAGACCATGACATGAACGGTCACCCATTTCAGTATTAACCTAGCTTAATGTACAGTAACAGGCTTATGCTGTACAACTTCAGTTTCAGAACATATTCTACTCTTATTACTTGTCAAATTTCTCTATCGCTATAGCCGCAAACCATGTGTATTGCATTAATTATACATTATGTAATGCACAGTAGCTGCTTAGTACACTGCAATCAGTATACATCCTAACACTTTATAATGTTAACATTATGTAACTGTTTTGTTTTTTCACTAAGTTCATCATACATTTAATGACCGGAAACAGTTCTTATGCAACAAAAAAATTCAAACAATCATATAACATCGGACAAACTTATGGGATTACCTACTATCGCTTATCATCCAACATGACATACTGTAATGGACGGTACATCACTCCAGAGTTGTTAATTCTGACAAGTAACTTGTAACCAATCAATAACTATGATGCAACAAAGAAAACCTCACAAATTAATCGACAAAAGAAACATGCATAAATGAAACGGATATATATGATTCTATATCGATTTATTAACTGGAGCTATTTACAAACTTGCATATTAAATAAGTACCTCATTTTTTCAATGAGCCCGAATCTTGCAAGCAACAGATCACATAACATCTCAATGATTTCCATTGCTTCAACCAAATAATCCTCCCTGATAATATGCTCCACCTGAGCACAGAGACAAGCACTGACAGCAACTGTACTAACTTCAACACAACAGGTACACGTCCTATGAAAAACTTCAGCACAACATCAGAACTTTCCCTGGACTATAGTCAGTCTGATCCTGAGTTACATAGTGACTACAATCAAACTGTGATGGTAAACGTGGACACTATAGCCGCCTAGTTAAGTAGACCATCAGCCCAAGCAAACTAGCTTGATCCTGAAGGACAGGAACTGACTTTGGCCATTCTCCACTCATCGAATAAACTGCACTGTAGACTCCTGCAAAAGCTGTGCTATACTGACAGCATCACACAGTCATGGCTATTACTGTTATTGTATTACATAAGCATGAGAGCAAAAATAGACAGATGGCATACATAAAACTGACCAAATTCTCATTATGCTTCATTTGCAGAGGCAGCACTTGCGACATATTAAGATCAATTATTGTACATTTTGTGCCAGAGCACAACTTGAGCAACTAAACTCATCCTTGTGATTATCGCTTATCAAATGCTTGTCATTTTAACTACTTTATAATGCATTCTGAGTGATGTAACTTCAATAAAAATGTAATGATAAAAATTGTATTAATCATTGACAAATTTTAATGCTTAAATGCATGATTACTCATTTTATTCCACAGTCTAATTAGAAATATTTAACTTATCACTCCACTGAGACGATTTCAGTTTTACAGAAATGAACAAAAATGTGTTAAAACATTACACGAATGCGAGCACGGTCTTCTTTGCCAGCCGCGATATAATCAGAAATTTCACGCCGTGCTTTCAGTGCCAACTCAGCTAAACAACAATCACATTATTAATTCAACATCTGCTGAGAAATGCATTTCATTTTTATTATACATAACTTTAATTAGGCAGCATCAAAGACAAACAAGCATGGATATATAACTCAGCATCACTAACAAACACTGTCTCTGAAAGATGACTACCATTAAACACTGTAATACCGATTCTATAAAAAAATAAACAAATGGAAATTTTTCACTGATTGAAATCTTGTAATAATTAACTTATTCACTGACTAATTTGTTGCAAAATCTTCAGACTTAGAGTTTGTATCTCATCTGCAAAGTAACACATGATTACCGACAACTGGAATATAATAAAGATACAGAAACTTACTTTTCTTTTTCTCAAGCAATTTAAAACGATTGATACAAAGACGCAAATTGGTTCGCAGCTTGAGATAGTTGGCTTTGCTGGAAAACATGCTGTATCGGCAGTTCACTTTCAGCAGTCACATTCAACACAGTACTGTAGGACTCTGAATCCCAACTGTGTAGGCCTAGTCTGTTCACTGCGCACAAGAAACATACAGCCGACAATGAAAACTAATTAGCATACAATAAATAACTGCTCTAAATAACTATAATGAGCTGCATTCACAAAAAAATAATTCAAGAGGAATCGAGGAGTTCTGAGACTGTCTAATACAGTAAAACAAACTTTTATATACTCTACTACATGACTGGGCCAAGTTATGCTGTTTAATAGTTGCACCCATAGTCAGCTACACAAAACAGCAGATAATGATGTGCAAAACTGATGTATTAATATTAGGGCTGCAAAAATTAACTATCAAAATTTTAGACTTTTTAACATCACTAACATCACGAATCTGTACTTTTCCAGACTGTTGATTGTTAAGTGTGCCTATTTCACATATAGGACATGTCATCACCAATATTTGTACTTGTAGGACCATAGCATTAGTTTAACATCTGCACTTTGTATCTTTGACTACACAGTTTATATACTGCATCATCATCATCACT